>Ga0209611_10011309_pt1 | contig 12906 bp, 10 predicted proteins | sample S1TSphgellanicum_3_FD_187693 | JGI IMG/M metagenome (GOLD analysis project Ga0209611, IMG submission 187693) | Host-associated microbial communities from peat moss isolated from Minnesota, USA - S1T2_Fc - Sphagnum magellanicum MG (SPAdes) (version 2) | ecosystem: Host-associated > Plants > Peat...
CCCTCAAAGACGTCAAGGGACTCTCGTATCGCGCCGAGGATGGCCGCGTGATACACAACCTGCCGCGCCCGATTCTCGAGAACATGGACGAGCTGCCCTTCGTCGCGCCCGTCTACCAACGCGATCTCAACGTCGATGACTACTTCATCGGCTATTTGAAACATCCCTATGTCAGCTTCTACACCGGCCGCGGCTGCCGCTCGAAGTGCACCTTCTGCCTCTGGCCCCAGACCGTCGGCGGCCACCGCTACCGCGTGCGCTCGGCCGCCAATGTCCTCGCCGAAGTGGCGTGGATCAAGGAGCACATGCCCAAGGTCAAGGAAATCATGTTCGATGACGACACCTTCACCGATTCCTCCGCGCTCGCCCGCGTCGAGGAGATCGCGCGCGGCATGGGCAAACTCGGCATGACCTGGAGCTGCAACGCCAAGGCCAACGTCCCCTACGCCACGTTGAAGGTGATGAAGGACAACGGCCTGCGCCTGCTCTTGGTCGGCTACGAATCCGGCGACGATCAAATCCTGCACAACATCAAGAAGGGCTTGCGCACCGACATCGCCCGCCGCTTCACCGAGGACTGCCGCAAATTGGGCATCCTCATCCACGGCACGTTCATTCTCGGGTTGCCCGGCGAGACCACCGAAACCATCGAGAAGACCATCAACTTCGCCAAGGAAATCAATCCGCACACCATCCAGGTGTCGCTCGCCGCCCCCTATCCCGGCACCACCTTGTATAAACAGGCGGTCGACAACGGCTGGCTCGAGGAGAACAGCGCCGTCAACCTGGTCAACGACAAGGGTGTCCAGCTCGCCGCCATCAGTTACCCGCATCTCTCCAAGGAAGAAATCTTCCACAGCATGGAAGTGTTCTACAAGCGCTTTTATTTCCGCCCCGGCAAGATCTGGGAGATCGTCAAGGAAATGCTCGGCAGCTGGGAGATGATGACGCGCCGGCTGCGCGAAGGCGTCGAGTTCTTTCGCTTTCTGCGTGCGCACGAGGCCTGAGCGAGAGCTTGAGGTTCATGGCCACTTTTCATTCGCTGCTGTCGATCATCGGCTTCGCGTGCCTGACCATCGCGGCCGTCTACTCCCTCCTCACGGTCGCCGCGGTGCTGGTGTGGCGGTTGCCGAAGCGCGGCAAGATTTCGACCTCACAGCCGCCGGTCACACTGCTCAAGCCCCTCTGCGGCGCGGAGCCCGGCCTGTACGAGGATCTGCGCTCCTTCTGCCTGCAAGATTACCCCGAGTTCCAGATCGTGTTCGGCGTGCGCGATCCGGCCGACCCGGCCCGCGCGGTCGCGGAGCAGCTCGCGGCGGAGTTCCCCACGCTCCCCATCAAGATCGTGGTCAACCCCCAATTGCACGGCAGCAACTGGAAGATCAGCAACCTGATCAACATGCTCCCCCACGCCCGCCACGACGTGCTGGTCTTGGCCGACAGCGACGCCTTCGTCGGCCCCGACTATCTCGCCATCGTCACCGCGCCGCTGCGCGACGCCGGCGTCGGCCTCGTCACCTGCATCTACCGCGGCCTGCCGACCCCGCGCATCTGGTCGCGTCTCGGCGCCATGTACATCAACGAGTGGTACGTGCCTTCGGTGCTGCTCGCCCGACTGTTCGGACATCAGGGCTACGTGTCGGGCCAGACCATTTGTCTGCGCCGCGACACGCTGCAAGCGATCGGCGGTCTCGAGTCCCTGGCGAACCACCTGGCCGACGACTATCAATTGGGCGAACGGGTGCGCGCGCTCGGCCTGCGCATCGAGTTGTCCCCCTACGTGGTGACCGGCGAGCATCACGAGCCGAGCTTGCACTCGGCCACCCGCCACGAATTGCGCTGGATGCGCACCATCCGCGTGCTGCGTCCGATGAGTTTCTGTTTCATGTTCGTCACCTTCAGCCTGCCCCTGGCCGCTTTCGGCCTCGCCTTAGGAGCCGTCGATGTATCACTCAGGGCCGAGGCCGGCTCGTTGTTCGCCGTCGCGGTGATCTCGCGCCTCGCCCTGCATTTCCTGCCGCGGCTCCAGGGGCGCCAGCCGCTGCTCGCCGACTTCTGGCTGCTGCCGGCGCGCGATCTGCTCGTGGTGTGGGTGTGGTGGCGCAGCTTTTTTACGTCGCGCGTGACCTGGCGAGGCAATGAATTCGCCGTCGACGCCGAAGGCGTCATGCGCCCGCTCACCTGAACGCCCGACGTTGAAAGTCGCGGCCTACATTGGCTGTCTGCTCGGCCTCGCACTGCTGATCACCCTCGTCGTTCGCGCCGACCTCTCCGCCATCCTGCTGACCTTGGCGTCCGGCGGCTGGGAGTTGCTTTGGCTCGTCCCCTACCGCGGTCTGTACTTTGTGTTGTACGCCATCGGCTGGCTCCTGCTGCTGCGCCCGTACGATCCCAAACGTCGCGCCGACTTCGGGTATCTTGTCTGGGCGACCACCGTGCGCGAAGCGGTCGACCGCCTGCTGCCGGTGGCCAGCGTCGGCGGCAGCGTCGTCGGGGTGCGCCTGCTGCGTTGGCGCCGCATCGAGTCCGCGCCCGCCGCCGCCAGCGTGATCGTCGAGATCGTGTTGACCCTCATGGTCATCTACCTGTTTGCCGCTTTGGGAGCGCTGCTGTTGGTCGAGCTGAGCACCGCAGGCCCGGCGGACCACCATCATCTGCTGCTCGCGTTCCTGCTCACACTGCCCGTGCCGCTGACCAGCGTACTGCTGCTGCGCTACGGCTCGGTATTCGTACGCCTGCAAAAATTGCTGCAGCCGTTGGTCCGCCCGCTGATGGGCGAAGGCACCTGGTCCGCCCAAGCCGCCGCCCTCGATCGCGAACTTCGCGCCATGCTTCATCGAGGCGGCGCCCTCCTCACCGCCGGCAGCCTAGAGTTCGCCGCGATGCTCTTTGGCTCCTTCGAAATCTGGTTCGCGCTGCGACTCTTCGGACACCCGGTGGACTTTAGCGTCGCCGTGGTCTTGGAGAGCCTCACCCAGGCCGTGCGGCATCTCGCCTTCGTCATCCCCGCCGGCCTCGGCGTGCAAGAGGCGGGCCTCGTGTTATTCGGCCAAGCCTTCGGCATCGGCAGCGAATTGGCGCTCGCGGTCTCCATGGCCAAACGAATGCGCGAAATACTCTGCGGCCTGCCCGCGCTCATCTCCTGGCAACTCTCGGAAGGCCGGCGCATCCACCGCTCGCTGCGCGAGGCCTCGCGATGAAAACACATGCTGTCGATCATTAAACTGCCGCGGGTCTTGCAGAGCCGGCTCAACGATGCCGCCGGCGCGCTCATGCAACCGCAGAACGGCCGCAAGATCGATTTCTCGCGGCCGCTCGGCGAACACGCGTTCACCGCGCCCGACTCCGTCTCGTGGCGCATCTGCAAGAATCCGCTCGCACTGTTCGTCGGCGGCGTCGCCGCCGTGATTCTCGAATTGGCGGAACCCGCCGTCTGCGCCGGCGTCTGGCAACACTCCTCGTTTCGCCAGGATCCGATGGGCCGCCTGCGGCGCACCGGCATGGCCGCGATGGTCACCGTGTACGGCGCGCGCAGCGTCGCCGAACCCATGATTGCGGCCGTGGTGCGCATGCACGGCAAAGTCGCGGGCGAAACCCCCGCGGGGGTCTCCTATTCCGCCACCGACGCGCGCCTCCTCACCTGGGTACAGGCGACCGCGTCATGGGGTTTTGCCGCCGCCTATAGCCGCTACGTCGCGCCGCTCACCGCGCCGGAAATCGACGCGCTTTATCGCGAGGGGTTGCCCACCTCGAGGCTGTACGGGGCAATCCACACACCGGCTTCGAATGCAGAAGTAATCGCTTTGTTCGACTCCATGCGCGGACGCCTCGAACCCTCGCCCATCATATTCGAGTTTCTCGACATCATGCGCGACTCCCCGGTCTTCCCGCGGCCGCTGCTCGGACTGCAGCGCATGCTGGTGCGCGCCGCCGTCGACTTGATTCCGGATTGGATCCGCGCCCGCGTCGGTCTCACGCCGAGCCATGGACTGCGTGCGCACGAAAGGCCCATCGTCAGATTGGCGGGAGCACTGGCGGATCGGATCGTGTTGTCCGAGAGCCCCGCCGCGCAAGCCTGCATTCGACTGGGTCTGCCCATCGCTCATCTCTACGGCTGAGATCACTTGACGACATTTCTGCAGGCGTTCGTGGCGCTGGTCTCGATCGTCAACCCGCTATCCGGCGCGTTCATTTTCTTCGGCGCCACCCGCGAACTCGATCCGCGCATCCGCGCGAGCGTGTCGCGTTGGGTCGCCATCTACGCCTTCTCGATCGTCGCCGGCTCGCTCTACATCGGCGCGTATGTCTTGGGCTTCTTCGGCATTTCCATCCCCGTGCTGCGGGTCGCCGGCGGCATCATCGTGGCGATGTCCGGATGGCGCATGCTCAACGAACCCGACGCCACCGAACAGCGCCGCAGCGAAACACCGACCCCGCGCTCCACCGACGTCTCGCCGAGCCGGCTCGCCTTCTATCCGCTCACCATGCCGCTCACCACCGGCCCCGGCACCATCTCGGTCGCGATCTCGCTGGGAGCGGGCCGTCCGCGTGGCTTCCACGCGGCCACCCTCGAATTCTTCATCGAAACGCTGATTGCCGTGGCCCTGCTCGTGCTCTTGGTGTACGCAACCTATCGAAACTCCGCGCGCCTCGCCGGCTGGATCGGCGTGACCGGCACCACCATCGTGGTGCGCTTGTCGGCGTTTCTGTTGTTCTGCATCGGCATTCAGGTGTTGTGGAACGGCGCCTCCGAACTGCTCGGAACCCTGCCGCTCGGCACCGCCGGCGCGAGCTAGACGCCATAGCGGCGACTCATTCGCCGTCCCGTTGATTGCCGACGTCAGCGCCTCGATCGGCGCTCGACGCGCGCGCATTGCCGCGCGCCGCAGCCCACTTGAGCGGCGCAGTTCGTCAACTCCTCCCGATATTCGCTAAACTAACCGCGAGACATCGGAAAGTCCGCTGACGCGAGACGAGAAGGGAGAATCAATGACCATGGGGTTCGATCGCCGGCAATTCCTTGCCGGTACCGCGAGTGCCGTCTCGCTGACGCTGATTGCGAAAAACCTGAAAGCCGCAGCGCCGCAAACCGCCCCCGCGCCTTCGAGCCCGACGATCCCGCCGGCGCCGGTCGCGCGAATCGCCATCGTGCGCGACACCTATTTCGGCGAGACGCTGAGCGATCCCTACCGCTGGATGGAGAACGACAAGGACCCCGAGTGGCTCGCGTTTCTCAAGGGCCAGAACGACCACGCCCGTGCGATCCTCGACTCACTGCCCAACCGCTCCGCCCTGCTCAAACGCGTGCAGCAGTTGTCAGGCGACATGGTGGCGACCGGCCGGGTCCAACGCGCCGGCGGCATGACGTTCTTTGCGCAGCGTCCGGTCGGCGCCGACAATTTCAAACTCTTCGTGCGCCAGGGCGAGCCCGGCCACGATCGCGTGCTGGTGGACCCCACCACGCTCTCGAGCGGCGCCAAAGGCCACGTGTCGCTCGACTGGTGGCACGCCTCCCCGGACGGACGCTACGTCGTGTATGGCCTGTCGAAGAACGGCAGCGAAGACTCGATCCTGCATGTGCTCAACCTCGCCGACGGCCGCGATCTGCCCGAACGCATCGCCAACACCCAGGCCGCCAACCCGCAATGGCTCGACGACGCCAGCGGATTTTTTTACAACCAACTCACCGGCAAGGTCGACACCCCGGAGCGCTTTCTCGACAGCCAGGCGCGCTTCCACCGTCTCGGCACGGACCCGAAGTCCGATCCCATTCTGATGAAGCGCGGTCTGATCGCCGGCATCGATTATGATCGGATCCAGGCTCCGTATATCTACACCTTCCCGGGCGCCAGGCACGCCGTCCTCTTGCTGTCCGATGTCCGGCCCGAGGCGCGCGGGTTCATCGCACCGCTCGCCGATGTGATCGCGGGGCGCGCCAAGTGGACCACCTTCGCCGGCTTCGAGGACGAGGTCACCGACGTCGAAGTCGACGGCGAGAATCTCTACTTGCTCGCCAACATGGGAACTCCGCGCGGCCGGCTGCTCAAGACCACGGTGTCCGCGCCGAGCCTGATCACCGCCACCGTGGTCGTGCCCGAAGGGCCGTTCGTCATTCAGAATACCGCCCGTGCGCGCGACGGCATTTACCTGCGCATCATGGACGGCGGCATCAGCCGGCTGCAGCGCTTCGGCCGCGATGGCCGCGTCACCGACATCGCCCTGCCCTTCGACGGCACCATCAGCGCGGTGTACACCGTGGCCGGCGAAGACGGCGCGCTGATTTCGCTCGCCGGCTGGCTGTCGCCGAACGGTATCTACTCGGTCGACACCGCCGGCCGCGTGGTCGACACCGGCATCAGCCCCAAGCCCGATTTCGACGTCAGCGGCTACGAGGCCAAGCGCGCCTTCGCCACCGCCAAGGACGGCAAGAAAATCCCGTACACGCTGATCTACCGCAAGGGCCTGAAGCAGAACGGCCGCACGCCCACGTACATTTCCGCGTACGGTTCGTACGGCATCGCCGCCTACACGCCGAACTTCGCCGGCCGCACCCTCGCGCTCGTCGATGCCGGCGCCATCGTCGGCTACGCCAACGTGCGCGGCGGCGGCGAGTACGGCCGCGAGTGGCACAAGGCCGGCCAGCTCGCCAACAAGCCGAACACCTGGCGCGACCTCATCGCCGTCTGCGAAGAGCTGTGTGCGCAGAAATACACCTCGCCCGAGCACTTAGGGATAGGCGGCCGCTCCGCCGGCGGCATCACCGTCGGCCGCGCCATGACCGAACGCCCCGACCTGTTCGCCGCCGTGTTCGACGGCGTCGGCTGGTCGAACCCGCTGCGCTACGTGGTCGAGCAGAACGGCTATGGCGAAGAACCCGAGTGGGGCGCGATCAACGATCCCGCCGGCTACCGCGCCTTGAAGAGCATCGACAGCTATCAAGCCGTCAAGGACGGCACCCCTTATCCCGCCGTGCTTTTGACCACCGGCGTCACCGATCCCCGCGTCGCCCCCTTCCACGTCGCCAAGATGGCCGCGCGCCTGCAGGCCGCCACCACGTCCGGCCGGCCCATCCTGCTGCGCGTCGATTTCGACGCCGGTCACGGCATCGGCTCGACCCGCGCGCAGCAGGATCGCGAGGCTGCGGACACTTATGCGTTTTTGTTGTGGCAGCTACGCGGATAGCGGCGGCGTCGACAGGCCCGCGACTCCGTCTGGTAGTCGCCCGCTGGCCGCATACTCGTCAACGCAAAGTGGGGAGTTCACGAAACGGTCGCCGTGAAATATGATCCGGCGGGTCGATCCGCTCTCTCCAACAAAGTAAAGAAGGGAATCCCCATGACAACAAATCCTTGGAAGAAGATCCTGTGTTCGTTCGCCGCGCTGGCCTGGTTTGGACTCGCGCATGCACAGACGTTTCCGCGGCTCAAACCCATCCCGCCGCGCGGATTTCGCGCAGCCGTCGCTCCAGCGCTCGCGCCGTCCACGAACTCATCGCCCGCATCGCCCTGGCAACCACTCAACAATCAACCGCCGTTCACCACGAACGTCTGCAATGGTGGTTTCCCGGGCGCCGCCAATCCGCTGCTCCTCACCGACGGCTCTGTCATCGTGCAGGATGCCGGTTGCCCGGATTGGTGGCGCTTGACTCCGGACAACACGGGCAGCTACGCCAATGGAACCTGGACCCAGATCGCCTCGCTGCCGGCCGGATACTCCCCGCTCTATCACTCGTCCGCCGTGCTTCCGGACGGGCGGGTCATCATCATGGGCGGAGAATACAACGTCGTTGACGGCGTCTACTTCACCCCCATCTGGACAGCCCAGGGCGCGATCTACGATCCGCTCGCGAACGTCTGGAAGTCCGTCGCGCCGCCGCCATTTTTCAGCTTTATTCAGAATCTGCCGGCCCCCGCCCCGTTGATGCAAACCATCGGCGATGCCCAGAGCGTCGTGCTGGCCAATGGGACCTACATGCAGGCGGATTGCTGCACCAAGCAATCGGCACTGCTCGACGCCAAGAGCCTGACCTGGAGGCCGACCGGTTGGGGCAAATACGACCCCAACGACGAGGAGGGATGGAATCTGCTGCCGAACGGCGAGGTACTCGCGGTGGATGCCTACGTTCCGCTCAACTTCCCCTATATCCCGACGGGCACCAACTCGGAGCTGTATAACCCCGCGACGGGGTCGTGGCACAGTGCCGGCAGCACCATCGTTCAACTCTGGGATTCCGCCAGCGCGTGCGGCGGGGAGAGCGTTGCGACGTTCGAACTAGGGCCTGCCGTGCTACGAGCCGATGGGACCGTGTTCTACACCGGTGCGAATACCTGCTCCTCGGGCACCGGGAATACCGCCATTTACGACACCAAGGACCGGCTCTGGTACCCGGGCCCCGTGTTCCCGACCGTTGACGGTGTCACCGACATCAACATTGCCGACGGTCCCGCCTCGTGGGAACCAAATGACAAGGTGCTGATGATGGCGAGTCCCGAATACGGCAACCCGCCGTCCTTCTTTTTCGAATGGGACGGAAAGAAACTGACCCAGGTGCCCGGTCCTCCGAATGCACCGACCGATGGTTCTTTCTACGGCAACATGCTGGTGCTGCCCACCGGCCAAATCCTCTTGACGGATTTTTCGGGCGACATTGAACTCTACAATCCCACGATCACCGGCAAGGATCTGGGATTCCAGCGAACGATCGCACCGGTGGTCACGAACGTACCCCAAGCGCTCGCCCGAGGCGGCTCCTATCAAGTCGAGGGGCGCGGCTTCAATGGCGTGACCCAGGGGGCCTTCTATGGCGATGACGAGCAGTCGGCGACGAACTTCCCCTTGGTACGCATCACGAACTTGAAGACATCCCACGTCTTCTACAGCCGCACCCACGATCACAGCAGCATGGCGGTGGCATCGGATGCAACCGTATCGACGCATTTCGACGTGCCCAAAACCGAGGAGCCGGGTCCCAGCGTCCTCGAGGTGGTTGCGAACGGCATCGCATCGCAACCGGTATTCGTTCGGATTTATTGACGCGAAGCGAGCCGCGGCGGGCGGGAGCTCGGCGCTCCCGCCCGTCGAATACGCGGACTATCGCAGAGCCCTCATGAAGGCCGTCACCACCGACGCGGAATTGTCGGCGGCCAGCTGCATGAAGGTATTCATCTGGTTGGTGCTGGCGTCGCCGCCGGCCAGGTCGGAGACGCTACGAAAGACGATGAAGGGGATCTCATTGCGGAACGCGACCTGGGCCACGGCAGCACTTTCCATGTCGGTGACGCCGGCATGGAACGTACTGAACAGGTATTGGCGGTATTCCTTGTTGTCGACGAAGGCCGGCGAGCTGACACCCGTGCCGCCGATGACCACCTTGGGCGCCTTGTCCAGGCACGCTTGAGTGACGGTGCAATTCTTGAGCGCGAGGCTGCCGACGGTGTTTCGCGCCAGCGCGAAGAGGCCGGGATCAACGGCAAATTCATTGCGGTATTCTTCCGGATGATGGGCGTTCCCCACCCGGACGCCGCGCGGTAGCATCATGCCGTACCCGGGCAGGCCCATCATTCCCGGCATCCAATCGGGCGCCTTGAACCCGTCCGGGGTCGCTCGGCCCAGCGTCAATTCCATGGACTCGATCCAGCGCTCCGGCACGATCACATCGCCAATGCTCAACGCGGGGTCGATGCCGCCCGCTATCCCAGAGAAAACGATGCGCCTCACAGGGAAATGGTCGATCAGAAATTGAGTGTTCAAGGCCGCGTTGACCATGCTGACACCGCTCAACATGAGCAAGACCGGTTGACCTTCCAGCGTGCCGGATACCACGCTCACGCCATCGACGGTGCGCGTTTGCGGATGCTTCACGAGACCGACGAGTGCCTTCCATTCGGGTTCGAAGGCGCACAAGATAGCCGTGCGGCCCATTGTCGGCGCAGTCGTTCGGGCCGCAGACGGACCTGCTACACCTACCAGCAACGCAAGCAGCAGGCAGACACATCGCATGAGTTTTAGCGCCAAACGCGGTGACTGCCGCTCACACCCTTGCTCATTGGCCGGCCGGCGGCTGCCATAGTTCCACCTTGTTGCCTTCCGGATCGATGACCCAGGCAAACTTTCCATACTCGGACTCGTCAATCTTCTCGAGGACATTGCAGCCTTCTTCGCGCAAGGCTTTGACCAGTGCGTGGAGATCCTCGACGCGGTAATTGACCATGAAGGCGGAGGTGCTGGGCGCAAAGTGGTCGCTTTGCGCCGAAAAAATGGACCAGGCGGTGGTTCCGGCAACAGGCTTACCTTCAGCGTCTGTCCAATCGAACGCTGCGCCACCCCAGGCTTGGACATCGACTCCCAGATGTTGCTTGTACCAAGCTTGCAGCGCCGGAGCGTCCTTGGCTTTGAAGAATATTCCGCCAATGCCAGTGACTCGCTTCATCGGATCCTCCAGGTCGGTCACTTGATCGTAGCATGGGGCCACGCCCCGCTGACAGGCGCCTACCGGCAGATCTACAGCGACAGGTAATTGAACATTCAGCGACTTCCAAAAATGACTCCGATTTAGAGGAGTTTGGTATAGTCGTGACCAGGTCAGCCCGGAGTGATCCGATGCCCAGTCCATTGATTGATACTCCTCAAGCGCTGGATGCGGCAATTGCCGCCGGCCGTCGCGCTCGCCGCGAAAAATTAGTCCGCTTCGCGCGAAACCAAAGAATTCGAACTCAGGTAGCTTTTGGTTTGACAGGATGCATCGCTATTTTTGCATTGATAGCGTTCTTTTTCGCGGGTGACCATGAAGCCGCCGCAGTTCTATCGCTGATCGCCTGCGTAACTTTCGGTGTTGTGTACGCCGCCGGGAAGACCGGTCAAAAGAAAGCGGTCGATTTGTTGAGGGAAATGGATCAATCGATGTAGACGATTGTAGAACCAACCATTCAAAGGAGTCTTTATGGACACCCTGGAGATCGCCAAGAAACTGGTCGATTTATGTCGTCACGGCAAGAACGATGAAGCGGTAAGTACCCTTTTCTCGACCCAAGCCGTCAGCGTCGAGGCATTCGCCCCGCCCGGATCTCAACAAGAGGCAAAGGGTCTGGAAGCGATTCGTGGCAAGGGTAATTGGTGGCGGGACAACCATGAGGTGCATTCTGTCTCTGTAACCGGACCGTGGCCCCATGGAAATCGTTTCATCGTCGGATTCCAATTCGACGTAACGAACAAACCATCCGGCCGCAGAATGAAGCTGGATGAAGCGGGTCTGTACACGGTTGAAAATGGCAAGATCGTTCGCGAGGAATTCTTCTACACGGGAATGTAGTCGTCTCACTGATCGGCAACTCCCGGCCGGGTAGTTCGACGGAGTGATCCAGCATGCGCCCCCGCTCCGATGACGGGTCGGACCGCGTTGCGACCAAGACTCGCCTGGCGTCGCGCACCGTCTCCGAGTTGGAGAAAATGATGGTGATACCAAAGAATGGTTTGGCTCTCGCCCTGATCGGAATGCTGTTGATCGGCGCGAGTACTCGTGCTGACACCACGGGCCAACAAAGAGCAGAGGCCGCCGGCCGGGGGATCATCGGCGCTCCAGCGCCGCGTGCGGTGGTCAGGACCATTGACGGTGACACGATTGATCTGGGCGCGCTGTACGGCAAGAAGGCGGTATATCTCAAGTTCTGGGCAACCTGGTGCACGCCATGCCGTGAGCAGATGCCGCATTTTGAGAATGTCTACGAGACTGCGGGACCAGACCTTGCCGTAATCGCCGTCAACGTAGGATTTAACGACTCGCTCGAGGAGATTCAGCGCTTTCGCAAACAGCACGGCATCACCATGCCCATTGTTTTCGACGGCGATGGGCAATTGGCTGCTGCCTTCAATCTACGTGTGACGCCTCAGCACATCGTCATTGGACGTAACGGGCGCATTCAATACGTGGGACATCTCGCGGACGAGCGCCTTGACGCAGCACTGACGGCAGCACGGACCTCTCCGAATGGGCAAGGCGGCCTGGTGCGCGGGGCGGCAGCAGCGAGCGAAGGAACCAAACGGGGGATCGGCGACCTGTTGCCGACCTCGCCCGTCAAGACGCTTGCCGGCAAATCATTCCGACTTCGGAACGCCGACATAAAGCAGCCAACCGTCCTCGTGTTCCTTTCTCCATGGTGCGAGTCGTACCTCGAAACGACGCGTCCCACCGTGTCGAAGCAATGCCGTTCTGCACGCGAGCAAGTGGAGGCACTCAGGACGGAAAACCACGCGCGCTGGCTGGGCGTTGCGTCTGGCTTGTGGGCAACGCCGGAGGATCTGCAGGAATATCGAACGAAATACAAAGTCACCATTCCCCTGACGCTCGATGAATCGGGCGCCCTATTCCGGGAGTTTCGGGTCTCCAACACGCCAACATTGATCATCGCCGACTCGCAAGGAATGATCGTGCGTCGCATCGACCCCGGCGCGGACGAATCCCTTGCAAAGGCGCTGCAGGAACTGTGATCGGCATTGGACCCCGCGATGGCGCGCCCGCCTTGAATCGAGATCTGAATCGAGAGCTCTATCGTGTCCAAGGGTTCCACCGTCCTCCGCCGTATTTATGCAACGTGCCTGACTCTTGCGACAATCACCCATGTGCTGTTTGATGTGAGGTACGGAATCTTGCTGGCTGGCCTCGAGCCGCTGGGCTACCCGATTGGGGTTCGGCTCTATTGGGCTTCGTTGACATTCCTGGACCCCGCTGCCGCTATCCTCTTGTTTGTCCGACCCCGCATCGGCCTTGTTCTATGCGCGTTCATAATTGCCACTGACGTAATAAATAACAGCTGGGTGGCATACCACCATTCGGACTTCGGTCCCTTGGTGTTAAATGGCGATCACACTGTTCCGCACCAATCGGGAGCCAATATAGGCCTTATCCTTCAG
>Ga0209611_10011310_pt1 | contig 12904 bp, 8 predicted proteins | sample S1TSphgellanicum_3_FD_187693 | JGI IMG/M metagenome (GOLD analysis project Ga0209611, IMG submission 187693) | Host-associated microbial communities from peat moss isolated from Minnesota, USA - S1T2_Fc - Sphagnum magellanicum MG (SPAdes) (version 2) | ecosystem: Host-associated > Plants > Peat...
GAGGAACGGCAGGCCCATGGCCTCCATCTTGGCGGCGAACTTGCGGGCGTGGACGGGGCCGACGCGGTCGTCCTTGGTGGTCGTGAAGATGAAGGGCTCCGGGTAGGTCACGCCGGATTTCAGATTATGGTAGGGCGAGATCGAGGCCAGAAACATGCGCTGAGCCGGATCGCTGACGCTGCCGTACTCGCCGACCCAGGACGCGCCGGCCGCGATCTGTTCGAAGCGCAGCATGTCCAGCAGCGGCACATCGATGATCACGGCGTTCCACAGATCGGGGTGCTGTTCGAACTCCACCCCCATCAGCAAGCCGCCGTTGGAGCCGCCGCGAATGCCAAGACGCCTCGGCGAGGTGATCTTGCGGGCGATCAGGTCCTCTGCAACGGCGGCGAAGTCGTCGTAGATGCGCTGGCGATGCACGTTCAGACCGGCGTCGTGCCAGGCCGGGCCGAACTCTCCGCCGCCCCGGATATTGGCCAGCACATAGACCCCGCCCCGCTCCAGCCACAGTTTGCCAAGGTTGGCGGAATAGTTGGGCGTCATCGATGTCCCGAAGCCGCCGTAGGCGTAGAGCAGCGTCGGGTTGGAGCCATCGTACTTGATGTCCTTCCGGTGCACGACGAAATAGGGCACCTTAGTCCCGTCCTTGGACGTGGCCTCCAACTGCTCGGTGACGAGGTTGGACGCGTCGAACTTGGGCGGCAGGCTCTTCACCTCGGTCAGCGCCCCCCGCCACGCGTCGTCGAGCCACAGGCTGGTCGGCGTGAGAAAACTGCTGACGCTGAGATAGCTGCGATCGTCCTGGCGGCTGGTCGAAACCAGACCGATGGCGGAATTGTCGGGCAGATCGATCTTCGTCTGGGTCCAGCCGCCCTCGGGCGTCGGCGTGAGGACATAGGCGCGGCCCCGCACATTATCGAGCGTCGTCAGGATCAGGCGATCCTTGACCGCCGACACGTCTTCCAACGCTTCGCGTGGACCGGGCGCCCAAACGAGAGTGGGAAACAGCTTGTCCGGCTCAGCCCGCGCGGCCGCAAGGTCGATGGCGACCACCGAGCCTTGCGCAAAGGTTTTGCCCCCCGGCGTGGGCGTCCAGTCCTGGTTGAGGCTGACGATCAGGCGACCCGCCACCAGATCTTCCACGCTCGACTTCTTGGGCAGGTTCAGCTGGTCGAGGCCATGGTCGCCCAGAAGATAGGTCTCGGTCTCGAAGAAGCTGACGCCGCGCACAATCAGGGCGGCGCGGCGACCTTGGCTGTCGACCAGCACGTGGGGGGCGACCTCGACGTCGGTGGGGTCGCCATGGAACACCATCTGGGCCTGGCTCAGAGTCTGGCCACGGTGCAGCACCTTGACCACAAAAGGATAGCCGGACGCGGTCAGGCTGCCCGGCCCCCAGTCGCGGGCGACCAGGAGCGTGTCCTGGTCCAGCCAATCGGCGCTCTGCTTGCTATGGGCGAGGGTGAATCCGCCGTCGACGAAGCGGTCGGTCTCCAGATCGAATTCGCGCAGCGTCGTGGCGTCCTCGCCGCCGTCGGACAGCGAAATGAGGCAGAGCCGTTCTTGGGGTAGGGCGCAAGCGTGCCCCTTGTAGACCCAGTTGGCGTGCTCATCCTTGGACAGCTGGTCCAGATCCAAGACCGTGGTCCAATCGGGCGCGGGGTTGGCGTAGTCTTCCGACGTGGTGCGCCGCCACAGGCCGCGGACATGATCGGCGTCCTGCCAGAAATTATAGACGTCGCCGTTCAGGAACGTAGGACTGGGGATACGGTCCTTGGCCTGGGACAAGGCCAGCGCCTCAGCGTGGAGCGTGGCGTAGCGGGGATCGCTCTCCAGCACCGCCAGCGACCGCTTATTCTCAGCCTCGACCCAGGCCAGCGAACGGGGCCCGTTGACATCCTCCAGCCAGATATAGGGATCGCCGCTGGCTGGCGTCGATACGGGCGCGGCGTGGGCGGGCGGGGCGACACGGATCAGCCCGGCGCTGGCGATCATGACGGCGAACAGGGGAGCGAAGACGCGACAGCGCATGAACCACCGTGAGATTTTGAAGGCGCGCCACCATAAGGCGGCCTCTGCGCCATGCAAGCGGGCGCTCACGCCGTCGGGAGGTGAGTTTTCGCCCAGTCTAGACTATATAGCCGTGCTATGGCTGCGCCCCTGCTTCAAACCCGCCTCCCCAAGCTGCCGTTCTTGAAGATGAACGGGCTCGGCAACGACTTTGTCGTGGTCGAGGCGCGCGATGGCGTCTTCGCCCCGACGCCAGACCAGGTGCGCGCCATCGCCGACCGGGCGAGCGGGGTGGGCTGCGACCAGTTGATCGCCATCGAGCGGTCGCGCCACGCCGACGCCTTCATGCGCATCTGGAACGCCGACGGATCGGAAGTTTCGGCCTGCGGCAACGCCGCGCGCTGCGTGGGCTGGCTGTTGATGGAGGCGACGGGGCGCGAGGACGCCCAGTTCGAAACCCGCGCCGGCCTCCTGAGCGCCGCCCGCGCCGGCGATCACAGGGTCGCCGTCGATATGGGGGCGCCCCGGCTGGACTGGCGCGATATTCCGCTGGCCGAAGAGATGGACACGCGCGGGGTCGAGCTTCAGATCGGCCCGATCGATGCGCCGCTGCTGCACACCCCCGGCTGCGTGAACATGGGCAACCCCCATGTGGTGTTCTTCGTCGATGACGCGGAGACGGCGCCCGTCCCGACCATGGGTCCGATCATCGAGCATCACCCCCTGTTTCCCGAAGCCGCCAATGTGGGCTTCGCCGAGGTTCAGGCCCGCGATCGCATCCGGCTTCGCGTTTGGGAGCGCGGCGTGGGCGAGACCAAGGCCTGCGGCACCGGCGCCTGTGCGGCCATGGTCGCAGCCCACCGGCGCGGCAAGATCGGCCGCCACGCAACCATGGTCATGAACGGCGGCGAACTCGTGATCGACTGGCGCGACGATGACCACGTGCTGATGACCGGTCCGGTCGCCATTGATTTCACGGGGACGCTTTAGGATCTAGTTATCATCTCTTTCCGTCTTGCCCGGACTTGTTCCGGGCATCCATAGCGCGACGTTTAAAACGCCGTATGGGTGTCGGACCTCGCGCATGGCCCCCGGAACAAGTCCGGGGGAGCGACGGGCGGGCGCCATCAATCTTCATCTCAGCGAGTCCTAACCCATGCCCCACCATCCCGCCCTCGCCCAAGGTCGCACAGCCGTGATCACCGGCGCCGCCAGCGGCATCGGCCTGGCCGCCGCCAAGCGTTTCGCCAGCTTTGGCATGAATGTCGTGCTGGCGGACCTATCCGGGCCGGCGCTCGACCAGGCGCTCGCAGACGTCGCAGCCAGCGCGTCAGGCGGCCAAGCGATCGCCGTTGCGACCGACGTGTCCGACTACGGCGCGGTCCAGGCGCTGAAGACGGCGGCCTATGCGCGCTTCGGCGCGGTCGATGTGGTGATGAACAACGCCGGCGTCGGCCGGGGGGCCGGCGCCTTTGGCGATATCGACGCCTGGCGGCGGGTGCTGAACATCAACCTTTGGGGCGTGATCCACGGCATCAACGCCTTCGCCCCCGCCATGACGGCGGGGAAACAGCCCGGTCTGATCATCAACACGGGCTCCAAGCAGGGCATTACAACCCCGCCCGGCGACACCGCCTATAATGTCTCGAAGGCGGGGGTGAAGGTGGCGACCGAAGGGCTGCAGCACGAGCTGCGCAACCTGGAAGGCTGCCAGGTCAGCGCGCATCTGCTGGTGCCCGGCTTCACCTATACCGGCATCACCGAACGTCCCGAAAAGCCCGCCGGCGCCTGGACCGCCGATCAGGTGATCGACGAGATGCTGCGCGGGATCGAGGCGGGCCGGTTCTACATCCTTTGCCCCGACAATGATGTGACCCCGGAAATGGACCGCAAGCGGATGCGCTGGGCCGCCGACGATGCGATCCTGGGCCGCCCGCCCCTGTCGCGCTGGCACCCTGATTATAAAGACGCCTTCGCGGCCCATATGGCGGCGGACGAATGAGCCTCGTCAGCGGGCTTGGGGCCGTCGTTCCGCCGGCTATTGTACGGGATGAAGCCGCGCCTGAAGGCGTCGAGGTCGTCACCTTCGGCTGCCGGCTGAACGCCTACGAAAGCGAACAGGCCAGGGCGCGGGCGGCGGCCGACGGGCTCAGCGACGCGGTGATCTTCAACACCTGCGCCGTCACGGGCGAGGCCGTGCGCCAGGCCCGACAGGCCATTCGCAAGGCCCGCCGCGCGCGGCCCAACGCCAAGCTGATCGTCACCGGTTGCGCCGCCCAGATCGAGCCGGACACGTTCGCCGCCATGAGCGAGGTGGATGCGGTCGTCGGCAACGACCTGAAGTCGGCGCCGGGCGCCTATAGCCTCGCCGGTCTGGCGACCCGGGTTCGGGTCGGCGATATCGCAGCGGTGCGTGAGATGGCGCCCCATCTGGTCGATGGGCTGGCCGATCGCGCGCGGGCCTTTGTGGAGGTGCAGAACGGCTGCGACCACCGCTGCACCTTTTGCGTCATTCCTCTAGGGCGCGGCGACAGCCGCTCGGCGCCCGCGGGCGATGTGGTGGCGCAAGTGCGCCGGCTGGCGGCGCAAGGCTACGGCGAGGTGGTGCTGACCGGGGTGGACGTCACCTCCTGGGGCGCGGACCTGCCGGGGCGCCCGACGCTGGGCCAGTTGGTGGCCCGCATCCTGAAGCTGGCGCCGGAGTTGCCGCGCCTGCGTCTCTCGTCCATCGACGCCGCCGAGATCGACCCAGACTTGCTGCAATGTTTCGCCGAACAGCCGCGGCTGATGCCCCACCTGCACCTCTCGCTTCAGGCCGGCGACGACCTGATCCTGAAGCGGATGAAGCGGCGCCACAATCGCGATCAGGCCCTGCACCTGATCGAGAGCATAAGGCGCGTGCGGCCCGACACCGCCTTTGGCGCCGACCTGATCGCCGGCTTCCCAACCGAGACCGACGCCGCCTTCGACAACACCTTGAAGCTCGTCGAGGAGACACGGCTCGCCTATCTGCATGTCTTCCCCTTCAGCCCTCGCCCCGGCACGCCGGCCGCCCTGATGCCGCCCCTGCCGCGCGGGGTCGTGAAGGCGCGGGCCGAACAGCTCCGCGCCGCCGGCGCTACGGGCTTAAGCCGTCACCTCGACCGCCAGGTCGGACGCACCGTCAGCGCGCTCGTCGAAACGCCGGGACTGGCGAGGGCCGAGGACTTTACGGAGGCGACCTTCGACGCCGCCGCCGCACCCCCCGGCCAGATCATCCGCCTACGGATCGACGGCCACGATGGCCGCCGCGCTTTGGCGCGGCGGGTCGATTAGAGCCGCCCGTGGCTGAGCCCACCTCCGCTGAAACCAAGGCCGCGATCAAGGCCAAGGCCCATGAGCTGGGGTTCGAGGCCTTCGGCGTCGCCGATCTGGACATGAGTTGGGAGGCCGGCGGGCGGCTGGAGCAGTTCGTCGCGCAAGGACGTCACGGCGACATGGGCTGGATGGAGACCACCCTGCCCCGCCGCGTGCACCCTCGGGCGATGTGGCCGGACGCCCGCGCCGCCATCGTGCTCGGCCTGAACTACGGCCCCGATGAAAACCCGCTGGCGGCCTTGGCGCGCAAGAGCCTGGGCGCCGTCAGCGTCTACGCCAAGGGCCAGGATTATCACGACGTGATCAAGGCGCGGCTGAAGACGCTGGGTCGCTGGATGGCCCAGACCTACGCCTGCGAGCTGAAGGTGTTCGTCGATACCGCCCCTCTGATGGAAAAGCCCTTGGCTCAGCTCGCAGGCCTCGGGTGGCAGGGGAAGCACACCAATCTGGTGTCGCGCGACTTCGGCGCCTGGCTATTCCTGGGCTCCGTGCTGACGACGCTGGACCTGCCCGCAGATGCGGCGGAGGGGGATCATTGCGGGTCCTGCCGGGCGTGTCTGGACATCTGCCCCACCAACGCCTTCCCCGCGCCCTACCAGCTCGACGCCCGGCGCTGCATCTCCTACCTGACCATCGAACACGCCGGCCCGATTCCGGTCGAATTTCGCGAAAACCTCGGCAACCGCATCTATGGCTGCGACGACTGCCTGGCGGTTTGCCCCTGGAACAAGTTCGCCGCCATCGCCAACGAGGCCGCGTTTCACGCCCGCGAAACCCTGCGCGCCCCGGCCCTGTCCGATCTTGCGGCCCTGGACGACGGGGCCTTCCGCCGCCTGTTCTCCAAGTCGCCGATCAAACGCATCGGGCGCGACCGCTTTGTGCGCAACGTCCTGTATGCGGTGGGAAACGCCGGCGATCGAGCGCTCGCCCCGATCGCGCGAGCCCGCTTGGACGACGCCTCGCCGATCGTGCAGGACGCGGCCCGTTGGGCGATATCTCGAATCAGCGCGTCCAGTTAGGGTTAATGTTCTATTTTGGCGCACTTTAACGGTCTAGGGTTGTGCGAGTTAGCGTGATGCAGGGTCCAGGCTTATGAAGCCAGCTGTGTCAGGCGACGGCATCCTTCGGGCGGCGTCTGGATGATTGGACGAAGGCGGGATCGCGATGAGGCGGATCAAGATCGAAAAGGCCCGGAAGCTGGTTGAGGCGCGCTGCGCCGAGACGCCCATGCTTGCGTCCCTGATCGCCGCGACGGGCCTGATCGCGGGGACCGCCCAGGCGCAGTCCTATTACGACAGATCGTCTGTGACCGACGTCGCCTCACGCGCGCACCCGGAATACGACGCCGTGGGCGAACATGTGGGCGCCTTCACCGTCTACCCGCGGGCCTCGTTGACGGACATCTATGACGACAACGTCTACGCCCTGCCCCAAAAGACCGGCGGCGACATTGTCGCCCTGGCGCCCAGCGTGGACATATCCTCAAATTGGAGCCGCAATTCGCTGGCCGTTCATATGCAATATGAACGGGATCAATATGTCGATCAGCCCGGCGAAAGCAGCAACGAATACGCGATCAGCGCCAACGCCGGAATCGATGTCGATCGTCGCTCGAAGCTGTCGTTCAACCTGGGCGCCGCTCAGCTGACCGAGCCGCGCTCCGATCCAGATTCGATCGAGGGCATCGAACAGCCGGTGCGATATGATCTCATCAACGGCGGGGCGTCGGCTTATCGCGAGTTCGGGCGCCTGCGCTTGGATCTGTCGGCGTCCGCGAGTTACTATAGCTTCTACAACGTTCAACTCGCGCCCGGAACTTACGACATCAGCGGTAACGAGGTGTTCGTCGTCGGGAAAGACCAATACTATAATGAAGCGTCGCGCGATGAAGTCTCAACGGCGGAAACCGTGCGCCTAAGCTGGGCGATTGATCCGAACCTCGCTATCTTTACGCAGTTTCAGCCTAATCAAAGCAATTTCATCCATGAGCCTCTCGCCGCGCTCGGGAGCTATGATTCGACCGGCTACGAGGTTTTGGCCGGGGTGAACGGCCAACTGACCCATCTCATTCGCTATGATGTGGGCATAGGCTATCTGGATCAGCACTACACCTCCGCCCAAATTTCGGACGTGACCGGCGTCGCTTTCAATGTCGACGCGACCTACAATATCACCCAGCTCATCACGCTGAAGCTTTCAGGCAATCATAGCATTCAGGCCGCGGGGATTCCGGGCAGCGCCGCCGCTGATGTCGACTCGGCGTCGGTCAGGGCCGACTATGAACTCTTAAGAAACTTCATCATATCACCCTACGCCGCCTATTATCATTATATATATCCGGGCACCACCAGAATAGATTCCAGATACTCTGGCGGATTAAACGCAACATACCTCATCAATAATATGTTGGGACTGACTGCTTCTTATTCATACATCGAGCAACTGTCCAATGGGACGTATGGTGGGTATAATTTCAACGACAATCGGGTATCGCTTGCCCTCACTGTGCAACGCTGACCGACCATCATGCCGCCCCTTATCCCCTATAATTCGCACCCCAACGCACTGACACCATCATCAGGGATGGCGGCGCTTGCGCCCGAGGCGGATACGCTGGATTTCGCTGCGGCCATCGAAGTCGCGCGGCGCCGCTATGGGGTCTTCCTCATCGTCTTTATTCTGACGCTAGCGCTCGCCACGGCGCTGATCCTCAATCAGAGGCCTGCCTTCACCGCCACGGCTGGGGTCATGATGGATCCGCGCCAGCTCCAATTGTTGCAGAGCAATGTGTCGCCCAACGTCAGCGCAGACCAGTCCTTATCGACCGAGGCCGTCGCCACCCAGGTGGCGCTGATCCAATCGCGGAGCATGGCCGAGCAGGTCGTCGATCAGCTGCACCTGGACAAAGACCCCGAGTTTGGCGTGCAAGATCCTGGCCTGCGCAACGACATCGTCCGAGGGGTCCTGGGCCTGTTCGGCGCGGCGCCCGTCGCGCCCGTCCTCAGCCCAGAGGACAAGCGAGCCGCGACCGTGGCGGATGTCATGTCGCATCTAGACGCGCAACGGCTCGGCTACACCTATGTGATCACCATCAGCTATACCAATCCATCTCCGGATCGGGCGGCGGAGATCACCAACACCTTCGCCAACGTCTATGTCCAGCAAAGCCTGCAAACCAAGAGCGACGCCAATCGCCAAGCCAGCGGCTATCTGAACTCGCGCGTACGCGAACTCAGCAATCAGGCGGCCGCGGATGCGACGGCGGTCCAACAATACAAGATCGCTCATAACCTCTTGGGCGCCGAAGGCGCGACGCTGACCCAGCAGGAGATTTCCAACCTGAACCAACAGGTCGCCGCCGCACGCGCGGAAGCGGCCTCCGATCAGGCCAGACTGGATACGGCCCGCGCCCAGGTGAGCAAAGGATCGAGCGGCGACGATGTGGGCGCCGTCTTGGGCTCACCCGTCGTGGAGACGCTACGCTCGCAACGCGCCCAGGTCAGCGGACAATTGGCGGAGCTCAACAGCCGTTACGGGCCGCGCTATCCAGACGTTTTGAAGGCCCAGCAGCAGCTCCAGGATCTGGATGTTCAGATCAACGCCGAAATTCAGCGGGTCATCTCCAATATGCAGGCCACGGCCCAGGTTTCGGCCCGACGGCTGGCGTCGCTCGAAGGCACGCTGAGCCAGAGTCGCGGCACGCTTGCGACCGACACCAAGTCCGTCGCGGGTCTGGTCGAACTGCAGCAGAAGGCGACCGCGTCGCAGACCCTGTACGACAACTATCTGGCCCGCTTTAAGGAGATCATGACCAGCGCGGGAACGGAGCAGTCGGACGCGCGCATCGTGTCAGAGGCCCAGATCCCCAACAGGCCGTCGTCGCCCCGCTTCCTGCTCGACGGGGCCCTCGCCCTGATCGTGGCGGGCGTCTTCGGGTTTATCGCCGGCGTCATCGCTGAGCTCCTGGATCACAGCTTCGGCAATGGGCTTGAGATCGAACGGCGTGTGCACGCCCCCTGTATCGGCTCGATCCCCCTTCTGACGTCGGTGGCGAAGGGCGCGCGACAGCCGCCGGTGGAGTACATCGTCGCCAATCCCTTCTCGGTCTTCGCCGAATCGTTTCGAAACCTGAAGGTCTCCATCCTTCAGAGCAACGTCCGCAGCAGCGCCCAAGACGGCCTACGGCCCGCAGGCGGGACCATCGTGGCGGTGACGTCGCCCCTGACAGGAGAGGGCAAGACCACCACCTCCGTTTGCCTAGGCGAAACCTCCAGCCTGCAAGGCGCGCGCACCCTGGTGGTGGATTGCGATCTGCGTCGCCGTTCCTTGCAGAAGTTCGTGGACCGGGGACCTAAAGCGGGGTTGGTGGAGGTCGTTCATGGCGACGTTCTCTTGGAGGACGCTGTGGTGATCGATGAGCTGACCGGCGTCCACTATCTGCCGCTCTCCCACGGCAAGCTGACCGCGACGGACATTTTCGGCAGCGTCGCGATGGACGATCTGCTCGATCAGCTGCGCAAGCGCTATGATTTCATCATCCTGGACACCGCGCCCCTGTTGGCGCTCGCCGACGCGCGGATCTTGGCGGCGAAGTGCGACGCCGTCATCTTGCTATGCAGTTGGCGTAAGACGTCGGAAGACGCCTTGAAGTCCGCCATCCGTCTGCTGCGGGCCGCCGGCGCGCCGCTGGCCGGCATATCTCTGACACGCGTCGATGTTCGCAAGCAGGCCGCCCACGGTTACGGGGATAGCGCCTATTATTATCGGGAGGCCAAGGGCTATCACGTCTCCTAGACTAAAGACGGGTCTATATTCGGCAATGGAGAACATTTTAGCTCGGTAAGTGGAATGTCAAAACCTCTTCGCATTGCGATTATTCACTACTGGTTAGTCGCCATGCGGGGCGGTGAGCGCGTGCTTGAGCGGGTATTGCAACAGTTTCCCGAGGCCGATCTTTTCACTCACGTCTACCACCCCGAAGCCGTGTCGGACCTCATCCGCAATCGTCCCATTCAGACCACCTTCATCAACGATCTGCCGTTCGCCCGCCGCTTCTATAGACACTACCTGCCCCTTATGCCCATGGCTCTGGAAAGCCTGGATTTGAGCGGCTACGATCTTGTGCTCTCCTTTGAAGCGGGGCCAGCCAAGGGCGTCCTGGCGGCGCCGACGGCGCTGCATGTGTGCTACTGCCACTCGCCGATGCGTTACCTTTGGGGCGCCCAGGCGGATTACCGCAAATCCGCGGGCGTCATCCCCCGCGCCATCATGTCGATCCTGTTTCCACCCTTGCGGGTCTGGGACTATGCGACGTCGGCGCGGGTAGACGGCTTTATCGCCAACTCCGACTTCGTGCGTCGCCGCATTCACCGCGCCTATGGCCGGGAGGCGATCGTCGTTCATCCCCCCGCCGCGGTCGAGACGCTGGCGCCGTCGTCTCGGGTCGGCCAAGAGTATCTCTGGGTGGGCCAGATGACGCCTTATAAACGCGGCGACCTCGCCGTGGAGGCCTTCAACCGGCTCGGTCTGCCGCTGCGCATGGTCGGCGACGGCGAGATGCGGCGCAAGCTTATGGCGTCCGCCAAGTCCAACATCCGCTTCGACAAAAATTTAAGCTTCGCCGAATTGAGAGACGCCTACGCCACGTGCCGAGGACTCATCCATACGGCTGAGGAAGATTTCGGCATTGCGCCGGTCGAAGCCATGGCGGCGGGCCGGCCGGTTCTGGCGTTTGGACGAGGCGGTCTGCTTGATACGGTCGCGCCCGGCAAAACGGGGCTGTTCTTCGATGAGCAGACCCCAGACAGCCTCGTCGCCGGCGTCCGAGATTTCGAGGCCTGGCTCCCCGCCTTCGATCCCCAAAACGCCGTTGCGCGGGCGTCGCAATTCAACGGCGAGCGCTTTGACCACAATTACAGGTCGGCTCTGCGCAAATTTGCGGTGGGCCACCCCAAGATCTTGGACAGATTGGCGGCATTGAGCCCGGTTGCGACGATCACGAAAGAAATCGCCTAACCATGATCCCGACGATCACGGGCGTGCTGATCTGCCTGATCGGCGCATATTTGCTGTTCCGGCCCAAACTCGAAATGCTGGTCTTCTCGTTTTTTTGCACCTTACTTCCAGCCGCGTCGGCTATCGATCTACCCGCGCTTGGCCAATCCTCGATTCCTCCCGCCATGCTGTCGCTGGGCTTTCTCGCAGCTCAGATGATCCGGTCAGGCGCTTGGCGGGGGCCGGAAATGGGCTTGGCGCTCACGAAGAACGCCTGGCTTGTGCTGTACTGCCTCTACTGCGCGGCGACCGCGCTGGTCCTGCCGCGGATGTTTTCAGGCCTCATCAACCTGATCCCCATGAGCCAGTCGGGTCTGGGGTTCGTCCCCCTGCGAGTGACGGCTCAAAACACCACTCAAGGCCTCTACATGCTGGGGACCGGCTTCGCCGCCGTGTGCGCGACGCTGTTTTCGACCCAGAGGGGATCGTCAGCGCTCATCGTCAAGGCGCTGATCGTCGTGACCTGGATCCACGCCCTGAGCGGCGTCTTGGATCTGGCCTTCAACGCCGTTCATATTCAGGGCGCCTTCGATTTCGCCCGCACGGGCGCCTACGCCCAGCTCGATCAAGGTGTGGGCGGCTTCCACCGCATCTCGGCGCTTTGCTCCGAACCCTCGGTCTACGCCACGCTGGGGGCGACCTATTTCGTCTTCATGTGCGAGCTGTGGCTGCGGGATATATCGCCCAAACAGACGGGCCCCGCCGCCCTGATCATGGGGATCATGCTGGCGCTATCGACGTCGTCTACGGCCTATGTGTTCATCCTGATCTATTGCGCCATCCTGTCGGCGCGCGCCGTGTTTGTGCGCGGCTCTATCCGCTTCAGCCATGCGGGCCTCGCCCTCGGATTCGTCATCGTCGGCATCGCCATCGCCCTGGCCGTCATCCTGCTCAACCCCCATCTCGCGACCGCCGTCGCCACAACCCTCTCCGACCTGACGGTTGGAAAGACGCAGTCCCAATCGGGGATCGAGCGGGGCCTTTGGGCCAAGCAAGGTCTGGACGCCATGGTCTTCAGCCATGGCCTGGGCGTCGGGGTCGGCAGCTTCAGGTCGTCAAGCCTGGTGACCGCCGTTCTGGGATCGGTCGGACCTGCGGGGCTGATCGTGCTGCTGGGCTATTGCGTCCAGGTCGCAAAGCTTGGACGCCGCAGCACCTATGTGCGTCACGTCGACCCCCGCCTCGGGGTCGGCGCTGCGGCCGGCTGGACGGCCTTGATGACCTTGGCCCCAGCCGCCGTGAGCTGGCCTTCGGCCGATCCCGGCCTGTTGTTCGCGCTGATGGCCGGCCTCTCGCTCGGCTGGCGCTCTGGACTGATCACGGCGCCGGTCGCGAAATCGCAATAGGAACGGGCGCTCGTCAAACCGGCCCGACCCTCAAGCTTGGAGGCGGAACCGGACGTCGCGGCGGCTCGGGCCTCGGCTTGAACGGAAGGGCGGGCGCGACGAGCGGCGCAGCAGCCGGCGCTTGGGGCGGGAGCGCG
>Ga0209611_10011313_pt1 | contig 12902 bp, 6 predicted proteins | sample S1TSphgellanicum_3_FD_187693 | JGI IMG/M metagenome (GOLD analysis project Ga0209611, IMG submission 187693) | Host-associated microbial communities from peat moss isolated from Minnesota, USA - S1T2_Fc - Sphagnum magellanicum MG (SPAdes) (version 2) | ecosystem: Host-associated > Plants > Peat...
CGACCGTCACGGGTACCCACTAGTTATAAAAAAGGAAGCAAGGTGATTCTCAGAACCTGCCCCAAAAATTAGAACTGACAGTTCTCACGTAAAAGTGAGAACTGCCCAACACCACTGTATTCCCCTAGTTTTGAATGAAGTTTCTTCTTCTTGTTGTTACAAAGTTTACATTCAAAGTGCAAACCAGTGTTGGGTAGTTCTCATGGGGGGATCCAGTTTCATCTCAGGTTTCAATTCGATTCTCAGATTGAGAATCGTCATGTATTGCATGTGGTGAGAACCGGACTGAAAATCAAGCCCCCAAGTCTTCTCAAAAGTAAAAACTGACTTCAATGATTTTTGATTAAAACTGAGACCCGAGTTCCCATATGGCCTGAACTTGAGTCCGGTTCTCAGGCCAATAGATAGTAAAATTTTTCATTAAAAAAATAATAAAATCATAAAATCATAAAGAAGATGAGATGTTTAAAACCCAGAGAAAAAAAGTACAATGAACTTTAAATGAAGCTGAAGGGTAACTCAAACTTTAAATTTCATTCTTTCCATCTTTTCTGCATCGTTCAACTAATCAATATCGTTCACTGGTGATGTTAATTGTATTACAGCTATTGAATGTTTTTGAACCATGTTTGCATTAAATCCTAAGTTTTGCTGTATTTCTTTTTTCATTGTCTGCCTGTAGCCAGAGGCGTGTTTTTCCAAAAAGAAATGAGTGATGCCCCAGACACATTTGGGCCCATGATTATGCATGTGCACTGCAATGGGCACTAAAGAATCATCTTCGTCGGCAATGACAGGGGCAGTGGAGAAAGAAATGCATCCATACTTTTGACTGCCTGTATTTAAGACCTTTGGTTGTTTCTACGTCTTTAGAGTATAGTACCTACGCTTTTTCTTTCTGTTTCTCACATTTGCTACCATAGGCGTTCACAAAATGCTTCTCCAAAAAAGGAAAAATTATTGTAGAAGCTTTTTAGGTTCAGCCGTAATTAAATTATTTCTCAAAATGCCCAGTTTTTAAAAAATTATCAGTTCAAAAAACTTCTTTGAAATTTAAGAAAATTACAAAGGAAGGAATTTTTTAAAGAAATTGATCTCATTGTGTTAGTGGTTTTAGAGTCCAGAAAACCTACCAAAGAAGCTGCCTATATTTATTGCCAAAATTTGATAAATTATTTTTCATTGCTGAATTAGATTTTGAAAAATGAAATAATTACAGTATTCGACACCCAGAGATCCACAAGAAAGGTACTATTGTATTAATTTTCTTGGTCCAATTGCAGACCGAGACAAAAAAAAAAAACAATGCCAACAATTCAGAGCACGAGAATATCATCAGCAATTCACGTTTTGGTGGTCCAATTTAAATGTCTCATCCAATGAAATAAATTGTGCAATTTTAGACTTGTCTTATTAGTCCGTGTGACCAAAAAAGCCAAAGTAGAAAAAGGAGGGGGGTGGGCAGGGGCCGAGGGGTGCCTTTTTTCTTTCCCATGTATCGAACCGTCCCCCTTCCGAAAAATTTATTTAAAAAAAAAAAAGGGAGTTACCATGAGACATACGTCTTATATGAGATGTATGTCATTGTCGGTAGGGTCACGTTTTCCACAAGGGAGGCCACAAACTGTAAATTTCTCCTCGTTTCCCGTTTGCTACTAAGACACGTGTCTTGTCCAGCTCACCATCTTGACCAACGACATATGCGCCGACTATACTAATAAGTACTAGAACCTCATGCCCGGGAAAAGGCTCTGCATTAATTCAAGGTTTTTTAATTTGAAATTGTCCCAGCAATTGCACAAAATTAAATGAAACAAGTTGAAATTTTATTTAATTTTATGCAATTGTTGGGACAATTTCAACTAAAAAATCTTGAATTAATGCTTCACTTTGAAAATGTGAGGAGGAGGTAAGAATAATGGTAATTTAGGACACGAAGGTTTATCAATTTAATAATATTATCCATGTCCAATTTTAAATTTTTAAAAATTTCTTACATTGTGTTTCAAACTTGAACAATAATGTTTTGGGCGTTCAATGTTTTATAATATATCTAGGTGTTATTGATGAAGAGTTAGGGAGATAAATACCATTTGCATTACAACCTGATCCTAATAAAGATGAGTTAAACTTTATAATATGTGTTAAAAGGATGCTAGGGTTGCTCCTAATTATGTTTTTGATGAATTGCATTAATTTATTTTGTATAGAATTTCAAACCTAAGCTTTAATATTTGAAATTGTCACAATAATTATGCTTGCATAAGATTAAATGAAACTATTTTATAGTTTTTTAAATTTTCTTACATTAATTCCAATTTTGAACAATAATCTTACAAGCATTGGGTGCCTTTTCCTAATAACTATGTCACTCTTTTCCTCTAGCCACCTACATGGACTAGAAAAAGCATAACACCTTTTCGAAAAATAACTTTCCTTCCCTAATAGAAACCTCACTCCTTTCGCCTAGGCAATATATGACATGAAAAGGCACATGTTATTATGCAATATATGGACATGAAAAGGCACCTGTTATTGTGCCTTTTCATGTTTATTTGCCAAAAATTCATGAAATAATATTTTTATGAAAATACAACATTAGATACATACTAGAACTTTATGGCCAAGAGAAAAGCTTTGGATTATGGAATGTACTTTAATAGTTAAAAAAATCTTTAAATTCAAATTTAAGCTTTACATGAAAATGGGGGAACAATATAAGAATATCGGTAAAAGAATATTGGTAAGAATATATAGCGATGCCTCTCTCTCCCCATTTTTTTTTCCTTTCGATTTTCAATAGTTCATCACTACTTATGTGAAACTCAATTTTGATTTTACTATATAACAGGGACATGAAAAAGCACATGTCATTGAGCATGTCCAGTTTTTTTTTTTTAGGAAAAACATTTAAATAATATTTTTTTGTGATAGAGAGAATTTTTACATACATATAAAAATGGACCGCGTGCAGCCATAGACTATGGATAAATCCAGACAAAAGAAATTCTTTCTACCAGGTGTGATTGGGGAACTTGGATCCTGACCCGAAAGATCATGTACAGGTGTCTTCTCATGGACTGCCAACGCATCAGATTGGTGGTGGGGTCAGGTCTCAAAATGTGTGAAAAGAGCAGCCCAATTGTGCCTTTATCCCTAGAGGGTTGTTGTTTGGGATCTGGGAATTTCAGCAGAGCAGTTATTTATGTACACGTGGTGAATGTGGATAAGAAACTTGAGATTATACTAGGGATAAGTTTCCATGATCTCCCAGTCACCCATTATTTGTAAATTGTACTAGAATGTACTAAACCCTAGCCCATTATAGTTAGGGTTTTTAATGTAAAATGTTGAGACACTTATTGGCCCACTATTCTAGTGGTCCCACCTCCCCCAGCCAGCAGATCTCAGAATACTCAGCAGACCAACAAGGGGCGTGTCACACTGTGGCCTTGCCATTTACATTAAAAAGTATGTATCTTAAGGCGAAAGAAAAATTATGGAAACTTAAATATTTCGCCATGCAAAAAATAATCTTCAAAAAAATCCTCTAAAAGAAACCAAAATTCTTCAAGATATCATAACTCTATAACTAATCTCAAGTTTCTAACACAAGCCAGAATATCATGTTTCAAAAATCCTCATATAAAAATAGACCTACTACCTAAGGGCCAAAATCCCTTGAGCTACTATACTCTATAATGAATCTAAACACAATATCCTTTGCCTTGGTAGGCAAGGCCAACAAATGGCGGTCACATTACCTCCAAAAATGGGTTGTACAAGTGCAAAAGTATTCTGACTTCATTGCCAGTCCCATTGACTGTGTCTGAGGTGCGGGTCCTTTCAAAGTGTGTTGAAAAATAGTGACATGAACATAGAAACCCTTGTGCCATCATTTGACCAAATAAATTGCAGATTATGGGCACCAGTTTTTTTTTTTTTTTTTTTTCCTGCTGGCTATATATAGCCAAAAAGATATATGAATAAATTTTTAATTGCTAAAATCAAGTGCATTTGGAGATTTCCAATAGCCAAAGTTTGACCAAAATTTAAGAAAAATCACCAGATTTTTATACCTGGTTCAAGTACGTAGTCAAAAATATAAAAGGATGCTTTAAAAAAATTCTACTTTCAAATTTAAACTTGTAACCAAATTTGGCTAAATCTTCATGTGGATCATTGCCACTTTGGCTACATCAGAAAATTGGCCAAAAAACCATTGATAGTGGGAGAGTGGAAGAGATGGAAAAGCACCCTAAGTTTCCGTATTATGAAGGAGAAGGAGAACACGAAACATCTGCAAAAAAGAATTTTAATGTGATGTGCCAAGTGATGTACCTAATCCAAGTCCAAAAAACATAGCTGAAAACAAATAGCATGTTCTCTGAATTTATCCAAAGTCAATGGCTTCAGATCGTCTAAATAATTATGTAATGGTGTTCTTTGGATTTATCCAGAGTCTATGGCTTTGAGTGGTCCAGCTATCTATTAATAATGTTATTATGTTATTTTTAAAATTACAATATTTCACAATTTTATTCAAGAACAAAGTTATTTGAATATTTTTTCAAAACTACGTTACTCCTTTCCTAACACCTACCTTACTTCTTTCCCCTAGCCACCTCCATGGGCATCAAAAGGCACATGCATCAAAAGGCAAAAGGCACATGTCATGTAATATAGTAAAATCAAATTGAGATTGACACAAATAATGATGAATGACTGGGAATCATATGGGAACATACAATGGAAATAACATGAGGGGAAAGCCACCAGGGTTTGCTCAATTTGGAACCTGGCTCAAATATTACATTCACAATCCTAAATACAAATACAAATTGTTGAACCTAACTCCAATGGATTCAAACATAGACAAAGTTGCACACATCAAGATCAAATATTTATTTAACTATTAGACTACATTCCATAAATCCAGAGGTTGTTTCCTGACCAAAGGGCTCTAGTAATTGTGTTAATCAAAACAATTATCATATTTCACAATTATTATTATTATTAACCTTAACTATCTCACTCCCTTGAGCCTTAAGTAATATGAAAATTAACTTTATCTTTACAACTTCATCTCTTTTACCACTAAAGTTATCACTTTTTCACATTCCTTAATGAAATCTAATTCCCTTTCAATTATCTTTACCTCTTTTTCATATCTAATTGGATATATAAAATGCTATAATTATACTTGGGCTCCACACTACTACACATTATTAGTGATAATTGACTAATGAAAAAACAAATTTGATTTTATGAAAATTAAGTTCCATTCAAATGAAAATATTGAATGACACATTATATACATCTTGAATTGAGTTGAATTCAAATACATTGAATTTGAGTTTGATTTTATTGTATTCAAATTCAAACTCAATTGAAGCAAAAGGTACTAGTAGATTGGTACAAAAGGTATTGAAAATTTATTAATGATTATGACGTTGGAACTTTTTTTTTGAAAAAATAGATTTAAAAACACCTTTCAGTTCCCATACCAAACAAATTCCAATTTGGAATTGTCCAAAAATGACTTATGAAACCTAAAGTTGTCATATGTAAACTAATTTTGATGAATATTGGATTTTCAATTTGAATTTTTTTTTCCAATATATTTTTTCAAAATAAAAATTTATTTATTACATTAAAAAAAACCCTTTGAAAAAACATAAATCATAGGTAGAAACAATATTTGGAAAGTCTAAAAAAAGTATGAATTTTTTTAATTATATTCTTTTTAAATTGACATTATATCACCTTGGATCAATTTACAACTTTTCTTAGTCACAAGGTTCTATTTGTAAAGTTAAAATTATGTATTGAACTATTTATTACTTTTGTTAGTTGTATGTTGATGTTATTTTGATGTCAAGTTCCAATTTGGATTCTTCATGAAATTAGGTGAAAGAAATGTTGTGATGGCTTAATTGTTTCACAAGTAATGGGATTCTCTTAATATAGAGAATGCCCAAAGATGAGGTCATTTACAAAATAAAGGCTTTCATGAGGCAATAGCCAAATATGGACCCATTTTTGGTGATGCCTTCATTTGAAGGCATTCCCAACAAAATGATTAGAAAAAAATCTTTAAATTGAAAAGATGTGAAAAGATAATGAACATTGTGAAATAGGAAAAAAAAACCTTCTCCAATGCCCTTGTTTTGTCAAGGAACACAAATGTTTTATAACAAAGCCTATGTTAACACTAAAAACATTCTTTGTGATCTTTACAACTAAATTTATTTTTTAGGAAATATAAGAAAATATTGCCTTATTATGCTTTGATCAAAATGAGAGGATTTATTAACAAATGACCATTGTTTCAAAAAAACGTTTATCATAAAATATCAATCCATAAAATTACACCCATATTGTAATAGGATCATATTAGTATTTCAAGTGTTGTTTATATAACCAACCAAATTAGGGTTTAAAGTTTAGGGTTTTAAGGTTTACATTGACTACATAAAATTATGATTAATTAAAAGGTCAAACATTAAAGAAAGATTAGCAAAGTACATGGTCCAAAAAAATTTAGTTCAACCCCTAGGAGACAAGCCTTAATGCAAGGGTAAATGAACACTTATATAGGTATTTTCATTTTCTAGAATGAAGGGTTTAAGAGCATTTTTTCATTGAATAGCTACATCTTCAATTTTGAATGGTCTAATTGTTTACCATTAACATTAAAGCTTCAATTTGAAGGTGTCATTAATAGGGTCAATAATATTCTTTCTTTTGAGGCTAAATATCATCAAATTTATACATAAAAAATATGTCACTCCTTTCAAAGGTTTTTTTTTAAAAAATTTAAATGACATCAACTAGTTAGAAATCATATGTCCATGATCATTATGTTATGGAATCACTACATCAACTATACCCTCCTTAATATCCATTGGTTTTTAAATTTAAAATTCAATAGCCCAAATTACATCTTAGCCCTACACTTTTCACATGGTGTCCATATTTTGGCCTTTTATGTCACCAAAATATATCTTTTATTATTTAAAAAACTAGCAAGTTATTATAGATTTAAAGTTTGGGTTAAAACTTAAAATAAGCTACTTTACACTTTTATCCTTAACCATAGGCCAATAATTTTTAAATGATTTACTAGTAGTATGTATAGGCCAAATCACAATTAGTTACCAAAAGGGAAAATCATAAATAATTATTACTAACTAATTACCAAGTTATGCAATTGCAACCATTGTGTACAATTGTACATATTACATACATACATATATACATCCAACATTATCTTGAACCTTGATACATGTAGGTTGTAACCTAAGAACTTGTGTTCACAATGCCCATGTCCAAAACTTCAAGTTTCAAAGTAATCTAATGCAATTTGCATCACTTTTTAAATGATGAACCACAATTTTCCAAGTCTAAAGAAGAAGCTCAAAAGTCAAGTGTCAATCAATGTTCAAAGTGGAGGTTGAATGTTTTTGTTGAATATTCATGAAGCAACATGGTAGTTGCAAGTGACTACATCAATGACCTTATAACATGCAAGTTCCAACTTCAAATGGTATTCCATTACTCACATTATTGTCTAGTGAGTAGCAAGTTACAACACACTAAGTCTTAACTCCCTATTTGTGAATTTGCAATGTGCATCGACTCTTGAGCAAGGTGAGTTCACCTACACTCTAACCCTTATAAATTTTGCTACTTACATTATTTAATCAAGTCAAGATTATTGTTAAGAATTAAAATTCAATCAAGTTTATATGCATTTTGTTTTGGCTACTTTGGGGTATCTTGCTATTGTGATCAATTTGCATACACACTCCAAACTTTAAGAGTCCAAGGTTTTCAACTTTTCCACATCTCGGGAGTTTTGTTGGGTGCACGATACACATTGTGGGTGTCGTTTTACAACATTGTCATTGATGCATTTGTATTACACAACAGTTCGAACCTTGACAATGTTTCCAAGTTCTAACTTTGTTGTGTTCATTGCCAGTGGTGTAATTGAAGTTGCCATTTAACTTCAAAATCAAAGCATTTTTCTCTAGTCATGATGCCAATGTCAATGGGGAGACTTTTATTGTGCAAGCTTTGTGGCATTTTCTAGTTGTTCTCCTCCTCCTTCACCTTAACTTGGCACACTTAAAACTCTAATCAGCTTGTCATTTGATTTGATGAAAGAATTTACACACAAAAAATTATGAAAAAATTATGATGTTAAATAAAAATGACAAGACATTTGGTTAGCAAATCTAGAGATTGTTGATGGGGTGCTTGTATAAGTCAAATGCACTCTTTATTCCACCATTATAAATGTGCCCTTGAAGCACAATGTTCATGAGTTGGACAACTTGGAAAAACATATGGGGAAATGTTAAGCAAAACATGACATACTTACAAATTGTGAAAATGAACCAATTTATTAAAAGATAAATAACAAGCAATGTTGTGATGTTGTTGTTGTGACGTGGATTTAAGGTTGAAATGTCTATGTGGACCATCCACTTCAATTGTGTTGTCTGAACTTATCAATTTTGGCTTTCATCATTCATGGTTAAGGAACAAGGCAATTGTGTGCAACAACTACTAATGATGATGAACATGGGCTCTTTTGTTTTTTTTTGTTATTGTTTATTAATTGGATTCTGTCTTTCTACAACACTCGGTGTTGGAGCTTAGAGGTGCATTCTTCATTGCTTTGTGAAAATGGGTGCAATTTGATTTGTCTTAGGTGCACAACACAAGGGAAATAACACTACATAGAGGAGTAACTAACATTGTGTGAAATAACTAAATACCACATTCTTAGCTTTTGGGTAGTGTGATTCTAGAAACAAAGAAAACTTTCAATGGGTTGATTTTGCAAATGGAAGTGGAGGAAGAATGCTTCATTTTGTACATGTCTTTATTCTTGTAAGCATTTTGATATCCGCTATAAATGTGCTTCAATAAAGGATATGCAGGATTAGTAGTAGTAAGCATGGGTCAATTCACAAACATGATGATAGGCTCAAGGGGTTTCACTTATGATTAGTCAAGATGTTGTCAATACTTCTATTTTCCATTGTGATGTGTATGTTGTTCATGGGGAGAAAGAATACCCATCCACTTGGGAGTTTCGAAGATGGAACTTTGTTTAGGAAAATTCATTTCGGGGTAATATCTAGGCATGGGAATTTGAAATGATGTTTCATATTTGTATTTTCTTTCAATCATTTCTTTAGACAATGTATTTAATTTAATTTTGTGGGTAATAATAGTACGTAAGTGAAGGAAGCAAGTTTGTTTCATTTGTTGTACTTCTATAAATATGTTATGTTATGGGTTGTTTTAGCCATGTGTGTTGTGTTTGTTTAGTAGTCCCTATGGGAATTGGAATTATTAGGGAAGGGGGTATTGTTGTTTTATTCCACAAAAAGATTGCCAACGAAGGGACAATTATGCTTATGAGATAAGGACATGAATGTTTTGATCTCGATGACTTGTAGTTCCAAGTTAAGTTGGTAATCAAGAGCTGGGTTCATAGATTTGTTATTTGAGTAATTTATGGTTTTGAAATTATGAGGAGATGTATTGCAACTGAACATTGTATGATTAAAGAGGTTGTGATTTGCCTCTTGTTTCTTTTTGTTACATCATATTCAACCTTTGATGCCCTAAATTTATTTTGTAACAAACTATAATGTTGAGTTGGGGGGAAAATCAACATAAGGTTGTGCAAGCTTTTATCCTTTTCCATACTCTACAAAATGGTCAACCCATGTTGGAGTATGAATTCTTGAAGCCCTTGTTTGATCTTTTGAGAATGAAAAACATGTTCAAAAAAATTAGATTAATGCATTTTGGTCGGTGACAAGTGAACATATTCACTTGCAAGTTTTGAAGGCATTAAAGGTAGTTGTGATGGGAGTATAATACCTCTCAATCACATGTGATGAAATTATTTCTATTGACAACTGATAATGATTGTTTATACATGTTTATGTGGTGGACAAGTGGGTGTGAATTTCATTGTTGTTTTTGATGGTTTAAGTTGTGGGTGTGAGTGTTGACAACTTAATTAAATGCATTATGGACTTCTTATTGAATGAAGGTGGTTTGGGTGAAAATGAAATTGCATCAAAACTTGTTACTTTTGGTGTTAATGGTGCAAGTGTATTCCAGGGTCCTTAAATCTAATGTTACAACCAAGATCCATAAATCTTGGGTTCCTTTTAATTTAGATGTGTGTTGTTTTTCTCATCAAATTAATCTTGATGTGGAAACCTTATTAGCTTTCCCATTGGTGCATCAAGCGCATGCATTGTTTTAATCTTTTTACAAGAGCCCCAAATGTCATTTGGAACCCACAAAAGTAGTTAAAATCATGGAAACTAAAGGTCTTAAGTAGTTGAAAAAGTAAAGATCAAGTGGATTTCCATGAATAGCTTGTTGCAAAAAGGTGATGGTAAAGTACATGACTATTTTGATGAAATGGGCTTAGACATGGCCACAAATTCTCAAGTTACAACCAACTTTGAGCTCTTGATGTATTTGAATTTTTACTATCCTTGTCTTGTGCTTCCTCTTTTGAAAAAAATGCATGCATTCATCAAATTTTCTCAAAGTAATGCCATATTTATTTTTTATTTTGTTATTGTAATGAAGATTTATCAATCATAGTTGTATGCCCTTTTTGTGGATCTTTTCACAAAATGTTAAGTGGACACACATTCAAACAATACCATTCCTTATTGGATCGTAGTCATGAATTCATCACCTTCTTACGGCAACATATGTTTGAATCATTTCTAAATCATCTTTATATTTAATTTGAATGAAATTTATATTTTTTGCTACTATAATGATAAAACAATAAAGCACAATTGTCCCAACAAAGGTCAAGGACCAATGTGCAAATGGTGGAGAAACTACCATCTCCAGTTGTGGGGATAGATTGCAACAATTCTTCATATTATCTTAGTTCCTTAATTATAAGGCAACAATTGAATCTTAGAAAAATAAAAGCAAATAATATTATGGCAATATTTAGCTTTTGTATGCTTGAAAGTTTTAGTTAATCTTTTGTTCCTTGAATCTTTAAGTTTTCATGATGTTAATTTTTTTTGTGATTATGGTGAAAATTTAACCTTCTAAAATTTGGGTTTAAAATATGACTTGTATTGTGCCATGTTGGTTAGATGCTTCAATAATTGCCATATATGTATTATGAATGATGATTATGGCATTAGGATACAAATTTTGCTTTTAAGGCCCACTACCTAGTGGTTGGAGCTTAGAGTTGGACAAATTCATGTGGCATCAAAATCTAGACTTGAATAGATTCATCATTCAATTCCAGTCACAATGTCCACAATCCTAAACCTATATGCTTATCCTAAACCCAAATCTTTATAAGTTATATGCATTTGATTAGTTTTGAGCATTTGAAACTAAAGGCTAATAATACCTATGTTAATAATAAGTATGTAGTATGCAATATGTATAATGTGTTTGACTGTTTTTGTATAATATTATTAAATATTTGTTTTGTTGTAACTTTGTAGACCATTTAATATGTTACAATGGGTAGTTTAGAAATTCAATTCTTTCATAAGTGATATTAAATTGAAACTAACATTGTGAAATTGAAAATTAATGGTATGTTGAAAGTTGATATCTTAGTTTTGTTTGAACTTCTCAAAATGTGACATTGATGGTTAAGCCAAATTCGTTTGTTGCATTGTTATACACATAAACATTTGGAAATTAGCTTATTTTAGAAGATTTAAAAATATAATGTAGCCTTCATTTTAGCATTTCGTGTGCCTATCAAACCCTTGAAAATGTGAACTTTAGACTCAGAGACTATGATTTTTTCTTGGATAGGATATTCATAATGTTTAGAAGCAACCAAATTTTTTTTTGATTTCTTCCATGGTACCATACTACCAGTGTTGGTGTGGTTCACCAAAGCAAGAAACTAGTACACATATTCATATACCGGGCAAAATGAGGCCTCTTGGTGACAATACTAGTTGGCTTAGGAAATGCTAATTTCAGACTTCCAGAATCGAGAGACTCCAGAATCCAAGGGATTTTTTTTTTCAATTTTGACTTGTAGGAGGACAGGCAAGGAATGGATCAGTTTGGGTAGAAGTCAGCCAGCAAAGTAGAGTTGCTTTTAGCATCCTCCTTTGTTCTGGCAACCTCCAAGAACTCATTTGTCTAAAATGTGACAATTTTGGTCTTTTTTGTCGTAATATGGTGACTTTTTCACATTTTTTTCGCAATAACCTTTTGCACATGTCATGCACCAAAACCTTTTTTGTCACCATTGAGCAAAAATTCAACACACACCCCGCCTCCCCCAAAACACTTCTCAAGACCCTGATTTAGTGCCAGGGTGAACCAGTCACCCTTTGTATCTACCTTTACCTTTTTGAGTGGACCTCTTAATGGCCATATTAAGCCCAAAAAATAGAATTTGGGACTTTTACCATAGTACCACCGTGGGTGCTGCTTCACCAAAGGCCTGATTTAGTATATGGATGGGATATTTATAGTGCTTGCAAAATATAGCAAAAAAGAATTGCGTGTAAGTTCCTTCACCTCATTCATATAGTTCCATCTAGAACATGGTTTGGTTGAGTTGCATTCTGTAAGGCAGCACCGTCTCTAGTATGGCATATTAAGGCCCACTTTACATGACGAGTTGAGGCCAATATTCAACTCAAATCGAGCATTCCTATCGGTGCAAAAGTTGAAATCAAGGCTGAAATAGAAATCTGGCCCAAGTTACTAATAAATGCTGAACTTTATGGCCTTGTATCGCCCCAAAGGCTGAAAAAGGATACCATCATGGAATTTGGGAAGCCAATTTGGAACCCTTGGGGCCAATGTTCCAGCATTTATTACTAACTTGGGGCCAA
>Ga0209611_10011317_pt1 | contig 12900 bp, 13 predicted proteins | sample S1TSphgellanicum_3_FD_187693 | JGI IMG/M metagenome (GOLD analysis project Ga0209611, IMG submission 187693) | Host-associated microbial communities from peat moss isolated from Minnesota, USA - S1T2_Fc - Sphagnum magellanicum MG (SPAdes) (version 2) | ecosystem: Host-associated > Plants > Peat...
ATTAATGGGACATATCAACCTATTAATGGATGAAAATAAATGTAAAATTGATGTAACCAATAGGATGAAATTTCTAATAGTTGCATCATAGTTGTGAAAATGACCAAAATAGTTGAAAGTTGGTCTTATAGTTGCAAATATTCTCAAATCTAGTGGCAAACGACTATAAGTCGCATGTAGTCGTAAATTGAATGGTTACATTTTGGCTGATTTCTACTAGTGCTACTAGGACATGGATGAACTCCTATCAACTACAATAGAAGTGGAGAAAATGTTGGGGGAGATAGGAAAAACTCCTTGTATGAGCCTTTACAAGAAGAAAAGGAAGAAGAATTGGCACTAGGTGAAACTAGTACTGACAAGTAGTTACAAATACTTGATGATACTCTTGTTAACTATTTTGGATGATAGACAAATGGTAAGAAAGGACCTAATCTAGGAATGACTAGCATCATCCAGTGCCAACTATGTAGGTCAAAAGAACATATCACATTTGCATGTCCTAGATTCATTGATTTAAGGCCAAAGTGTGCCAAATGTGGTGGGGGGCATAAAACAAATAACTGTTTCTTAGAAGTGTTGGTCAATGATGAGGAAGCCGCATTGATTGAATTAAACTAGCTATGTGGAATTAAACACAATGTATTCTTTCAAATTAGGATGCCAAAATGTAGATTACCTATACAAACATCCACATTTGGAACAAGGATAAAAAAATTACATGAGAAGGATAATAGATAATTTGGAAACATTGGAGCAGATGGAAGCATTAGATCAATTTTTTTGTCACATAATGTTAAAGGGAAGATCTCTTTAACACCCATGGAAACCATCCTCATGATTCCTAGGGAGTTGGAATATCTTGAAGGTCTAATGAAACTAGTTAGAAAAAGGAAGTATGTTGAAGTAGCCCAATCATAAGGGGTGAAAACACATTAAGGCGAAATACATAATCTTGTCACAACTTGTTTAATTATCAATCATGGGCCATGGAACAAAATATAAATGAATAATATGTGAAAAGTATTCAAAAATAATATTATTATATGTGATATGATCACATTGTATGAATTTCACGAATAGATTTTGAATTACCATGACATATTAAACTTTTGAAGTGCCAAAAACCTAGTGTCATAGTCCATATCATATGATTATGGATTCATTATATTTACTAAAATGTTTACTTGAGTTACTTTTTTTTACATAGAAGATAGTGTGATCCCATTGATACAAAGGAAGACAATTTTGAAAGATTTTGAAAACCATAAATTGAGATATATAATGAAATATGGATTTTTTATAAAGTCATTTTTATAAAGTTCAACTTCTCATTTTTTAAATATAAATTTTTGATACAATTATCTACAATTAATGAAGTTTAAAAGTTTTTAAAAAAATTGTTTGGCTTTGCCATATGACTTGTGCAATAAATTTATTTTTTTACAATGTAAAATGGACTTTTATTTTAACACTAGCATGGACTCCACATATTTCGAAAAGTACTCCACCTTAGTGTGTTTTCACCCCAAGTAGCTATTATCATAGCTACCCCTATGATCAAGCAAGTCTGCATCAACAAAATTCATCGTAACAAAACCCCTCATATGGTGGTTGAAATTGATTGAACATTGATTGAAAGCTTCGTTGATACCAAAGCATCAATGTTGGTTATGGTAGCTAGTGTGGTTAAAAAAACTTGGTATAATGCATATGGTTTCAAGTCATGAAACATATAAGATTATGTCATGTACAATTATTCAAGCATTGGGAAATATCACTTATATACCTATCACAATTGGCAAGGTGGTTTGCCAAATGATCTTCTTTGTAGTAGACACTAATAATTATGATGTATTATTAGGGCTAGACTTTCTTATGAAGATTGGAGTTGTTGTAGATGTTGAGAAGGAAGTTATACATGTTCGAAACAGACATGGTGTAACAATTGAAGTTCTACCTTTCAATGTTGTCAATATGCTTCAAAAGATTGCAAGGTTGGAAGAAGCAGAACATGCTACACCATGATGAGTAAGGATTTAGTAGAATAAACTTGGAATAGTTGTGTGCAACTAAAGCACTTGAAGGGGATTCTACATCAATATTTCTTGGTTTTGCCAATTGTACTAATGATTCTCTTGAATTAAAAGAGAATGCAGACGATAATTTTGATAAGATTTTGTTAACATAAAAGATTTTGATTGAAGAACTAAATGATCATGGTATGAATTAGGTAGTGGATGATGAAACAATAATGCAGATGCTCAATTTGGTGTTATAGGAACAACAATAGAATTATTCGAAAGGAAAATACATAGAGGATGATGATTATGCAAATTGGATTTAGTGTGTTCAAATAGAAGAAAAAAAAAATCCAACAAATCTTGGAGACAAGTCTTTTGAATTTCCATCTCATATTTTTCCAGTATTGACATTAGAAGGAAGGGAATCCAAGAATGAGGAGGACATGTGGATTAAAATCAAAATGAAGATCAACTCAAGTATTTCTCTTGATGAGAAGCATATAGAAGAATTGTGGTATTTGTTGGAGTTGTTTCAGGACATATTTGCATGGCACAAATGTGAACTAAGTCATTCCACCATTGGTGAACATACAATTGACACATAAGGTTTGCCACCTTGTCAGATGACACCTATAAAACTATTTCATTAGAAGAAATAAAGGTCAATTAACAAATTTAAAGACTTATGGATTTGGAAAAGATGTGCAATAGTGCCTCAAAATATGCATGTAAGGTTACTTTGCCAGTAAAGAAGGACGACAATAGGAGGTTCTATGGAAATTACTATCCTTTAAATGCTTAGACATGATGGGATTCATTTCCTATGCTTTTAATAGATGATGTGCTAGACCAACTAAGGGAATCTGCTTGGTTTATAACACTAGATCTTCAATCAAGGTTTCGGCATATTCCAATGGCTCCGGATGACATCAAAAAGACTATAATCATCACCAAATCATGCCTTTATGAATGGAACATCATGTCATTCAGATTGAAGAGTGTTACTAACACCTTTGAGCTCAAACTATGGCAGAGGTTTTTAAAGATTGGAACAACCAATTCTTAAAAGTCTTTGTTGATGATGTCAACATCCATAATATGAATTGGACTAATCATTTGAAACATATTCAGATGGTGCTATAGAGATTGAAAGAGGTTCACTTGAAGCTTAACTGGACCAAATGTTGTTTTGGAGCTCAAAGCATCACCCTTTTAAGTCATGTTGTAAGTGTAAAAGGATATCATCTTGACCACAAGAAAATTGTTGTTGTAAAAAACTTTCCAATCCCAAAACTTGTAACCAATGTGAGAGCATTTTTGGGACTTACTGGTTACTATAGAAAGTTTATCCTTGGGTATGCCAAGATTGCAAAACCATTGTTTGGACTTATTAAGGACAACAAATTTTTGTGGACACCTAACTACTAGGGAGCATTTGTAACTTTGAAGAAGTGGCTTGTGGCATCCCCAATGTTGACAATATCAAATTTTTCACAACCATTCATCATGGATGTAACTTGGTCTATAAGGGAAGTGAGTACCGTTTTGTCATAGAAGTTTGAGAAGCAAGAGTAGGTCGTAGCCTATGCCAACAAGGGATTTCGATTATATCTTGTGTAGAAGTGTTTCCATCTAATGAAAGGGGAGTGTTATGCTCTTGTATGGGGCATAATGCATTTCCAACAATACTTGCACCAAACCTTCTTCCTTCTAAGAACATACCATAAGCCCTTGGGGTGGCTTATAACTGTCTTAGATGCATATGGACATAAAAGGAGATGGATCTTTATGTTGTAGGACTTTCATTTCAAGATAATCCATAGGGCAAAAGCTAAACATGCCGATGCGGCATTGAGTAGAAAGTGGATTGGCAAGTATGAAGCTGGTAAAGAATTTGGAGGTGAAATTTAGGATCTGGATGGTATTGCACAAGATATTTCCATGTTCCCCATTGCCAAGGGAAATGAAACTATCAATAATCTTTTCATTATGATGGAAGAAGATGTAACATTAGACCACACTAAGGGACAAGCTCATAAGGAAAAAGAAATCACTATGTATTAGGATGAAGAACAATATCAAAGGATCATTGTTGGAAAATAGGGGCCAAAATACATTGTACAAGGTTATTGGAATTTGGCCCATGAAGCACAAACTTTGGTTGATGACGCCAAGACCAAGATTATGATAGAACAAGAGATGGATGGGGATGAACAAAACCGTTGTTTGGACATCTTGGAAGATCTTTTGAATATGAAATTGCTTGTTGGTGGTTCATTGGACCCAAATGAATGCATTTTTATTGACATTGGAAGAACAAAGAGGAAAGTCACGTGATATCATTGGTAAAAAGACACTTTATTTTCAGAATCTAGCGGTTTTCAAACCTAAGGATAAATTTTTGATAGTGAAGAAAATGCATAATGAGATTGGGCATTTTGGTGAAGCAATAATGTTTGTTGAAATTAAGAAGTGGTTTTTTTAGCATGATAGGACAAATTTTGTTAAAGAGTTTGTCAAAACTTGTGATAAATGCCAATTGGCCAGACAAACATATGATAACAAATAATATGTTTTTGTTACTATTGACCACTACTTTAAATAGTGTGAAACACATCTTGTAAAAGAACATGACCCAATTATTTTAGCTAGGTTCTTTGAAGATGAGATCATATGTTAATTTGGGATGCCCAAATATGTTTTCATAGATAATGGCAATGAATGGATGAAGGAGTTTGATGCTTTGTGTTAGGATTATGATATTATACATTGGTTTATTACATTAGCATGGCCACAATGCAATGGCATGGTAAAATAACAAATACAAACTATCAAGCATGGCTTGATTGTCTGATCTTTAACGAATATAAAAAGATGGAATATTTAATTACCAAAAGTAATGCAATGGCATGGATACTATTGTGGTGTGCAAGCCGGCACAAGATACTTGCCTTACATGGTATTGACAAGACGTATGTAGTCCTAGATTTGTTAATGACAACATTTTGAATGGGTTATGTGATGTGGTAGATGAACAAGTGGAACTTAAGGCAATGGTAGAGTAGATGATTCGAAAAATGTAGCTAGTTTGAAATATTCATAGATCCTTGCTTGAGAATGTTGAACAAGCTCAAAAGAAATAGTGTAAGGTTTATGTTTATAAATTTTGGAAGGGATTATAGTTGTTTGCAGGTTTTGAGGAAGAAGGTATGCAGAACAAATTGTGCAAACTAGGCAAGAAGAAAAATATTGTTAATAGTTGGGAAGGTCCTTATGTTTTTGTTGGTCATAAGGATGGAAAAGGCATTCAAGAACAAGATGAAGGAGGTAGGACTTGCATAATAAAAAACATGGATGACAAACATTGGGAATGAGTAAGAAAAGACTTATAGGTTTACCATTTAACATCTTGATGAAATAATCTATGGGGACATAAATTTTTAAGAAGTAGTGATGACACATGTGACATGGACTTGTATTAGCAAGTTCTATTGGCTAACTAAGCCTTAACTAGATGAAGTAGGGTGAAATTGCCTTAATGAATGATTTACTGTGTTGATGGATGTGATTGGCAGAAAATGCCAAAGGAGGGGATAGTTGGTGATCATGAACTTTAGAGGAGTCACATTTTGCTTGTTGATGTCTTTGCTATTTTTTTTTTGTGTTTTTGTTGTTTATAGGTTATGGAGTTTGGTTTATTATTCTTCATGGAGTGTTGGCACCCAGGTGAAAAATTGGTGATGGAACATTGTTTCTTTGATTTTCTTTAGTTATGTGATGAAAATGATGTAGAGTTGAGGATAATGTACTAGGTGGTGGAAAGGGATAAATACCAAACGACTAAGAAAGCTCAACACTTTGGTTTTTTGGACTTTAATCCATTTCAATTTGATGATTGTTGTTAAGAGTTTTTAGGATGAATGCCTAAAGCTCATTGTGTGAATGTGTTGCTCATTTTTCTTTATGATCTCCATTGCATTGAAGCTAGTGAGCAAAACATTAGGAGTTAAGGAATCTGTAGGGACCTTAGGATGGAAATGATGAAAAGGTTCAAAAGGGTTATTTAAGCTGGCCTTTGTGCGGATCCTACTCAAGTTGAACATGCTTGAAAATTCTATTGGGGAATGGGAAAGATTGAACACTTGAATGTTTGGAAGCTTCAAGCAAATTCATTGTAGTGGGATGTTCTTGGGAAAATTTGAAAATATCATCGCTGAAACTACTTATCCATATTTTTTCCATCTCCAAAACTAAGATCTCTATTAGGATTGGGTATTGGTTTTATACAAAATTTGTTTGTTGTTGGGATATCCACATTTGTAGGCCATGATAGTCCACAAAAAAAGGAAATTCATTAATAGTTGATCCATGAAGGTCCATAGAATTATTTTGTCACCAAGTTGTAGATAGGTGTAATGTTGTTACATTAGTTGTATGTTTTAAGGTTTATTGTGTTGATGCACTTAATCATTATTCTACAATATTCAAAGTGCATACAAACTTGTGTGCACCCTTTTTTAGTGACACCACATTAGTTGTTAGATCATGTGTTGGGGGGGTTCTTACTGGTGTTGTTTGGTTATTAGCATTTAGACCTAACATGTGGATATTAATAACAAATTTTATTTTATTTGGGCAAAGAAAGATATGTACTAAAAAAAAATCTATTATAGTAGGTAGTTACAATTTTTTTTCCCTTCATCTACCGGTTATGAATATTCCAATTTTTAATTTTTGAAACATGATGGATATGCACAAAGGTTATGCATGCAAAATGTTCAAATTTAGTTGCCTAAAAGACTATGCTAATCTCCTAAAACAAAAATAATATAAGCAAAATCCAAAACAAAGTAACTTGCAAGGGAATTGAACCTTAGTTTTTCATAAATCTATGAAGAATTTTGCCCAATTACAACACAAATTTCTTTCCCCAACCAAACCCCCCACAAAATTAATAATTAAACTTGCAATTGTTCAAAGAAGTCAACTTCTTCAAGCAAGTCATAATTCTCCTTTGCCAAAGAATGTTCCTCTTTTCAGTATTCTTTCAAATTTGCATTTGGTTTGCAATTGTGGTGTGGGTCATTAGGCCAATTTTTCACCACTGTGACGATCCGATCCATGTTCTCCACCCGTAAGTGATAATGTTTTTAAACTGTCAACACCCTTGCAAGATTGAACACACATTCAATTTTTATTTGTGAACCCAAGATTCCACAAATCAATTTCATAAAGAAACCCACGTTTGGAAATTGGCCTTCATGGATGCACCACCATGTTAGTGGATTTACACATGTAGATGGAAAAATAGTAAGCCTTTTAAATAGAAATAAAATTTCAATAACCAATGCATGTTAAGATTCTTTAATTGAGGCCCCCACATGAAACATATTTTTTTCAAAATCCTCACCAACATCAAATGTTATAGTAGCAATAGATGCATCAACGACAATATAAGGGATCAACTATTCAAACCAAACCATCAAAAGAGGAATAACAATTCTAGCATCATATTCAATGGCCAATAGAATGGCATTCCCACGTCCCAACAAATTTTCCACAACACGTAAAAACTTGAAGTGTGAATCCAACATGATGGCCATCATATTATGAACATACCCTCCATTGAAAGTTTTTAAAAACTGCAAAAAAGGTTTGATAACCTTAATAACCTTGAGTTGCATATTTATTTACAAAACAAGAATCTCAATCTCAAATGAGTCAAAATTTTCAAGCCCACCAGAAAACAAAAATAATGTTGATTCCATGTTGATAGTAAATGTAATAATTATTGTCAAGGCATTTGATAATAACCAATGGCTCCTTGATTGATTCATGACACATGCTGATACAATAGAGTTTAAACAAGATGTGATTACTTTTACAATAGCCCACACTTGGGCTTTCGACATTTTTTGTTGCAAAGCCACAACTTTCTACCTTCCATAACAAAGATTAATGGCGTTTTTAAACTACATATACTCTTTAAACATTATGACCTTGCTTGCAAATTTGGTCTTCATAGGAGTTTTTAATTTCTAATGTTGCATCCCACTATCATAACAACCCCGTTCCCACTCCTGCCTCCCTTTCCCAAACTTTTTTGTCCAAGTAATTATTTTTTGTAACTAGCCTGTGCATCCTTCACACTAACACATTTTAGCCCAGTAGAGAATTTGTTGTCATTTATAGCATACTAACACGCCTTAGAAATCATGTGCCCAAAGCAAGTACCTTCGTAAACCCTGAACGACTTCAAAGGTTCATAGTCAACAATTGACTATAGAGTTGCTACCATAGTAGTCAAGTTATCGCCTTCATCCTTTATAAAGGTAACAATGGAATAATCCATACTTTTCTAGTAAGGACTGGAGTTGTATGGCCATGGAGTGTTCGGAAGTCTCGTGAACTTCAAACAACATCATAATAACATGCATTGACACCCAAGCTTAATTCAAAAAAATTATAACCATAATAAATGTGTTAACATTGCCACAATACATCCATAGATCAAAATTGGCTAAAATTGTTGTTGCAATTTTTAGATTTGGCAAAATGTGTTGGTCCAATGTCTTCTTCACCATCACAAGTAATGCCTTTTCCACTCAAGAAGGTCAAGAAGGAAATTGAACTTTGGGACATCGATAGAAGACTAACTTCTAAAGCTAAATGTTTTCACAAGAAGATAATGGCTTGTAACCTTTGTATATGTATAACACTAGATCTTAAAAAAACTATAGTTGAGCATCATAAAAAAATTTACAAGGATTTTTGGCACCAAAGAATGTTGTAATCGCATAACTAGAAGGATTTGCCCTCTTTTTTCTTAGTTATTAGGTATGATCAAGTGTTACCACCTTCTCACCACAAATTTGCTTCTTGTGAGCCCATAACTTTGGATGTGTTATTTCCACATGAATCTTCATGGGAGTTATGCCATTGGTTTTGCTATATTTTATCAAACCTTTACAAAGAATAGATCATTATGTCAAATCAATATTAGATGCTTGTTTAGATTTGAAAATGATGCATCACAACATTTGCGAGTTCTCTAAATCCATAGGGTGATTATCATTGATAACAAAAAGCCCCCAACATATAAAGACTTGACCATGAGGCCTCCAAGCAATAGCTTGTGCTTCTATGATCTCAAGTTGAACATCTAATTTGGCACATTATTGCCAGCTTGAAGGTGCACAATGCTTTCAACCTCTGAAAATGAAGATGTAGGTAGAGGTGTTTGAATGTGGAGAACTAATGCATTTTCATCAAGTGCACCCACATTCTCAATCATGCAAAACTTTGCCTCTTCAACCATTGAACAAACAGACACAATGCATAATGCACCTACACACACGAAGACACTAAAACAAAATAGATTCAACTTTCAAGCTCTCAAAACCAAAAACAAAAAAATCAAAGGTCTACATTTTAGGAACTTACCTTCTCTATGAAACATGATGGCTTCTTGTTGTTGCGTGCTAAATCGAAAGTCCAAAACGTGGTTTCTATTATAGGTTGCATTCAAAACCTAGAAGCAAAACAACAAAACACAAAAGCAAAGCCAAGAAGAAATGCATAGAGCGTTTAGGGTTAAGAACTTACTTATCTAGGTTTCTTGTTTTTTCAGGTCATGCATGTTGCATCCAAAACCAATTAGAACTTGTTGAAATATAGAAACAACTTGTTGCTCCAAGTAGAGCCAAGCTCCAAGTAAGTAGAACACTAAGTAGAGAGAAGTAGAGTGCCAAGAGCACTAAGCATAGAAAAACAGAGTGCCAGGAACACCAAACACCAAGAAGTAGAGTGCCAAGCACTAAGAAAGCAAAGTGCCAAGCACTACATAGCACCATGCACCATAGAGCGCCATACATTTAGATTCATGACGCCCAAAACCTTTGTGCCAAAAGCTTGAAAGCGACAAGTTTTCTTCTTCGCTCCTCCCAAACCTAAACTTAATTGAAAACCTTAAACCCTAAATGAAATGCATATCTAACATTTTTTAAAACCCTAATCGCTGGATATCAATTTTTGAAAATCCTTTTTGGCGATACAATTAGATATAAGGATAATCAAACATATTGGCATCTGGTGGTTGTGCACATTGCTGGTTATGAAAAATGTAAAAATGCTGGCCATTATGCATTTGCATAACAGGATGAATCTGGATAACCGGACAACACTGGTTCTTACCAATGCAGGGCGGGTATTTATTTATTTTGTTAATACCCACCAGTTCTGGGTATTTGAACAAATTCAGAGTGAGTCAAAGAATTGTTGGTTCTGGGTATTTGAAAATTTTCAGAACCAAAGAACCACGAACCCAGAATTTTCAGATTCAAAGAACTTTGGGTACTAGGTATTTCAAAAAACTTGTAAGAACCACCGGGTTTCATGAAAGAGCCTATCCCAAAGTTTTAGGTGGATATTTGATTTAATTTTTTTCGAGAACCACAGTTTATATATAATAACTGGGTATTTCATTTTTTTTGATAACCGTGGTTATCAATCTTGATACTCAGATTGACACCCAGAGGGGGTTTGGTGCAATTTCTAATACCCACCCCCATGCTGGTTCTTACACCTACTCATAACCTTCGGTTCAGAGGTTTTCAAGCTTCTGATTGGCCCTCCCTTCATCTTCCCCATGCATAACCTCTTCCTTTTCTTTTTTGTCTTTGCATACATCATCCGGACAGAGAATGGTCATGGATTTTCATCCATGGAGAGAAGGGTTATATGGTTTTTTTGGGTCCATCTACAAGAAGGTTATGAAACTTTTCATCCATCCACATGAGGGTTATGGGGTCACTTTCAAACCTTCAAACAGAAGGTTATGTCTGGTATCCAGCTCAAGGACGCTGGTTACCAAAACTAAGAAGGTTATGAAACTTTTCATCCATCCACATGAGGGTTATGGGGTCACTTTCAAACCTTCAAACAGAAGGTTATGTCTGGTATCCAGCTCAAGGACGCTGGTTACCAAAACTAAGTTTCCCTCACCTCAGTTATTTCCGATAACCAGCATCCTCTCTGGTTGGTTACCTTAGTCCTTTAAGAGTATGAGGGAGCTTATATCACCAGTTTTTACACTCTTACGGAGTAGGCGTAATATCCCTCAGCGAGGATATTATCCCTCGGCGTAATATCCCTCCTACTCTCATCCCTAAAACTACATTCCAATTACAAGAAGTAGTTGAGGGACATTCTTGTTGGAATGACAAACCACTGCAGACAGAAATTTCTGGATGATTTGTTTTCTTTGGATGGAAGGACGGACATTGGACAGATTGGCGATGTTCGTGGTCCACCTGCCCGGGCCTGTCCCTGGCTGGTGGCGAGAGAGTTTTGGCCATAGCCACCCACACAAAGAAAAACTGAGAGCTTTGGACATAACAATCGGCATTTACAGGGATACATTTCCAGAGAGAAAGGAGAGCATTTTCAGAGAAATTATTGTCTATGTTTTTGTATTTTTTTCCTCTTTTTTTGGTGATAGATTTGTGCGTGCGTGAGTCATTTGTTTGTTGCAGAGAAAGAAGCTGATGAGTCTTTTGAAAGATAGAGAAAGAACGCGCTCTCTCTCTCTAAGAGGTTTTGAGTAGAGAGTCGTCCCTGATTAGGAGCACTAGGCACCCACCAGAGACAGAGAAAACGGAATTGGAAATATTGGCGAAGTTTGGAGCCATGAGTGTGCCTTGTGGATTTGTAATTGCGGGCTGTGGAGCTCCAAGTTGCAGCAGTCTGCAATGTTCATCCTTCGGTACGTATCTTCCCTTACATGTATACATTTGTGTGTGTCTCTGTCTCTGTCTCTCTCACTGTTCCATCGCGCATGTGACTTGTAGCTCCTCACAGAAAACAAGTCCTCTTCAAATTTTGACCTAAAATCTAGGCATTCTTCGTCTTGAACGTTTTTCTCAATCGGGGGATGTGCAATTTGGTGTTTTGATCCTGAGTTTCTACGATTTGGACTCTTCTAAGACACAGACCTGTGCAGTCATTGAGTTTTTCACATGGAGAGGGATGGGGTTTAGACACTTCCTTCATTCAAAACTTTACATTATTATTGTTGTTATTATTATTATTTTCCAGGACATTTTTCTCCTCGTCTTCGTTAAACCCTAGATTTCTGACTCTGAATTCATTTGTTATTTGTAAAATCTAGCAGATAGATTACAGATGAAACCAGCACAGCCACTTGTATTTCGAAGGCTGTATACAATTAAGCCTGTTTTATCAGCATTGAAGGACAATAGCACAACAATAGTTCAACGTCGAGAAATTATATCAACAGTGTTGCTAGGTGGAGCATCCATCTTACTAGGGCAATTAGGACCATCCATAGTGCCAGCCATAGCTGAGGAAAATAACAAGATTAGTGATAACAGTGGAGGCAGTGATGGTGGCAGTAGTATTGTGGATGGAGTATTATCCTTGTTTGATCCAGATCAGATAACAAAATCAGGCAAAAAGCTACCAAAGAAGTATGTCAAGAGTGTCAAGGAGGTGGTTAAAAGCCTGCGTGAATCCTTCAATGAGGATACAAAGGACAATGCAAAATTTCGGAGGAATGCGGATTCTGCAAAAGAGGCGATCCGTGAGTACTTGCAAGACTGGAGGGGTGCAAAAGTTGTTGCAACTGAGGTCACCACTGAACCTTCTCCTTCATAACAGTGTATGGTTTAGTGACATCATAAAAGAATTTTGGAAAATATTCTTTGTATTTTGAGAGTGCTATTTATTCCTTTGAACCTGCCTGGAGCTTTGTCAGTGTGCATTCACTGAGTGTAGTGCACTACTTACCAGTCTGCAGAGTGAGTTACACTCCATCCTACACTGCTTTTTCCCCAAAAATTCAGAATTCTTTGTAAAG
>Ga0209611_10011319_pt1 | contig 12899 bp, 9 predicted proteins | sample S1TSphgellanicum_3_FD_187693 | JGI IMG/M metagenome (GOLD analysis project Ga0209611, IMG submission 187693) | Host-associated microbial communities from peat moss isolated from Minnesota, USA - S1T2_Fc - Sphagnum magellanicum MG (SPAdes) (version 2) | ecosystem: Host-associated > Plants > Peat...
AATTAAGCGAACTTATGTAGGAACTGTCAAAATTATCAATGTTATTTTTTAGGTAGTTCATTCTTGTGTTATCCTAAACCAAGATCATGGCGAGGCACTGTGTTTCACCATATATATGATATAGAAAAAAAATAAATCATGCGTAAATTAAATATAGATTAGTTAAATTATTTTTCTATATATATAGGTTCTCTTTCCAGTGTATGTATTTTCTACTTCTATGAATACAACATGGTATTAGAACACATGTGGTCCTAAGGATGATGATGAATGTTATGTTTTAATAAAAATCAATAGAGTTGTGACCTCAGCTCCAACACACTCCTAGAGATGATGATGAGTGTTGTGCTTTAAAATGGAGATCAACAAAGTTGTGAACACAGCTCCAATACTCTTGAGAGATTAGTGAGTGTTATTCTTAATAGACCATAGTGAAGGTTTCATTATATAGTTGTGAGCATAGCTTTAAGTGAATCTATCATAAATAACAATTTTGCACTTAAGAAGTTGATTCCAACATGAATCAACTTGACATGAACATCACCAAAGTTGCAACTTGTTGGAGGGCACTTTTAATTGTATAACTTGTGGAAGTTTTGAATAAAACACTTACTAAAGAAAGAAGGATTGTGGTTGCTAGTTTCAAATGATGGAAATAATACTCAAGGTACTAATGGTGCTACATCATCCTTAGGATTTTTGGTGGGAGGTGGAGTGGCAAACATTGTTGCTGCTCCAAGTGGTGTTGTGTTGTCCTTAGAATCTTTGGCAAGTGGTGGAGCAACAATGGCACCATCTACAACTAACATTCCAAATACAACATTTGTGGCAATTTCATTGTCTCTATTTGATATTGAGCAATGCAAAAGTAAGGCATTGACAATTTTGATCATGTTTGTTATGGATTAGGTGATCTTGTACCTACTGGATGTTGATGATCCAAAAGTTTGTTGGACATTATTCCAACAAATGTATGAACCTAAAAACATGACAAGAAATTTTTTTCTCCAAAGCAAGTTGTATTAGCTGAAAATGGATGATGATGTTGGGTCATTAAACTCATATTTGTGAGAATTCAAGGAACTATGTTCACAACTTGCTAGTGGTTGTGTGAAAATTGAAAATGAAGAACTTGTTCAAATTTTACTGAATGGATTCCTAGAAAGTTATGAAGGTTTTGTGCAAGGACTTTCCACATTAGCAGCTCTTCCTACTTTTGAACAGATTGTAAACAAGTTGCAACATGAAGAAGAAATAAGGGTGCTCAAAGCTTCAACATGAACTGATGAAGTTTTCTTGTTGAAGACCAAGGTGCACTACAAGAACAAGACATTGGAGGATAAAAGTTTTGAATGCTACAATTCTAGTGAGATTGGTCACTTTGCCAAACAATGCAAGAAGCCGAAGAAACAAAGAGATGTGAACAATCATAAGGTGAACCATGAGAAAAATAGAAAACAAGCAAGTCTTACTGTTCATCTTGTTGAATAAGAGCAAGATGAAGATTGTATTTTAATGGAGAAAACCCTTGCCAATGTAATTGAAATGTCTATTGATGCATTACTAGTTTTAAGCCTAGAATTGGAGAGGAAACAAGAATGGTTCATAGATTCCAGTGCATCAAAACATGTAATTAAAAATAAAGGTTGTTTTAAGTTTCTAAATTGTCACAATGGCCCAAACTTTCTTAGATCAACAAGAAGACATGCACATTTGGTTAAAGGGAAAGGGGATGTGTCTTTTCAATTAGACATGGGGGAAATAAAAAATGTAACCAATGTCCTTTATGTGCCTAGTCTCACTAAAAATCTCCTTTTAGTAGGTTCCATCATCGATAAAGGAAACATTGTAATCTTTGATGCCTCAAAGTGTTTGATTTTGAATTCGGATGAGCCCAAAAAAGTAATAGCAAAAGTAGTGAGAGATAGTACAAATGGCTTGTATAAGGGTGAAAGCATGCATAGAGAGATAATTTAGACCAACACACTTGTAATTTTTCTAGATTACATACAAATGTAAAATTTAAAGCCATATTCCAAATTAACATTGTCAAGTTTTTAATTATTCATGTTGTTATAGACTTTAATTAATGGGAATCATCATAAATTTTTTTGGATGAATTCTAAAAAGATTATGGACTTGTAATGGACTTTTGAAATAACAACATTATGTCTATCATGCATAGAAAAAAATGAAAAATGTGGATTCAAAAAATATGTCAAAATAATGTCAAACTAATTTTTTAAAAAAAAATCATCAAATGAAAAATTTATTAGCCTAGGGGGAACACTTAATGTAAAGTTTGGGATCTATTTGCGTCAAATGATTATTTTTAGGGGGGGTATTAAATAATTGTCCAACCTATTATTATCTAATTTTTTTATATATACATGATATTAAAGCCACCTTATATTAATCATAATCCATTATTTCAGATTATTACATACCCTATATTATAATTAAATTGATAATTTGAATAAAATGTACCTTATTTAAAAACTAATTAACTTATAATTTTTACCCAACAACCAATATATTGCACCCTATATTTTTACTCACATATTTTTTACTTTTTTTACTAGTGTCCCCTTGGGTTTATTAGTGAGATGCGTTGAAATTTTCCTAATGTGCATATTTTTAATTTTTAAAAGTTTTAAATGACATGATTGTTATAAATTTTTATCTTTGAAAATCCATTTCACATTAAAAAATTTAATCTTCTACATGGATTTTTTGATTAATCACATGTTTAGGGATATTCATAAATTGGTTTATAAATATTTATGATTAAAGCATAGGGGATAATGACAAGATTTATGGTTTGATAATTGTTAAAATTGTAAAAACAATTCATTAATGATAGATTATGAACTTTCAAACACCACATTTGAGCCACTTAACCATGCTTTCACCCATAAGTTTGAGGTAGAAGAAATCATACATTATGAAAAAAAGGTGTTTTGTAATTGGCCTTGCAACTCAACTTTTGAGTTGTAACGACCACTTGCAATTCATTGTATTTTAACACTGTGAATATTATTAGACAAATCACATGAGTTGTAAAAGTTGCAATTCATCGTATATACAATGTAATTCACTACAACTCAATTGCAACTCTGTCAAAGCAACTAATTTTCAACTAGCATGCAACTTCACAACTACAACCATGCTATCATGCTGACATTACTAATTTTCATCCATCCATTAAAATTTAACACGTGGCATCATGAAATTTTTTGGATATAAATGATTTTTGAAATATTGATCTCCATCGTCTATTATGATTATTAATGATGGTTTGAGATTATGACACGTGGCACAATAAAAAATTACCATATGTCATATTAATTGAATTTAAAAGGAAAAAAACCTATTTTAATAGTTAGGTATGTCAATACATAACTATACATAGGTAGGTAGAAAAATAGGACCTATTTACTTATGTAGGTAGGTAAATAGGTAGGAAAATACAAGACTAGGTGAATTAAATAATAATTATGTAAATATATTTTTTATTTTATGCTTTGCCTCTGGGGTTAAGCTTTTTTGAGCTCATCCCAAAGTGGCATGTGTATCTTAATGTGAAAACATAAGAGAAGACATTTTCCTTATGTAGTTTGTGACATTGGATTCAAAGACAAAACATGTGGGTTAAATCTTTTAGTTGCAACTTAGATGGGTTAATTTTTTTAGTTGTTTTTTAATTGCAACTTAGATGGGTTATTTTTTTAGTTGTTTTTTAATTGCAACTTAGATGTGTTAAAAATTTTAATTGTTTTTTAGTTACAATTTAGATGGGATAAATATTTTAATTATTTTAAAGTTGTAATTTGAGTTGTAATTACAAAAAACATTTCCCACATGCTTTGTGTTTGTTTTTCATTATGTAAATCATACAATTAAATTAATAATTATTTGATATTTATATATGTGAATTAATTATTTAATATTTAACTATATGAAAGAATTATTTAAAATTATTATTATTATTTTAAAATTGATTATCAAAATAATTTATCTGAAAAATAATTTTTTGAATTAAATATTTGAAAACTAATATTTGGATTGATTATTTTAATTAATTAATTAATTAACTAGTTATCTAAATTAAGTAATCTAATTCAAAAAAATAATTAGCTAATAAATTTAGATCATTAATATCAGATAATTAGTTTTTGTAATTAACTAAATAAAAACTTATTTGTTTTCAGATAATCAAATTATCCAATGATTAATAATCTAAATTCATATAATTAGTCATTTATTATCTGGATTTTTTAAAAAAGTTATTTGAATCAACTTGATTTACAATTCATATTCATGGTTAATTATTTAGTTTAAGTAATTAGTTCAGAATAACTAATTAAATTACATATTATTAATATTTAATATTTAATAATTTATTGAAAAATAATTACTTACCAAATATATATATATATATATATATATATGAATTTGGGTAAAAAACATCAAGGTATAAACAAACATATCCATATGTAGACCCAAATTGAATTTTTAATGTAATATACACATTGTTTTTAGTTTCACATCTCAATTAATGATATGTATGTAAATAATTAGTTTTTTAATGAATTTAAATAATTAATGATCTAGTAATTATTGATGAAATAATTATTATTCTTACACATCCATATTATTCAATCAAATGAACATAATTAGTTAGGTAGTTAATTTAAAACCAATTATATGAATTACATTTATTTATTCAGATTAATATTCAATTACATATTATAATTAATAAATTCATAATAATTAAGTGTATTAAGCACAATTAATAGGGCATATTCATAAATAGGGTACCCAAAAGGATGGTTTAACGGAAAAAGGATTGTAAAGGACTATTTTGGATTTTTTTTACATTTATTATTTCATGATTATAGGGGATTGGTATATGACTATAATTAAAATGATGTCATGTAAATTTATTAAGAAAATCTAAGAATAAATTAGATATAATATAGATCCTTTTGAGTCCTTTTAAGTAAATTGAATCTTGTCTAAACTACAATTTTCATCTTAGAGGAATCAAAAGGAATGTATTAAACAATGCAATTGACCTCAATTTTCTTTCATGGATAAATAATGCATACATCTATGTTTAACAATGTTCATATAATGCATTTGATTAAATAATATATGATATAATAATCTTGAAGTCTGTAGACTCCATTATGAAAGGGCATTAAAGAAAATGATTTTTTTTTCCCCATTTGCTTGATTTTGTTATATTCACTAGGCTTAGAGTTTGTGGCCATGTTGATAAAATGTGTAGAAAATTTTCATGCAAAAAAATGTTAAGTTGTATATAAAAACCTATACAACTATTTTTTACATTTCTAGTTTTCTACCAAAATATATATGCATAATTACATATACATGTGAAAAATCACCACCACCATGAAGATGATCATAATTTGAGTTATTCAATATCTCTCACTTAAATTTATTCCATTTAGGTTTTATATTTGGAAGATAGCAAAAACAAAATCCTTGAGTTTAGTGGTCAAAAAGTGGTACCTTGAGTGTGAATATGCCCAATATTTAATTGTCAAATTATTGAACCAATAATTCTTTATAAAATATTACATATGAATTTGTATCCTTATTAAATTATAAGTTGTTGCACAATAGTGACAACATAGTTGAACATTAATAGTTCAATAGTGGCATACCAGTGGCTTTATTAGTTGTATCAATGGGAATCACAGTTGAAAATTAGTTGCAACATAGTTGTTGTGTTAATGACACATTTACAACAATTCTAAAATAGTTGTCACATGGAATTACTTAAAAATCAAACATGGTTGACTATGAATGTATGTATGGTGCATATAAATTATTGTATAGAAAACTCATTTTCAACTCACTTGCAACTATAATACAACTAACTAAGTTTTTGACATGACAATTTGTTCATTAATTCCCTATATTTCTAAAGGGGATAATTGCATAGTAGTTGTAATACCTAAGGATAGTTGTACAATATTTATATATGAGTTTTTTGTGAGCTCTAGTTGTAGGGTAGTGTGGTTTCGATAGACGTGATTCTTCATAGTGATAGTTCAAAGCAAACCTTGTTGAACTAGACTTTGTAGAGTTATGGCATAAAAGACTTTGTCATTTGAACTTACTAGAGTTTGCATCATTTGATTGCTAAGGGATTAACAAATGGGACACCTAAGCTCAAGTATCAATTTTAATCCCATTGGTCAAGCCTATTTACTTAGAAAGTAGTAGAAAGAAAAAATCCCATGAAAGAGCACCAATTGGTCAACCAAAGTCTTATAGTTGTTCATTTAGATACATGTGGCCCATTGCAACATGCATCATCAAGTGACTTTGAACATTTTGTTATTTTCACAGATGATTTTTCAAGGAAAGCATGAGTTTTCTTCATGAAGAAGAAAAATGAAACCTTTAACAAATTCAAGTATTTTAAGCAAGTTGTGGAAACAAAAACCAATGCAAGAATTAGTTGTTTGTGAATAAATAGAGGAGGTGAATTTACTTTGGGAACATGCAATGAATTTTGCAAACAACATGGGATTTGTCGTCAATTGACACAATCTCACACACATCAAAATGGGGTTACTAAAAGGAAAAATAGGTTGCTAACTGAAAGGGCCAAGAATATTGTTTTGGAAAATTGGCTGCCTTTTTATCTGTGGACAAAAGTTATAAATATTATGGCACTTTTATGCAACCATAGTTTGACAAAGGCAAATTTGAATGCTACACTAGAAGAAACATTTTTGGGTAAACAACCTAACTTACGCATTTAAAATTTTTTTGGTTGTGTCGCTTATGTACATGTACCAAAAGAGAACTGAAATTTTTTTGATGCAAAGTCAATTTGTTATGTCTTTGTAGGCTATGGTATGCATAGCAAAGCTTATAGATGTTTTGAACTTATCACAAAAAAAAATGATATTATCCAAGGATGTCAGGTTTGATGAATTAGAATGAGGCTATCCATTGTTACAACCTTATCCTATTGAAAAAAACTCTAAAATTGTTGTCTAATTTGAAATAACATCTTTAAATAAAAATATCCATGTTCAACTAGATAGCATATTTAAAGCAAGTAGCGATTCACCTGTTAAAGAAACTTCACTTGTAAGAGAGATTACATTGGTCCTAGGTCTGAAGAACTCGAAAAATAAAATTTTGTTTGTGAGAACCAGAATAATTCATAGACTTTAGCATCTTTTGATTCTCATAATTCAATTTTTGCTTCCACTGTTGATGTATGAACTTCTCAAGAGGACCACCAAGTGAAAGCATGCTAAAGTATACCAAAAAAGTAGTCTTCTCGAGTAAAAAAACATGTCAAATTTGTGACAAGTAGATTAGAAAGTAGGCGATGCCTTAGGATATTGTCCTTTTGGACTACATGAAGGCATCAAATGTGATATGTTAAAGTTTTTGAAAGTTTCAAAAGTTGTATCAACCTTTTTTTAAACCTACTTTCAATCTACTTTGCAAAATTTCCCAATTTGTCATGTTGTGAAAAAATAGATTAAAAGTAGGTCAAAAAACTTTAATTTGAAATTTTCACTCATATGTTGCATTTTGAAAGGGTTTGGGGCATGGTTTAATGAATCAAACACATGCAATGCACTTTAGTATCATATCAAAAAACATGTTTTGGATGCCAAATTTGAGTTTATGGAAAACTTATTTTTGAAGAACTTCACATTGTCATAATCCAAAAATTCAAATTCCAAAAAATGTGTATCAAGGTGCATAATGGCTGAAACATTAGTAACACATCATTTGAGTTATTTGATTTGGAAAATGTGCAATATTATTTAGAGTCATAAACTTTTAATAAATAAATAAATTAGTGAAAGTAATAATATACATTAAGAATGATCATATATGGTTTATTTAATATGATAAATACACCCAAAATTTATGGCATGATTGAAGTGCTTAAAATGCAAAAGAATTGAAATCTACTTTTATTTTTTGGTAGGGATCACCAATTGGTATACTTTACCATGCTTTCACCTCACCAAGTTGTACAAGCATTAGGTAGGCTTATTTGATTACGAGGAGCTTTGATTATAATGAAAGATTATGTGAGTGCATTAATCACGATTCATGAACCTAAGACTATGGCAAACATTCTTCAACATGAAAGTTGCAATGATATGATGCAACAGGAAATGAACTCTATCTAGAAAAATAATACTTGGACACTTTAGCTTTTACTTGATGGAAAGAGACCTATATCTTCAAAATGGGTGTATAAGAAAAAATACAACACTAAAGGGGAGGTGGAGAAATTGAAAGCCAGGACAATTGATAAAGGTTTTGAGCAATTGAATGGTTTGGACTATATGGAAACTTTTGCCCTAGTAATAAAGTGGAACACAATACAACTAGTGTGTATGCTTGCATCACAATGCAATTGGAACATCAACCATTCGGATGTCAAGACCATGTTCTTACATGGAAAGTTGCATGAACAAATATTCAAGCATCAACTAAAAGGTTTTATAAAACCTTGGAAGGAACGTTTATTTTGCAAATTGAAGAAGGCCTTGTATGACTTGAAATAGTCTCCTCAAGTGTGGTATCAAAAGATTGATAATTTTTTTAAGGACCAAGGTTTTATGAAAAATGATCATGATCACAACATGTACTATAATATTAAAAATGGAAGCATTTTAATTTTGTTGTTATATGTTGATGATCTCTTTCTTATAGGAAATTTTGATGAAAATATCCAATAGTTGAAGGAACAACTGTTGGCAACATTTGAGATGACAAATTTAAGCAAAGTATTATTCTACTTAGGAATATAATTTGTATAACTACCTAGTTGCATATTCTTGACTTAGAAAAGGTACATTTTAGATATGCTTGTTGAGTTTGGCATGGAATAAGCCATGCAATGTTCCCATGCACCATAATTTCAAACTAATTGGAGACATGAGAAGCCTATTCACTAATGAAACTTTGTATAAAAGGAAAGTTAAAAAGCTTATTTACTTAACCCACATTAAACCAAATATTTTTGCAGTAGTTAGTATCACTAGTAGATTCTTGAGTCCACCATAAGAAGCCCATAATATGGCTCCTACAAACCAAATCTTTCAATATGTCAAGAGGATAATCAATTATGGCTTATGTCTCCAAAGGGTAGGAGATTGCACATTTAGAAGGTACATGTAGACTTCGATTGGGTAGGAGATGGTGATCATTGAAGGTCAATTTTAGGATTTGTCTTTCACCTAGGTTCATCACCAATATCTTGTAGTGCAAAAAGACAATCTTTTATTGCAACTTCATTGACTAAAACTGAATACAAGGCACTCTTTGAAGGATCAAAAGAGAAGTCTATGTGTCTTCATTTTTTGATGTTAGAACTTGGTTTCTTAAATCTCAACATTAAAAAAAAAAATGTGTTTAAAACCCTTAATGATATATTATACATCAAGTTTATCAATAATGACTTTCTTCAACATTATTTTAAATATGACAATTCATATTCACCAAAAAAACAAATAATCCTACAAAACACATCCAATTTTCATGGAAATGCACCCTTGCCCTTGCCCTTGCTTACATGACAAAACATATTTTGTCTTGGAAGAAGTCTTTCAAATTATGTAGTTTTAGTGATCAAAAGCACGTTCAAATATTTTTAAAAAATTATAGTGGATAACCATATTATATTAGAAGGTATATTCAAAATTTTATCACTACTAAGCTTTCATAATCATTAATATATGGCCATCAATAAAAAATTAGAATTAATGGTTTAAATTTACATAAGATAAAGGACGTTTAAAATTTCAGTTCCCATTCAACATTTGATTGTGCATTGCTTACAATTCATTTTACAACCAATGAAACATCTTAAAATTACATTAAAAAAATTGAAATGCAAATTCAAAAATATAAAAATAACATGCACTTGATTTCATTATATTCCAATCATTAGAACTTTTTTCAATGATTTTTGAAAGTTAGGAGGGTGTAAGTTTTTACTACAATTAACATAGTCTTGGTTCCTTGCATCATGATTGCACCCTAAAACAAGAACAACCTATCACATTATTGTGTGATAATTAGAGTAGTATAAAACTATGGAATAATCCAGTCTTCCATTCAAAGTCCAAGCACATAGAAATTTAGCGCCACTTTATTAGAGAAAAGTAGAAGATGGATCCATCAATGTTAAATACATTCCTACATCTCCACAACTAGTTGACATATTCATTAAACCTTAGATAGAACAAGAGTTGAAACTCTTAGATAAGCTATTGGTGTAATATGTATAGATGACCTATCTAGGGAATAAGAGATATTCTTTATCACAAAACACCATGGGCTAAAGCCTTAGAGTATGTTAGGAGTGAGAGAGGGTGTTGACATAAAACATTCTTAACATTAGAAAAAAAGTTATCTTTAGATATTAAATTAAATATTACATAGGAATTGTTAGACTTATCAATGTTATTTTTCAAGTAGTTCACTCATATGTTATCTTGAATTAGGATCATGGTGTGGCACTGTATTTCACCATATAGATGTTGTAGATCAAAAATATATTTTATGTAGATTAGATATAGATTAACTAGATTATTCTTCTACATATAGAGGTTTTCATTCCAATGTATGTATCTTTTATTTCTATGAATTGAACACATTGCATTTAATAGATGTGTGTCAAAAATAGTGAGATGTGAAACACGTGTGTGATGGGACAATACACATGTGTTGTGGTCATGTGACATGGACCATATTATTATCTTCATTAGAATGACAGTTTAATAAAATTGCATAAGGAAATGCACCCATGTTTTGTTGTACTTTAATTTTAATGATTTTGTTAGGATAGACAAACCCATCATCAAGCATTAACTAATCATTGAACATTTTGGCAAATCTTTTTTTATTTCTTTTTCATTTTGAGTGATTTAAAATGTTATAAGAATGCCTTCTCAAGCTCTACAAATCATCTCATAACTCCAAAAGAATAGAATAATATTTGAGAATTTTTCAAAAGGTTTGACAATAAGCTACATGAATTGTTTGATTGAGAATAAATTTTTGTAGAAACAACCCTTCCCCACTTTTGGGGATGTAATTTTTTCACCTCTAATCCATTTTTGTCGATTTTTAGTACAACAAATGCTCTAAGAAAGTAGGTCCATCTACTCTTTGGACACCATAAACAATGCGCCCTCCTACAAAAACGACGAGCGAATTGTAGCTTAAGTGTTTGAACACCATGCGGTCTACACTATATTTGGCATTTTGGGGAGTTATAACTTGGAATGGAATTTCAAATATTGAAATGTTTATCACTTGTACAACGGATGTAACCAAAATTAATATTTATAAGTGTGTCTAGCTAATGTTTAAAAAATGTCAGTTTAACTTTTTTAAAAGTGTGTCTAGCTAATGGTTACAAAAACACAAGTTTAATACTTATAAAAGTATGGAGGGTGTGATAGTTTAACGTTCATAGATGTCAACTGTGTTAACACTTATAAAAATTTCAGACGTACATGATATCTTGTTAACATTACCGTTTTATGTTCGAAATGACCTTTTTGTTTTTTAAACATGTGAATATCTGATCTTGCAGATATATATCTATACATAGCTTATCCTTCTCGTCCTTGTTTCAGGAATGTCTATGCCTCTTACATCGTGCAGACATTGAGACAGTAGACTTCAAAATACAAGAAAGCTTTTTGAGGAAGGTTGGTACAAGCCATTTGTGTACCTTTCGATTTCTGAAAGGAGAGAAAATGTGCATTTCAAGTCATGGCTGTCAGCGAACACGTTCCAGTCAAGTTTGAAGGCAGACAATCCGATCAGGCCAAGAATGGAGTCTTTTTAAGGACTTGATTAAGGGTTGTACTACACATGTTGATTATGGGTCCTACTTCCGAGGTTCCAAGCTTTCCAGATTTCATTTACATTTAGACCTTTCAACAGTCACTCTGTATCCAAGCAAATCCACACCAAATACTTGACCAACTCCAAATACATGGAGCAATTCAGGACAAATTTCTGTGTCCCGTACCATTCCACTGCTGCTCCCCCCATCCCCGCTCCCCAAGGTCATCTGAAAGGACCGCCACACTCATAAATTGAGTCTGAGAAAAAAATGGCCAGCTGATCACTCCCAGAGCTCCAACTTAGTCATACAAAAGCATAGGAAATGAGGAAACATATGAATTTATAAATTCCGGTTGGAATAGAAATCATGGATTGCAAATTTATATTATATACTGCACAGCTGGCTCTAATTTGTTCAGAAAGAATGTTCCACAACAGCAATCTACAGCCGCTATGTACGAATGCACAAGTATACTAATGCATGTTAATGACACGCCGGCATGCATGCCCGCATCATACTACTGGCTATATTATTTTCCTCCTCGAACTGGGGAACAAACAAGACTAGAAAAGTTCCCCTGATCAACGACTGACCACCAACTTCCTGCTTGTCACCGACTGCAACATCCTCGTCGGGCAGCAAGCAATTTTAACAACTGTTCCAGGCCAGAACCCCGCTGTCGTTGGAGACGTTGTTATTTATGTCGTAAGACGTGCGAACGACACTGCCGTCCTCCTGTGCGCAATTAGCGAAAATGAAGAACGGCGATCCAACTAGGCCAAATCCTTCTGGCGTACACGTCGCAATGTAGTCGCTTCCCTCCACCAAGTTCCCGTTGTTGTTGCTTATAAAGGGATTGAGATCTAAACTTGAGGAGGCGAGAACTCCGGCGTCGTTTGCGCAGTTGGCGGATACGACGCTTCCCGTGACTGAGAATGGTGCTTGGCAAGATGCTGTGAAACCGCCACACTGGTGATGAATGCCACATCAACATACCCATCCCACGAAT
>Ga0209611_10011320_pt1 | contig 12898 bp, 9 predicted proteins | sample S1TSphgellanicum_3_FD_187693 | JGI IMG/M metagenome (GOLD analysis project Ga0209611, IMG submission 187693) | Host-associated microbial communities from peat moss isolated from Minnesota, USA - S1T2_Fc - Sphagnum magellanicum MG (SPAdes) (version 2) | ecosystem: Host-associated > Plants > Peat...
GAGAACTAGAGGGTTGGTTCTTAAAGAAAAATTCCTGTTTGGAATTTCCACTTTTGGCATTTTCAGAATGATTTTGCTTCGGGTCATGTAAGTGGGGAGCTTCCTGTAAGCCCACTTGTTCTTAGTCCTTCCCTGTTCTTTTCCCTTTCTGTCTTTCTTTGTTTCTTTGTCTAGTCTTTGTTGTGGGGTCTGTTGCTAGCCAGTAGTATGGCTGAGTCTTCCCGTTGCTTCTGGAATTGCAGCAGAAACTCAGTTCACAGGATGGTGCTTGTCACCGGCCTGTAGGGAGCTGATGAAGTCAGTGGGGAAGTTGTGATAGTTAAGTCACTATCATACATACTACTGTTGATGGTCCCTGAACAGGTGTGAGACTGGCACTTTGTTCATACTGCTAGTGTGTTTTTTTGTTTTTTGTCTCCCCTTGTTTGGTTCTTTCTGTGGCTACCGGAGGAAGTGTTAGCCTTGCTGTTTCTTCTTCATCCTGAGAACAGAGATTTCTCTATTCTTATGAAAGATATTTCTCATTAGTATGCAATGTTGCCAGCTGCTGCTCGAATTGCAACAACTCCAATCCCAGCCCCAAACATTAATAATGCTTGGCAATCTGTCTTAATAGCATTGGGTTGTGATTGAGCAAATCTTGGTGAGTGCCCATATGCATTTTCCATTTCAGGAAGTTGGATCACTGGAGTTTCCATGTGCAAAGAGGATTTGGATTTGGCAAATGCTAACTTTTTGAGTTATCTTTGATGGGAGGTGATTGCAGCTTCTTGGGCGAAGTAGTGGCTTCATTGTTGCACCCACCCACCGGCCATGCACCAAGGGTCTTTGGATGTGGAGTGCACCAATAAAGTGCACAGCACCTGATGGCAGTGAATACAATCTACTGCTTCTTGACAGTGAGGGCATAGATGCTTATGATCAAACAGTATGCCTCGATTCTCTGAAACATTTCCATGATAATGACTTATATCCTACTGTGTAGGTAGCCACCAAGTGCCAAATCAGGGTTTCTTCATAGTCTAGATCATTGTGGGAGAATCAATAACTTGAAAGTTGTGAACTTTGCTGTTCATGAACTCAATTTTGTGGTGACTGTCTGGTTGCAAGGGCACATACAGCACACAGATTTTTTCTTTGGCAGTCCTTCTGTCAAGCATGTTTGTCTACAATCAGGTGTGCATCTCATCTTTTTCTTCTCCCATATTGACTTGGGTTTTGTTGTTTAGTGGGGAGTGAGTGGAGCAACAGATGAGACTAGTTCAAGGATATAGATGCTTTGATGAGAAAGATCAACCACTGTGCCCTCCCTCAGAGGCTCTCTGCAGGACCTGCAATGAAACCTTGTGTTCAGGCAGTTTATCGCCTCTTTGTGTTTCTTTCCTACTTTCTCCTGGTGTCCTATGCCGTATTATCCATATAGAGCCTAAAATGATAACTGTTTGTTCTCCCTTTTGACTAGAGCCTGTCTTCCTTCTTTTGACAAAGTCTGGCACCTGTTTGATCATCTGTACTCTGCAGATGGGTGGCATTGATGAGGCTGCATTGGATAAGCTGTCACTGGTTACAGAGATGACAAGGCACATTCGTGTCCGAGCATCCTCTCCTTCACAAACCCATTCTTCAGCTTCAGAAATTGGGCAGTTCTCTCCCATCTTCCTGTGGTTGCTTCGGGTGTGTAACCCTTCCAATATTCCTCATAAGATCAATCTGCTGTAAGCGTGATGGTTTACAGAATATGTTATTATCACAATTTGGACTTCAGCAGCTGTGTAGCAGTGGTTATTATAGAGGCAGCTTTCCAGAAAACTTATGCTGATTGTGCAAAAGATATCTTCAATTGTCTGCAATCTGCTGCTGTAAATGATCTGGTTGTGTTTACAATCTGGTTGTAGATTCAACAATCTCCAACCAATCTCCAGAATGGTTGTGTGCAGTGGGGCTTTGGTTGTGAGAGGAATGCCCAGCATCTCTGACAAGTTCCCAATTCATGCGGTGGTGCAGGATTTCTACTTGGATTTGACAGAAGATGGACAGAGGATTACTGCAAGAGACTATTTGGAGTCTGCACTAGAGCCAGCACCTGGCACTGGAAAGGCCATCATAGCCAAGAACCAGGTCTGTTCAGCAAATTGTCCTCCATTTCCTTCACTGAGTTGCCTCCATTCATCAGTCTAAACATCAGATCTCACAAAGCATCATGAACAGTTAATTGCATAGACATTCACATGGCGTTCTCATGTGTGCCTTATTTCATTCACATCTGTTCAGTGGATGCACATTTACAGACATTGAAATAAGGAGTGATGTGTGTTTGATATTGCCAAATGATTCTGAACCACAGGTTCGAAATTCAATACGGGCCTTGTTTCCAGAGCGGGATTGCTTCACATTGGTGAGGCCTCTCAATGATGAGAAGGACCTGCAGAAACTTGATCAGATTCCGGTGAGCTGCAATACTTGTCTGCTATGAGCTTTTCTAGTCTAAAGAGAAGCCTCAAAATCATATGGTTATCTCTATCTGTCTCTTATATTGCTGCTCTTCATGTTTCAATCATACAACATAAATCTGAAGGTGAAATCTGGATTTTACAGATGGATAAAATGCGACCAGAGTTCAAAGCAGGGCTAGATGCTTTGACGAAACTCATCTTTGACAGGGCAAGACCAAAACAAATGGGTTCAATTGTTATGACAGGCCCCATATTTGCTGGCCTCACACAATCATTCTTGGATGCCATTAATATTGGGGCTGTCCCCACCATTGCTACATCTTGGCAGGTTAGCATCTAACTTCTTTGCAGGACTTATCATTTTTTCAAGTGTATGAACCACTGTGTTCAGTCAATTCAGGGCTCAAGCAGGTGTGGCATTTCCTGAGATGGCTACAGTTTTAAGTCACAATTCATGAACTGAAAAGTTAAGACCACAAAGATAGAGGACTGTTCAGAAAGATCATGCTCATATCCATACCTCTCAACAGCACTAGCAAGAAGTTGGGAATTGAGCTGTTGAACGTCACCTGTTGATGAGTTGACACTGAAAATGTAATTGTGAGAGAGATCAGTATCTTTACAGAGAAGTGGAAGTTGACTTTCTGTCCTTGTTGGCAGAATGTGGAAGAGAATGAGTGCAGGCGAGCTCATGATACAGCAGTTGAAACCTACGCTCAGTCCTTCAATAAGCAAACCCCTTTGGATGAGGTAATTATTTGGTGCCTGAAAAATCCATTATAACGAAATGCAACTGCAATTGGTGTGATAGAGAGTAGGGTCCTGACAAGTACTGATAGTGCTTTGACTAATTGTAATGCACTGCAGGTATTTCTACAAGAGGTGCAAGAGGAAGCAGTACAAGCAGCATTGACTGTATATAACAGTGAAGCTGTTGGAGGAGGTCCAACTCGCCAAAAATATGAGAAGCAACTTCACATCACCCTTAAGAGACAGTTCCAGGTAAATGTTCCAGAGAAGGCAGTGTGCTTTTGTATGGTTTTTGAAGATGTCAGTGTGGGCAGGTCCACTCATTGATGTGCAGCAGCTTCTGCAAATGCTAAATTGGTTTCTTGAAATTGGTTTCTTGCTTTTTTATGCAAAGAAAACTGCAGTATATTTGACTCAGCCTAGATGGGATGTTGTTATGAATATTGATAGGATTACAAGCGGAAGTCATCATTGGAAGCAGAGCTGAAGTGCTTGAGAGCAGTGGACAGCATGGATGAGAGACTCCGAAATGCATGCATTGCCCCAAATGCAACGTTTGATTCAGTTGTAAAGGTGGGAAATAGTTTGATATTCCCTTATTTGTCTGTTCAGTGTCTCCAGAATGTCAGGCTTCTGTGAATTCGTGGTCATTTCATTTTCTTGGTTCACAAGTGACCAACGGGACTAATTTCTTTTTTTATTTTCTCCAGCTCCTTGATGGATTGGTGGCAGAATATGAGGTGGCAGCAGCAGGGTCTTCAAAATATCAAAAGCTTGTCAAATTCTTGCAGAAAACGTAAGTTACAACTTCCTGTTTTCGGATGGAAGATCAATTGCCCAAAGTGTTGTAGTTATTGTGTTCTTTTGGCCTTCAATATTTAGGGATTGACAACAATTTACAGAAACCACTTGAGGTGACTATTTTGGCTTATGTGGTTATCTCCTGTACATTGCAGTCTGGCAGGATCACTACATGATCTGGTGAAGCGAGCAAGTGACAGAGCTGCTGCAGAGCAGTCTAGCTTAGAGATACAGGGACGATCAATGGTTGAGCGACTTGCCTTTGCAGGTAAGCAAGCAGAGGCTGCAGAATGGGATGCACAAGAATGGAAAAAGCGCTATGAAATGTCCATGGTTGATTACAGGAAGTCAGCAGAGAACTCAGCAGCTCAATATGCTGCTCTACAATGGAAGGTCACATCTCTGGAAGAGAAGTCTTCAAATCTGGGCAGGAAGCTTGAGGGGTCCAAGAAAGAATCCTTAGACTGGCAAAGCAAGTATGAACATTTGCTAATAGAAAGACAAACAGACCAGGAGAGGATGGGATCTGAGTATGCAGCCATCCAGGTACTGCAGCCTTCCTTTTGGTGAGAATTTTTTTCATTTGATTTGTCTGTTGCAGATTTCTCTTTATGTTCATAGTCCATCTTTGTTTGGTTATACATGTGATTGGTTGATGATATTGCTTTGATGGCACTGCAGAATCGGTGCAGTACTGCTGAGGCACAGTTGGCAGCAGTTCAGGAGCAGGCAGAATCTGCAATAGAGGAGGCTGCAGAGTTGCAACGTAAGTATGATGCATTTGCTACCAGTAGCAGGACAGCTACTGAGAAGGCAATGGCTGAGAGAGATCAAGCCCTTGAGGAGTCTCAACTACGGGAAGATACTCTGCGTGCTGAGTTTTCTGCAGCTCTAAGCCAGAAGGTAAAAAGGATTTTAGGCTTGTATTCTGTTTCTAATGAGACACAATGCTATCAATTGGTTCTCTGTCCTAAGGTGACTTTGGGAGCAAGAATGAAGAGGCCATGTGGATGGTTTTGTTATCTGCATTTCTTCCTGATTTGTCTCTTGAGTATTTTAGAAACGTCCTCCAGAACTCATTTTTTGAAACCAGAGGCTTTGTGACTTGTGGCAGGATGGTGAGGTGAAAGAGTTGCAGGCTACAATAGAGCAAGGGGAACGACACATTGCTGGTCTCACTGCTCGACTTCAGGTGCTTGATCTTCCCACCTCCTACATCAGATGTCATTCAAAGCTGCCCTCATGTCATCTGACCTGTATGATAACATTAACTGTACCGACTGTACAGGTGATTTTGGTTGGAATTTGTACAATTGAACTTGCTGATTTGGGAACCATCTCTGAATGTTGATGTTCTAATGCATTGGGGCTGGTCTGGGAAACTCAGGAGCATGAATCCAAAGTAAGCAGTCAATCAGAAAAAGTGGGGATCCTGAGATCTGAGATCACACATCTGGAGAAAGAGGTGGAAGCAGCAAAATCCTTGTCCTTGACACTCACAAAGGACTTGGAGAAATGTTGTCAAGACAAACTTCATGATGAAGTGCGTGTGAAGGATGCTGTAAGTAGGATGGAAGAAGCAGAGGGAAGGTGCAAAGTGGCTGAACTGGAGACCAAGCATGCTATGGAGGTGGCAGAGAATGCTTTGAATGAGGCAAAAGCAGCTGAGGGAGAAAAGAGGCAGGCAGAAAGGTTGGCTGCAGAGAGGCTAGCAGCTGTTGAACGTGTTCAACAAGACTGGGAGACTTTGCAACAGGGAAGAGGGGAGCCATCACAGGTATGACTGCCAGTAATGATAGGAATGATGGAGTGAATGTTCAAACTTGCAATCGGCATCTAACACAAGTTGTAGTTGTCTTTGTGAGTTTCATTGGAGTCATACCTCAACACAAAAGGATCAGAGTTTTTTTTGTTCTCTTTTGACATGTTTGGCAATGTTGCATTTATCAGGACTATGAACAAGCAAAGCTGGCAGAGAAGGAGGCACTATCACGGATAATGTATCTGGAGCAGCAGCTGGATGAGCGGGAAAGGGAGATGGCACAACTCTTGAGAGCCTCACATGAGCAGCGAGCCAAAACAGTGGAAGGATTTGAGGGCTTGTTGGCAAGTGAGCGAGCTGCTAAGGCTGAGGCCAGTCGTCGTTCTGAGACATTGTCACTGCAGTTGCAAATGACCCGAGGAGAACGTGACTTGCTGCAATCGCAGCTCACCTCTGTGTGCAACCATGAGACAGCACTGGCAACGAGAGTAAGAGCCTTTTCAGAGACTCCAACTGGAGTTGCTTCTGGAGGTCCATCACGAAGCAAGAGAGCTCATACAGAGGGAGGGTTTCAATCATCAGGCTATGAGATGGATATTGACATCAACAACATGACCAAGAAGCCCAAGATGGAGAGAAACATTGAGAATGGCAGTAGCTTGGTATTCACTGCGGAGAATGATGTTGAAGATGACATAGCTGAGGTTGCCAAGGAACCACGGGCCAAGTCCCGCAAACTCACTATCGCAAAGCTCAAGCAAAGTTTGACTGAAGCAGGATTTGGAGCTGAGGTTTTGCAGAGCCGCAACGCCACAAAGAAGGACCTCCTGTATTTGTATGAAAGACTCATTCTGAAGAAGCCACCACCAGAGCCACAGGCGTGATTGTACAGCAGCAATAGCAATCTCATCAGCATTATCCTCTTGGCTCCTCCTGCAACAGCAAGTTGAACTTAAAACATCAGCGATTCCTAGGTCTCAGTCAACAAATCAGACTAGCATAATTCATTTGTGTAGGAGGTTGTCATGTAATGGTCATCATCAGATATCACCATATTTACACTGCAATTACAAACAAATGAGGTGGTCATCATGATCTCATTTATTACTGCCAGTTTTCAAAATCCTAGAAATTTGCCTCTGATTTGTGTTTTTCTTCCTGGATGAGACAGGGATCAAGGAAATTTCCAGTTATGGCAGGTGACAAAGAATATTCCATCAACAACTAATGATTTCCCCCAAATCATGAAAACTAGAGCTAGTCTGATTTGTTTTCTCTTCCTGGGTGAGGCAGGAGTCAAGGCCCCATTTCCAGTTATGGCAGGCAACAGACTCTAAACCATCAACAATGAATGATATCCTCCAAATGGTAAGGCCCAATGTATTTTGATGGCAGGAATGAAATGTGGGTAGCTGCACAACCCCCAGTTTTCTGAGTCTCTTGGATGCCCTTTTTCCTCAAGGATTTCTTCTTCAGATGGCTTTTGTTTTTTGGTCTCAGAATTTTGGAGAAAGAATGCAGATGGCTTTTGTTTTTGGGTCTCAGAATTTTGGAGAGAGAATGCAGTCATGTTAGAGTTTGGTTATGCTTGTGTTAATCAGTATTCTCAAGCTATAATTTTTTTTAACGTCCAATGTTGAAATATATGAGACCGAGTTTTAGACATGTACAAATTTAAAGTCTGTCTCATTTACAAACATCTGTAACCACTGGCTGTAAAACATCTGTAATTGGTTAAGGGTCTTATTGGTGTGCAATAACACATGTTTAACTGGGTCATCCTCCCCACCTTTGCAAGAACTCTTAGAGACCTCCAACTTAGCATTTCTGCTAGTTATTTCATAATTTGGTTGCTTCCTTCCAACCCTAATAATGGATGGGGTTCTTCTCCTTCTAGCTTACCTACTTACAGATGGTGTTTGGTACTCCCTATTTTGCTCAAGAATAGACCTAGGGTCAACCCTTGTTGCATTTGCAACTTAGGTGGCTGGGGATAATTATGAGCAATAAGGATATAGATCTCAAGAGGGGCGAGGATGGAGAATCTCCTTTTGTTCCCTTGAAACTCCTTGTGTTCCCTTTCCCTTGGGTCAAAGTGGACCCGTTTCCACTCAATTTTCCAAGTTCCTTACTTCCAACCCCTAATTTTTCAGCCCTTACATTCACTCTTCCCAATTCATGTTTAGCCTTCCTTTCAAACTCTCTTGTTGTCAACTTCCTATTACAAGTTGTGAACATGAAAAAGATGTTTTAGTGAAGTGGGAAATGGGTGGGGCACCATATTGTGGCCATGCACCTATTACTTTGTAAGTTTTTGTACTCCCTTCCCTTCCCATTTTCCTTGGCCTTTTACACACAATATGCATGTACACTCACGTGCAACACACAACCACTTCAAAAAGAAATTAGTATTAGGGGAGGGTATGTAATTTACATTAATATTTCCCCCAAAAATGACGTACCTGTTTAAGCTGGTGTTTCACTTTTAGAGATGCACTCCCTTGTTTTTTTGGTCATAATACTTGGTGGGAATCATGGGAAAGAAAGAAACTTTTGGTTGTTTGTGCAAACCTGTCTAGGGTTACGGTCCTTAACCGCTATACAATTGTTGAAGCAAATCACCTTCAAGCATGTCAAGCTAGCTTTAAAATTGTAGATCCACACAATACACATTCAATGTATCAAAGTATTTGGGTTTGAATCATTTGCACCACCTCGAGTTTACTTCTCCAAGTTCCCATGTTAATGTGGGTTCCCATACCATTACCCTAGTGGTTCTTGTCTATTAATTTGCATTGTTTACTAATCACATTATCTAAAGATGTGATGGTCTATCTCGCTAGAAAAGCCACAAAACTTGGTTCATATTCTACTTCAACACATGATACAATCCTACAATCTCAAGAGCATGACTATAAGTGGGATGTTTGTCCATAATAACTGAAAAAAGATTTCAATGGTTTAAAATCTAACATATGAAGTTTGAGTATAGAAAAAACAATTTGGTCTAGAAGCAATTAGCACTGTTGATTAATATCTAACTATTTATTTATTTATTTTAGGTTCTTAAAAAACACAAGCCATCCACACCATTCTTTTCTTTCAAAAAGAAAATCATAGCAATTGGAAATGATTTCCATTATCTATGGGTGATTGGAAATGATGCACATTGTTGGTTTTTTATTGGGAGCATAAATTAACTCCACCATCCAGGGTGATTGGAGATGATCACTACCATTGTGAGTTTTTTTTTCTTAATAAATATTTTTAAATTTAAAAGTAAATGGAAATGATTCCCCCTATCCATGGGTGATTGGAAATCATCCATTGTCTTTTTTTTTTTCCCCCCTTCAAGCTATTGACAATACATAATGTTCATCAGACCCATGGGTGACCATAAATGATGTGCATTGTCATTTTGCTGGATGCCATGGGTGACTAGAAATGATCTACTCCATCCATGGGTTGATCTGAAAGGATCTGCACCATTGGTTAAAAAAAATTTTGGTTCTGTTTTGTGTAAACTATGGTGGACTCTTACCCAAGGGCATGAGTCAGTAATCAGAGACCCTTCAGAATGTTCCTGTACAAAACCACACCTATGAATATATTCATAGTTCAGTTGTCAAACTCTAAACTTAACCTAAACCCTAAAATTGGGCCATCAAATGAATGTTTTGAGTGGACCACCGGGGAACAAAAATCTTCACAAAAAAAATTAAAAAAAATAAAATAAATTTAAAAATAAAAAGAATAAAAAAAAAATAAAATAAAATTTAAAATAGAATAAAAATAAAAATAAAAATAAAATAAAAATTTAAATAGAATAAAAATAAAAATAAAATAAAAATAAAATAAATTAAAAAAATGTACACAATATGAAATTTATGAAAATATATTTCCTTACTTATCAAAATTTTATATTTGTACTTTTTCCCAAGATTTTGTGCGTGCTGGTCATTTTAAAGTATGTATGTATTCCTCATATTCGGGCTGTTGAAAAAAATAAAATGCCATTGGTGACCTTGGGCTTACCCTATATACTCCATATCTAGGCCTTCAAGTTGGGTGTATGTTTAAGCATGGGGAGTTCCATGTAAGAGCATATATGTAATTCTCTGTTAATAAATATGAGATCCTTAATTAGGGTGAGAGAGGGTTAGATGGAGTTGGTGGGAATGTATATTTCAATGAGAAGATGCCAAGGATCAAGCTTGAACTATGCTTTAATTGTAAACCCAAAGTAATAAATATTTCTCAATACATGATTAGTTAGTACAATAATAAAGTAATTACTGCCCTGATTAATTAGCTAACTTGAGGGTAGTTTAATTCTATAGTTGAAGGAACATGATCCTTAAGGGCAAGCAAAGTTAGATAGAGGCCATGGGAATGTATGCTCTCCCGCCCTGCTCCTTCCCATCTCAGTAAGTACTATTGGAAAGCTTTGAGATGGTTTGGCAATGTGTAGACTTATGGTGCAAGAGTTATTGAATATTGAACACTTTTGTCAAAGAAAATTTAATATAATAAAACTTGAATGTTTTTGGAGATAGGGGCCTGCTCTTGGTACTGCTGGAAAGCTCTCAATGAGTAGGATTTAATAGAGGCAACTCTGAAATTTTTTGGACCTAAGTTGTGAGAGATATTGAATTTTGAGTAATTTTTGTCACTGGAAATTAATTTATAATAAATTTTTTTTGCACAATTGAGATATATCCCCAAGATCCTATTCACACTTGAAGCAGTTAAATAGTCCTGTTCACACTTAGGCCAGTGGCATACAGGTCACACACTACTACTATTTATCTAATATTTACTTAATCTCAACTTAATCAAGTAGGAACTCAATTATTAGCGTGCAATATAAATATAGTTGTTTAAATCTCAACGTACAAGTGTGAGTAATAAAACTGAATGCAATTGCACTTGATGAACCATACAACTTGTCGTGCAGATTGCTAAAGCCACCAGTACCAACGAGCTTGCCTGCTCTCATGATCATTCTTTGCACTGGTAATCAGTATTACTTTCACAATATTTGTGTGGTTCACATCCCTTGAGTTTATTTATCATTCCAATTACAAATTTTGGTTTTAAAATAAAAATAAATTCTGCACATGAGTTGCTGCTGAAAGATAGCTATTATACATCTACTAATTGTGGGGATTTAACTACCAATTAGTGCTCTAATTCATCCTAATTGCGGAGAGTACTTATATATGTATATGGGCTGACGTAGCTTTTCACTCTTGCTTGATAATGCCACATCCAATGAGTTGTTGTAATTACTCAGTTGTCCACATGCAGTAATTGCGCCGGGTAGTGGTCTGATCTGTCATCTGACATTGCAGCCAGCTGGGATTTGTGGGGGTAATACTGATTTGCAAGTATGAAACTAACGTGGCTTGAGTAGCGGTTGTGCTGAATTAGGTGAGTTTTGAATTAACCCAATATTAGTACGGGTGCATCCATATGGTCTCTATTCAATATGTGGACGTTGCACTTGCATTGCACTAGTGTTATAAGAGTCGTTGAATCAGCCGCGATAGCAGCTAGCAAGCTAGTTAATGGGTAGTGTGGTGCAGTACATCGATTGCATGAGTGATGTGGGGTCACTCATCATTAGAAGTGATGCTCTGCAACTTTCAAGAGGCTGAAGATCAATTTCACAATTACTTCACGAATGTATCGTGAATAAGTCTATGACGATAATATCTCTCTTTTGGGGGAGATACGTGAACCCTGGAATGTTTTGTTGAGAGAATGCTGTGACCTGGATGAAATGCACGAAATGCATGTTGTAGAGCATGAGTAAGTATTACGGTGATATTCAAATAAGTCACTTGATTGGAAATAATTACGTATAAAAAAATTGGATGTTAAAAATAAAATAAAATTTACGTATGATTCAAGTCGCTATACCCCTTAAATATTCCTGGTTCAAACTAGATATCATTCCCTTATGGATGCCTTTATAGTGCTTTTTAGGGGGTGCCCATGTGAAGAATTTTTTTTCCAGGCTCTCCATTTTAAGTATAGCACTGTTATTTACTATAATGAAAATGATTAAAATGCTGTTGAATGGATTTTTTCCTCATGTTTAAACTTTACTTATAGTGATTGTACATGGAGCCAAACTATATGTACATAGTTGTGCTATGTGTTCATTTGCAGGTTTTTAAATTAAATAATTTGGATGTCTAACTCCAAGAATATAAATTTTTTGGGTGGCTATTGTCAATTTTGACAAGAGTCATTCTATAGAAAAATTCATCAATCAAGCATTGGCATGAGAGCTATGAAAAAGAAAACTGGGGATCATGTGTGCACCCTCATATAATTTACGGTTCAACATTTTGGCCAAAATAAAACTCCAAAGATTCCAGATCATCTAGAGAGATTAGAAAGGTAACATTTACAATTGAGAGAATTTAAAAAGAAATTTGTGAAATTAGCTCAGTAGAACATCCCTTCAAATATGCTTAGCTGAATATATATATGTTCAATATATAAACGGTTCAATATATTGAATATATATAAAAGGTTCAACATGGACTATAGAGTCAGATTTTTATTATTGTGGAGAGCTCTCATGGCATAAGAGTTGGAACTTGAATATCCACCGGTTATAATAGCTCGTCCAACAACAGCAAGATGGGTATATACCTATATATCCATTGTACATTTGGAACAAATTTCCAGCAATATATATATTATATTACATTTGGAAATATAAACCTATCTACCTATTTAAAAGATGTGGAATTCAAAAAGCATGTAATTATCCTACATTTTTTTTTCCACACTCCAAGGAAATTAATAATATAGATCTGAAATTTATCTCAATTCCTTTCCAAGTAATTATTTCAGGCATTGTATACTATAGAGGTACAAAAGTCCTTTGGACATCATGGGTTTCAGCCACTAGCCACAAACGTTGTAATCACCAGCCTTGAACGGTCTCATTTCAATAGCGTTGATTGGCTACAAGAAGCCCTAAGCGGCTGTTGTCAGTAGTAAAGTACTCATGAGACGTCGTTCCGTTCTTGGGCGGTGGCCGCTATCTGCCAAAGCATTGCACGGAATCCCCACTCCTCCCCCCCCCCCCCCGCCCCCCCCCCCCTAAATT
>Ga0209611_10011323_pt1 | contig 12895 bp, 12 predicted proteins | sample S1TSphgellanicum_3_FD_187693 | JGI IMG/M metagenome (GOLD analysis project Ga0209611, IMG submission 187693) | Host-associated microbial communities from peat moss isolated from Minnesota, USA - S1T2_Fc - Sphagnum magellanicum MG (SPAdes) (version 2) | ecosystem: Host-associated > Plants > Peat...
TTTGAAGGATCAGAGAGCATGAGGCGAACGACGTTATCATGAACCTGATCACCAGGCCTACCAGGACGATGTTACGGCCGCTCCTTAAGACTGGAACGGATCTTACACCTACTCTTTCAGGCTCACTCTTAAGGCGTAGGAGCTTCAGGAGGAGGAGTAAGGACCTTTTGTGAATCACTTTGTTCCAAACATCAGTCACAGGTAAGGTATCCATGGACAAACGGTGCCCTCCAAATACACTAGGAACTTTTTCGAAGTGCTTTACTAAGCCCTTGACCAAGTAAAGTCCATTGCCATGGGCTTTAGTAGGAAATTTTTTGAAGTGCTTTGCATGGTAGGTAAAGCCCTTGGCTATGGGCTTTACCAGAATAAAGGCTTTGCATGGGCTTGGTTCTGGTAATACTTGCAGCCAATGTGACCAAGAGCTTTGCTGTGCATAAAGACTTGTAAAAAAAATTTACTATTTTATTTTTTTTCCCAGTGATGGCCTCATGCTGAGAAATGAAGTTGGGGACACAGATGATGAGAGGAGAGGAAGGAGGAGAAGGACGATGTTTTGGAGTTGCAAATTGAGATGAGGAGAGGATAGGAGATGAAGGACAAGAGGAAGAGGAGAATCCTTTCTGCTATCACTTCGTATTCAGTGAATGCTTCAATTTATGCTCATCCTCCTCGTGATTTCTTTCATTTCAGTCATTCTGGAACTTCAGTCTCAAAGATTATTGATAGTTAGAATTCCACAATTGGAAGCAACACCAGATTTCTCGATTGTCCCACTTTCAACAGCTTTTTTGATTGCATTTCACAATTGGACAGCAAGAGATGTCAATGTAAAAATGCCTCAGCATAATGCCTTTTGCATTTGCTTCAATAACTAACCTTGACCCAGATTGTACTCTGAAGGATCCTATCTGCTTGCCACTGAGTTGAACAATCCATTGGTTTCACAGCTTTCCTTTCCCTACAACCAGAAATCACAATCAGAGATTAATCACGATGGTGCCATTGGCATCATATTCATGTCTCTTCCAAGACAATTTGATGCACAAGACTGTTGACCATAACCACTATGCATCATCAATTGAGTGAGGATGTAAGTGGGAAAGTTATACACACCTCAGGGTTCCAAGGATTTCAGGATTTCCTCCAGGGTGAGCTTTGAAGTCAGCGCTGCTGGCCCAGGGTGCCGTCCATCAACACCTTCACATCTGCAGGAGAGCTATGTGACTCTTTTGACAATCTTGGCAATGAAAAGACCACTTGTGTTTGATGTCACTGGATCAAATCGCAGTGTATGAGGCAGATCCCCAGGTCTGCATGGCCAATGTTTTGCAGGGTCCACCTCCTTTAGTTCTGCAACAGGTTGACAAGCAATCAAGCACCATTAATGTCATTCTTTTGCTGTCCATTTCTGGAAGTCCGAGCTAACCCACTGCTTACTTGGAACTCCCACCCAAAGCATGTCTGGAGCTTTGAATCTATTCAAGAGAGATGGATTGAGGAACAACTCACAAAATGGATACATACCTGCATTAGCTTGATTGGTAAGGAACCTCTCAACTACCCCTTCATTTTGGGTTTTGGTGAAGCTGCACAAAGGAAACACAATGAAATTAAACAAATAACTGACAGGAAGCTCTGTCGAACAGCAATAGTCTTGCACCAGCCTCTCGTATACATCTATGAAACTGCAGAGAAATCTCCACAACAGCGATTGCAAGATAACATGATAATGAGTGCAGCCAGAACTTTATGAGAGTCACTCATAGAGTGTCAGACCATCACCTTCATCACAAACAGCAGTGACAAACTGCCATGACTACCCACTGACTTCATCAGCTCCTGATGGTGGGTAAATAATACTCCACAACAAAATTTGTTGCACCAGCCTCTCATATACAATACAATGCCAGTAGTATATATGTGTGAAGGAGTGTAAAGGACTGCATTGTTGTTAGGATTACCTACCATCATCCTGTATGTATTAAGACCTCTAATTTGACACCAAAACACCTCGTCATGCAGGAAAGAAATGCACCTGCAGGTGCTGTATACAAGTGTGCCACCAGGCTTCAATAATCGAAATCCATTTGTCAATAGCTGCAACTGTTTGCAACAAGGAATGAAATTGATGTTAGAACAGGTGATATAGTGACCAATCTAGGGTTTTCAAGTACACAAACTTTGTTCATAGATCAACCTTATACTCTTACAAAGTTTGCCGGAAATGGTTGGCCTCACGAGTGCAGCTAGCATAGGTTCCGCAAGAAGTCAATCTCTTTTCATTACTCAAAGTTTGTTTATTGAAATTCATGTCACTTGGGGTGATCAATCCAGGATTTGCAGAAGGTGATTCGATTAAGAGGCATTTAGAGTTATTTCCATGGTTAGCTTTATACCATGTACTCCTGCTTAACACAAGGGCTGACCTTGACACCCTTCACACACAGAAAGATTGAGTATGAGCAACAGCTTGCCTGAAGCAGGGTGATGGAAGCAACACGGTCTGCATCTAGAAATCGTCTTTCAAAAGTATCCCAACCCCATTGCTCATACTTGATAATGTGTTTCAGTGATCCATCATGTGTACATTCAGCGTCCACCAGCACCTGCTTAAAGCCACAATTTTACAATATTGAAACATATGCAGATCACAGCACACACATGGCAAGAGACAGCCATGATGACCAATCTTCACCAGTGCAGTCTTACCTTGTCATATCCATCTTGTAAAGTAGCCTCAGAATGCATGCACTTGCTCTGAGGCAAATCCACAACTTTCATGCCAACCACACCTGACTCTTTCCCATAGAAGAACAGCTCAGGTTCATCCCCTCTTTGTACAGGGATTCCCAAATGCTTTGCCAATTTGGTTGCTCGCTTTTGTTTCCGTGATTTCCCTGGCCTCCACTCCCCATAATACTTTAAAACTTCAAGCCTTGAATCAGTTGAGATCTCACCTGTGTATAACTGACAGGAATCAGTGAAATTATTTTTCCTTCATAAATCGACCAACTCTTCCAATCCACCTACTCTGGATAGTAGTCCACAGAACAAAGTGCTAATGATGCATCCATCTCTTCAGGTGTTCATTCCTCTACAATGAGGTGCAAAGACAAACAAACTAAGTCATTCAAGGTAACTGAAAAATGTCACTCAGACAAAGATCGAGAACCACATTTCAATTCAATGATATGCACATACATTCCCAAAGACCACAGTATGCAGGTTTTCTTCTCTATACCTTCATCTCCTAAATGAAAGTCTGGGAGTTTGGTGGTCTCCTTCAAGGGCAAAAGAGAGAAGGTTGTCCCATCTCCTAGGTACAGGCGAATCCGACTACCAAGACCATACTTCTGAAGCATGGTGCGGCAGGCAGCCAGGCGAGGCTGAGCAATATCAACAGCTGTTAAAGAGCCAGAAGCTCCAAGAAGTTCAGCCACCATGCACAGCTTTGCACCTGCACACTTAACCCCCATTCTGTTTCAGATCTTGCAAACTCTGCAAATCAGATTCATCTCTCACATATCTCTATTAAACTGCAGAGAAATCTCCCAAAATAAACAATTTGAAAGTAACACAACAATGAGTGCAGTCATTACACTTATGCAAGTTGCTCACATATGTGTCGGATCATCACCTTCATCTCTTGCATACCTATTGTGTTCACTGGCAGAGAAGAGGAATTACCAGGAGCAGCACAGAGATCAAGAACATGGTCACAGTGTGACACCTCCAATGCCGCCACAGCTGCACCTGAGGCTGCATCTATCCCGTAGAGCTGTGTGCACCACATTCAACATATATAATCTGGGAAACTGTTTGCATGCCATGAAAAACAACAAGCATATAGAAAGATCGAGATCAAGCATATCAGATACAAACTGCCTTCCTGTGGCAATAGACAAACAAATCACCTTTCCCTGCTGATATGCACAGGATCCTGCAATCTGGGCATCAGGTGGCAAACTGAAAAATCCAGGGAGCCATGCCACCCTTGTAAGCTTGACTCCTAGTTCCTCTTCAATCTCCACAAGCTCCAAAACTGCTTGCTCTTTCAATCTGGACCTCCCAAACAGTCCCTCAAACCCTTTCACTTCCCTAAACCCTAACCTGTGAACCGCAATTCAGAAGGAAGCGGATACTGAGTGCAAATGCGTTCTGCGCGCAAACATCGATTGCAAGACCAACAATCCTTGCTGATGGCATTATTGCAAATCAAAACACACAAGCTGCTCTGGCTCCCATTTTGAATCCCTGCTTCTTCATGGATCCTAAAACCCTAAAGGGAAAAGAGTCTAAGAGCCTCGTTGAGAATACCTGACATATCGAGGCAGCGCGTGTGCAGCAGAGTAGACGGCAGCGTCGATCTGGTTCTGTTCCAAAAACCGAAGAAAAGCTGCAGGTAAAGGCGGCATGGAAGGATCCGCCATAGGTAGGAGGTGTGCAGGAGCTGCGGCAACGAGGGACGTTGCCTTCTTGACTGCATCCGCGGAGCGTCGCATTAGCAGCTGCAACATGAAGAAAAGAAACCCCAAGGGAGACAGGACTGGTGAGTGAATGGAAAGTTGCCATTTTGAAGCCGACGACGCTAGGATCAAAGAATCGAATTTGATTGCGGTTTTCAGGGCTCCATCACCGGACAGATCGCCTCCTCTTCTGTAAACTCTTATGAGGGTGAAGACTCGAGCCTCATCGATGGCTGCTGCTCTAGGATCTTGACAGAGAATTCGTGTAGTGGCAAAGCAAGCGAAGGCATCCCCTCCTGTATGTTTTGAATGCAGATTTGAGTGCATTATTTTCTCATCTAGTGTTCTTGTTGCATCCCACTCTCTTGCAAATGGTAACAACCACCTGCAGGTTGGAGCATCATTTGGAGATCCCGATGGTAATTGTTTTCTGGGCATTCAAGCTTCCATGTTTGTGTTTATACATTTGCCAGTTGCATCTGGAAGTTGGGGGAGGGAATCCTGTCTTTTTTCCTTAGAATACAGAATGGCTGTAGTAGTATTATTAGCACATTTGGTGGATGTGAAGATCTTGGCTGTTGTGACACTAAAGTTTGCTGTGTAAGAGTAATGTGTAAGTTATGCATAATAAGATCTCTCTGAAAGAAAAGCAACATGAGGAACCCCCCGAAACTAGTTTGCTGCTTACAAGCAATGTGTAAGCTATGTATCATAAGTTCTCCTTGGTAGAAGAGTAACATGAAGGGCCTACTGAAGAGTGTTATCTGGATTTTTGGTGATGCAAATGGCAGGTGCTATGGTTGCATTTGCAACCAGTGTGATACGTGACAAAGTCTATGTGTGACAGTGGCTCATGGACATCATGTACCTTGTCTACTACTACACCATTGGCAAGCCTATGGGTGGGTAGCATGTCTAACTCTCTAATAGTCTTTCTTTGCCTCACATATATCACTCTAGTTATGTTTCTCCATTTTTATCAAAAGAATGTAGCAACTGATTGTTGTCCTACCAAAATGTTGTCAGACCAAAATGATGTCAGTTTTGATAATGCAGAGCAAGATCTTCTCAAAGCATTTGGAGTTGCATATGTAATGCATTTCTTGCCATCATCACCAAACTGGGCGGCACAAGTGCTGGTGGTGAAGTACTTCATATCCCCCCATTTTGCAGAATTCACAAAAGATGTTGTTTGGCACCAGGAAACACTGAAACCAACTTTGCATAAAACAGAACAGATTTGTGGAAGGGTGGCACTATAAGATAAAAACTCTCTTGTGTCTGTTGGTCACATAACACAGGTGATGACAAGGAGCTACAATTTTTGAGCTTGCAGATTTCTGTGTCTGTTGTGGATTCTTTCATTCTATTCCACTTTGTAAACTTTCTGGACATCTTTTGATTCTGGAATTAGTGTTAAGGAGAATTGGCCTCACAAATGTGTAAAATCGTACACAAATGCAGTAATAAATTTCACAAGACAACTTGCTATACCTATTCAAGCTACAATGTATTAGGTGATGGCCAATGGGTGACTCTGTTAGCATTTCATCTGAGAATCCCCTTTCACAAATTGCATTACTTGAAGGATTCATGAGAATGTTTTATTCAAAGTTCCATGAATTGTGGCCAACTGATGTATCACTCATTGATGCCTACATATAATCAGCTTGCCTCAACCAACAATTTGTTTTCACATTCATACTTCAAAACTTCCACAAAGACAAAGTAATTATACCATGTTTGCAACACTTGCAGCTCCTATTAATTTGAATTTTAAAGTCAATTTCTCCAACCATTGTTCCAACATATTGAGAGCCTGTTCATCGCCTCAACTATGAACTAAAAAGCTTGAAGATGCATTGAAAATGTGAAGGTTAGTAGGAAACCTTTCATTCAAGTTATCCAAAACCACTTGCATGTACTCAACTCCCATGATCTTGCGTTCTTGTGACATGACCTCTCAATCAAAAATAGGACCATGGTGTGTACCTTCTACCAACAATGTCAATGTTTGCCCTCCGTCTCAATACACCATCAACCCAAGCTCCTAACATAAAATACACACAATTTCTTGATCAATTGTTCAATGTTGTTAAATTATTTGCTAAGTTGTTGAGAGGGGCTAGAAACTTAGATTAATAATGTTCCATCTACATATGGAGTTGTATCTAAATGAAAGGCCCATATATATCAACATACAACAAGACCCAACAATTTATGTACCAAATTTGATGATCAAAAACCTAGAAAAACTTTCAAGAAAAGAGGGTTGCACCCAACCACGTAACAATGTCCTACAACTCAAAATTAAATGAATATATTTTCCAACTATAGTAATACACTAAAAAATGCATTGTTATTTCAAGATTCTATTCATTATGTTTTGAGGTTGCAATGTCACGCGACATCATTAGAAAAGTGAATGTGGAACATACGAATTATTCATGAGTAGAAAATGAAATCAACTCCAAATATTGAAACTTTTTTTACAAATGAAAGGCTCGAACAACAATTTCATTGTGAGCTTGATTCATATCCAGACTTTAAAATATTAAGCATTGAGGTGTGAAGAATTACATTGTCATGGATTCTTACAAGTTTATAGATATCTTCAATACGAATCTTTCAAATTGAAAAACTATGTGGCAAGCTTCCTAAAAGGTAACATCGAAAATGACATTGTGGACCATGGTAATGAAACTCATCTTATAAGATTACACAAAAGTGAAAACAATGAATGCCAATACATATGATTTGGCATTGAACATGGATGAAAAATGATTGCAAAAAAGGACATGAATGTGATAATTAACTTATGATACAAGATTGAACACGGATAGGAACATCATTATATAGTCAATTGGAAAATGTGAAGTAGTGCCAAAGTTGGTGGACACTTTTTTAGGTTGGAAAATAAGATAAGAACATTATTGCCTATTGAAGTTTGATGGATGATATCATTTGTATAAAATGAATATCATGTCACATAGGTTGCAAAATAAAGATGTGTATGAGCATTTTCTACAAAGTAAACTCAATTTGATTTTTTATTTTTCTATATTCAATAAAAATTAAGATACTAATTAGCAAATCAACAAAGGTGAAATATTAATTAACTGAAAATTGGTACAAATTGCACTTTCACAATGTTAAAGCGGTTTGAGTAGTGTACTTTAAGAACAATGAAAGAATAATTATTACTCTCCCTCATCAAGATGTGCACATATTAGACAATGGCTTGATTCCTCAAGGAACATGTTACATGACTCATTAAATGGGGGGAAAAAAACACAAGGAAAAACATATAATATTTTTAATATTTGTAAAAAATTTGTACAAAAATATTGGGTATTTATTTTATTTTTAAAATGAAAATTTCACAAATAATTTAATTAATGTCAAATTGGCCCACATATTCCGGCCATAATAAAAATAATGTCTACATGTTTGTATGCCCCCCAATGGGCCTGAGGAGAAAGTGTGTACCCAGAACTGGGTGGAGCCCCTAGGGTTCCCTCACAGATCGGATCCCAAGATACAAATCAGACGACGAGAGGTGTGGGGAAGAACTTTTCTCCTCTGGATTTGCCAAACGCCGATGCTCATTTTCTGATGCGTCGTAGCGGTTTTCTTTCAAAGGAAAGGCTCTTTGAAGAAGAGAGATAACCATCTATTGGATCTCTCTGTTTTCTCCTCGTTGTCGTCCTCGTCCTCCTTTCGCCATGGCGACAACTACTACTACAGTCTTCGGACCTGCCTTGGAGACAATGAAAACTGTGAAATCGCCTGACGGCGAGATGCTCACCAAGCCATTCCTCAATGTCTGCCGCAATGTGCTTCCTGTCATCGGTAATTGGTTTTCCAAGAATCTTCTTCTTCTTTTTGCTTACGGCTTTGGCTTCTTTCGTGGAATCTCTTTCTCTTTCTGTTTTTTTTCCCCCTGTTTTGTTTTGTTTTGGTTTTGGATTATGTCGATGCCTCCGATTTTGTTTACCAGTTGCTTGGAGAGGTTTTCTGTCGGAAGACTTTGGAGTGAGAGGACGGAGAGATGAGGGAAGAAGGAAGAGTAACGGAGACTTTCGGTGACTTCATTTTTTCCGCGTCTTTTGGTGTTGTTTTGCAGAGAAATTCGGAGCTTCAATGGCGATTGTTAAGTCCGACGTTGGTGGCAACATCGCGGTATTCTTCTCCCCAGATCCTTTGTATATGGAATACGGTGCCGGGACCAAGATGTGAAGGAGGATCAGGAAAATGTGCACTGTTGAGTTTTGCAACAGTTGAGTAGTGAATTTCCTGGCTCTCCCTCACATCTGATCCTTGTGCTGATCATTTCATTTTGTCATCTATGCAGAATGCTGCTCAAGGATATAGGCAGATGCTATCTTGGAAACATGGGAAATCATGAGATCAGAACTTCTGCAAGTGCTTGATTGCAGATCTGATTCTCAGATATGGCAGAATTGATTTATTTCTCAGTGTAGTTCCTGATTCAGAGATTTGCAGAGAGTCCTCATAATCTTCTACATAAGATTTGAATTTTTATTTTCTTTTCCATTGCTGATCAATCAATGCATGTGTATACCTGAAAGTTACTATGATTCCTTGGCAGAGATTGGATGCCAAGTATGATACGGATCCCACAGCATTCAATGTGTTGTATGAGATTGTGAGGAAAGAAATTTCAGCAAAAACAGCCAGGGGTTCATCAAGTAGTACCAATGGTCTCCTCTGGTTGACAAGGTTAGGGTTTCTCACTTTTGTTCCCTTGGCTCCTGGCTCCCTCTCCTGTTAGCTACATCTAGGGGACTTCTTGTCCTCCATATTCTTGTCTTCCTTCAAGTGTTATAAATCTGCACAATCTCTATTGCATGTGGGTGGCTTCCTGTGAATGAGTACTAGGAAGAAAGGGTAATCAATCTTTGCAGCATTTTGATGGGTTTGGTGCTGCAATTTCAGGGCTATGGACTTCCTTGTGGAGCTATTTCGTAATCTGCTTGCGCATGCTGATTGGACTATGGGACAATGTGCCACTGCAGCATACACTTGTACACTCAAAGAATATCATGGATGGATTGCGAGTACTGCCTTCACGGTAATGATACTGCTACACCAGAAGAACATCTTGGAAGGAAGCTGCAAGAATGTGTTCATTTGATAACTACTGACTTGAAGTAGAACTGAGCCATCCAATTCCTTGTCTTCCTTCCATGATGATGTCATGCTCCGAGAGAGGTAACAAGGCAATCCCTCCTGCAGGTGGCCATGAAGCTGATCCCAGATAGGAAAAAGTTTCTGGAGCTTCTGGGATCTGGGAATTTGGATGAGGATATGCAGAGTTTTGTCTCAAACTTCTCACCACTTCTGGCAGAGAATCATGCTTTTCTGGTAAGTTCAAAATTTCATACTTCACAGCATCTCCAGTTCTTTGCTACTGCATGGTTTGTGAAGTTATCTTTGTCTTGATATGTGCTTATGCTGGAGTGAATTTTCTTTGCTTCTTTTTTGGTGGTAAGGATGGAAGTGAGCTTTTGCTGTTCGTTTCAGATCTTCACAATGGTAGTCCATGAGGGTGGCTATAGCCTGCTACCCATTAATTGTGTGTCTGCTTTGGTCATACACGATTGTTTGAGCAAGAAAAATATGGTTGGATGATGCAGAAAAGTGTTGGTCTGGATGACATGAAGGCATCATGAAGGAGTCTTGTCCTGGTTTCAACATCATCAGCCAGGTGGTGCCGCATATGCCTTTCTGTTTCATGTTACCACTCAATAACTACAAGTGACTGATTCATCCCTGTATTAGTTTGGTTGTCAATTTTTTGTGTTAATGATAGTTGATTTAAATCGCAAATGCATACGAGGCAAGAGGTCACACAAGGAAGTAGAGGCCTCAAGCAAATTAAGAAGAGAGGTATGGTTTAGTCCTCTAGTCTATCCCTTAGATACAATTTGAGTTTGTAATTTACTGGAGCACTTCTTTCAGTTGTTTCTATTGACGGTCAACATCAAGTAGGAACTAGAACAATTATTCCTGATTGCCATGAAAGTAGTGTCCTTATTTATGGATGGCCAATGACAGGCACCGTTTTGGTAGGTGTCAAGATCTGTTGTTTGTTTGTCTGGAGTTTTCATATGAACTTTTTGATTTCATCCCAAGCTAGCAAGTGCATGAGGAAATGCTAAGTACTATTTCCGGTTTAAGCAAAGACAATCTTCTACTTTGGCACAGCCTTTCTGTGTCACGAATGTGGATTCTGTAGTTTCTAGCAATTCCAACATCAGTTTGGTTGTCTTTTTATGGCGGTGTTGGGACTTGCTGGTGTGTTATTGCAGTATTGAATTTGGTATTGAATTTTTTTAATAAAAATTTCACTTGGAAAATTTTACCTTACATGTGACTTTGATAAATTAAAAACTATATATACCCTTTAGATAATATGTACATAACTTTTAAGAGTCTAATAAGAGGCTCTAATCAAGCAAATAGAATACAGTGAACAATTAACTTACATTTTTAGGTACCAAGAACTAAAACCAGTTAGATTTAAATCTGGAATTGTTGATCATGATAAAACCAGGGTAAAACCCAAAACCTTTTATTTGCCTATTTTTTATGGAGGAATAACTCAAGAACCTTTGTGAGTTTGATGTCTTAGATGATACTATTGAGGTTTATGATTTCTCTCATCACTATGAAAAAAAGTTCATCTCATGTATGATCATAGGATGCTAAGATATTGAGCTATAGATCAAAAAAATTATATCATTTTTTTGTTGCAAACGTACATTGCATTATGCACATATGTAATAAATATTTTAATGTATTTTTATTATTTTTTTAAAAATTGTGACAATGTGTAAGGTGGAGGAAAGTTAGAGGATAGTATCAATGTCAATTCGAATTAAATAAGAAATTTTTCATAACCCTAATTTTGAATCTTACTTGAAATTGTATTCAATTTAACAATTGTAAACTTTATACCCAATAATCGCCATGAATTCAAAAAAATAAATTAAACTATACTTGAAGGTTCTAGAATGTTTTTTTCTAAATTCAAAACCTTAGGGCATCCACTTCAACAACCTTAACTTGTGAAAAAAAATATTGAATTTTCAAGATTTTTTTTTAAATGAAAATTTCAAAATTACCCATTTTAAAAAATTGAATAATTGTCCAAGCTAAACCCATTTCCGATGTCCAAGCTACCAAGGTAGTAGGTTAATTAGAGTAAGATGGGTGAAATAAATGAAATATCAAATCATTTGCTTCCTCTTCTTTATGTCTAAAGCTTTAAGTTCTAGCCTTTTAAGCTAGTTTTATTACATTAAGTACATTTCACAGGTGTGAAAGGCCTCAAATACGCACAACAACTATAAAATAGCAAAAAGGCTAAGGTTGTGCTAAGGCCTGGCCCAACCGTGTCGGTCCAACAAGTATTTTGTGTCCATGGTAAAATATTCATAGGAAAATGATTTGTAGGCTAAGAAAAAATTTAGACAACCTCAGACTTGCTTGTTTTTACACATGGTTCTTGACCCGCATGGGGTTTAACAAGTGTCCCAACTGACCCTGGGTATAATTGTCCATGCATATTGAGCCCCAGGCCATTAACAATTTTGTATGGTATAGAGGGCCATGGTTAGATATGCATGGACAATTGTACCTATGGTCAGTTGGTACAATTGTCAAACCCCTCGTGTATGAACAAACCATATGTAAGTACAAGTAGATATGAGGTTATGAATTTTTTTCTTAGCGTATGGGTCATTTTTTTGATGAACTTTCAAGGTTTTCAAAGTATACCCGAGTATCCTATTGGACAAACATGACTGGGCTAGGCCTTTAGCACAAAGCTTGGCCTTTTTGTTATTCCGTAAAGCACTGCCTGGATTTTCCTTTACTTGCTTGTTCTCAGCAAGGGGGATCTTCTGCCGTGGACGGTACCAGCCAGCCTTTCACTATTTCTAAAAAGGGAAAAAATCTCAGCTGTGCTTTACATAGGAAAAGTGTCTGAAGTAGAGGCCCTTCCCTGATTTGAAATCTGTGCCCGAGGCCAGTACGTCAAGGGAACAAGTCTCAAATCATCATGGAAGGGCCTCTACTCAGACCCTTCTCCTGTACATAAAAACCTGGGGTCAAAAAACACAGTGTAGTTTGGGGAAGTTTGGGAAACCTCCCCAAAGTACAATTTCCAGATCCGAATGAATCTGACATAATTTCCCAGGTACAGGGGAGATTACCTGTAATCTCGCTACAATGAAATGAAGGGATTTTCTTGTAAGGAAATCTGTCCCATGATTTGTTCTAATGCACCTGAACAGCTCAATTCATTGTGGGCTTGAATTCTATGTAGGGGAAAGCACAACTGTCACCTCTTTTTCTCACGATACTCAACAGGTGTCATGGGAAAAAAAAATTCCAGT
>Ga0209611_10011326_pt1 | contig 12894 bp, 3 predicted proteins | sample S1TSphgellanicum_3_FD_187693 | JGI IMG/M metagenome (GOLD analysis project Ga0209611, IMG submission 187693) | Host-associated microbial communities from peat moss isolated from Minnesota, USA - S1T2_Fc - Sphagnum magellanicum MG (SPAdes) (version 2) | ecosystem: Host-associated > Plants > Peat...
AAATAAATGTATTTTTCATTTTCATCCAAATCAACATTAGTTGCAAATATAAGTTGCATATGCAACTACAAACCACTTTGTAATCATTTATGTGACTACAAGTCATTTTTACCAAGTGTCACGAAGTATTGTTATATTTAAAGTTGCAAAAATGGTTGATTTGACAAAAGTTACAAACGCATGGGTCCGAATGGATAGGATTCCCTATAGTGTAATGAAGCAACTAAAAGTTTAAGGTACAAAACATCAAGGTATATAAAACCAAATTCAAATATACACATTGCTTTTACTTCACTTCAAAAGTACATAGGTTTTCACCTTCAATTAATTATATGGTATAATAGGTTTATAGGGCAACATGATGTTGTGAGTTGTAATGTAATACAAAACTAGTAATAAAAAAATTGAACTTGATAGTTGTAAAATATTGGAAAATTAATTCTTATATAATGGCAACTTAGTGACATAATTAAAATCATAGTTGACAACTAGTTGCAAACAAGTTGAAAGTGCCATATGTATACACATGGCGAAATCATATTTGTGAAAATGCATACACATGGCATGATCATATTTGTCAAGGCCATACATTAGTTGCAAAATAATGATTGATCAAGTGCTACATTTACTTTAGTTGTAATGAAATTGTCACATGTTACTAAATTGCAACTTGCCAACAAAATCAAACATGGTTACACTACTACCAAAGTGGGGTGTAATTTATTAGCTTAAATCATTATGAGACCTTAAAAGTGAAATAATTTCATTGCATTTTACTAATTTTACATAGTGAAAGTTATTTCACTATAATATCACTATGTAGACATCATGTTTCATTACTAGTTAACATAATTCACTATTACAATTTATTATAGGAAATAGGTTTATTTATATGTTTTTTTAAAATATTCTATTTATAGTAGTTTATGATATACCCTATATTATTTTTAATTACTTTAGTTATTCTAACTTATATTTTATGTTATTATATGTTATTATAAATTATTTTATCTTAAGCATAATAACTTTAAAATTATCTAAAATAAAATATAATGACCTAAGGTAAAAATAACTTAAAATAGAAAATAATAACCTATGAAAAATAATTTTAAATACCCTACAACATAATAATTACCAATAGCCTGTGATATATAAAATAAAATATCAAACAATAATTTATAATACAATAATCACCAATAGTTGTAATATAACATATAATAAACCACCAATAATTTATAATACAATAACCATTTATAAAATAGCCACCAACAACCATTAATAGAATAGCCACCAATAGCCATTAATAGAATAGCCACCAATAAGCCATTAATAAAATAGCCACCAATAGCCATTAATCACGAATAGCCATTAATAGATTAATCACGAATAACCATTAATAGAATAGCCACTAGTAACCATTAATAGAATAACCCATAATATCCAATAATAGAATAGCCACTAGTAGCCATTAATAGAATAGCCACTAATAGTCAATAATAGAATAGCCATTAATAGCCATTAATTTAATAGCCACCAGTAGCCATTAATAAAATAACCACCAATAGCCACCAATAGAATAACTACTAATGGTCATTAATAGAATAACCACTAAAAAACATTGATAGCCCCAAATAGAATAGGTATCAATACCCATTAATAACCACCAATAACACTAATAAAACAACAACCAATAGCCATATATTATAATTGCTTAGGATTGCCAAAAATAATTTAAGGTGAAATAATTTATAATAAACAAAAATAACTTAAGGTGAAATAACTTTCAATAGTCAAAAGTAACTTATAATAGTTACAAGTAGTCTAAATTGAAATAATTTACAATAGCCAAAAATAACATAGAATAGGAAAAAAAAACTTACAATAACTGAAAATAGCCTAAGGTGAAATAAGTTAAAATAACCAAAAGTAATTTATAATAACTGCAAATAATTTAAATTGAAATAATTTATAATAGCCAAAAATAACATAAAATAATCAAAAACAACTTACAATAGCTGAAAATAACCTAAATTGAAATAAATTAAAATAGTAAAAACTAACCAAAAGTAGCTTAGGGTGAAATAGCCAAAAATAACCAAAAGTAATTAAAAATAGCCATAAATAATGTAGGGTGAAATAATTTAAATTAATGAAAAATAATCATATAATAATTGAAAGTAGCTTAACATAAGTCGTATTATTATATTAACAAAAAAAATCCAGTTATTAAACTTTTTTTAAAAACAAAATGGTCGTTGAAATGTTATTGAATAATGACATTCAACTTTTTTTTTGTTCAAATGATTTTAAACTTTCAAAAGGAAATAAATGTAATTATGTACATTATTGAATTTTTAAAAAAAGTAAACTCAAATCATTTCATTTGAACAAAATTTTAAAAAGATATGAATTTTCAAAGTTTATGTTTTTGTAATGTTTAAAATGAAGTATGTGATAAATAAAATGTAATGTAACATATCATAACAAATGTGGTGGCTTGATGGTAAGGGTGATTGCCCCAATTCCAAAGGTTAGGGGATCAAACTTCATGGGTGGTGTTATGTGTACAATGGTATGTTGATCGAATATTCTCTTATCAATTTGTAGGCTAAGTGCTTAGGTTGATTACATAGCCTACCTACCCTACCTAGGCTAGGTTTTTAACCTAGTGTAGGTAATGACACGTGTCAATAAATAATAGGCTTTAAAAATCATGAAATTATCAATAATATTCTATATTAAATAATTAAAATTTAATTAATTTCCATACTTGTTAATTAATTAACTAGCAAGTGAATGGTTTGGTAAATTTTTATTTCATTTGAAAATAACCTTATTTCACCTAGGTACTAGTGAAACAAGTCATTGTCCGTAGCAACTAGTCCTTGTTCAATAAGGGGTTAAACAATTTCACTAGGTGAAAATGTCCAAATTCATTCAAAAATCTAGTGAAACCCAAAGTGAATTTGAATGCATTTCCTAGTAGTGTTAACTACAACCATATCTAGGGTGTGTACACTGTACTATATAAATGTTTGTTTTGCAACTAATTTGCAACTACAATATAATTATCCCTAATTTTAGTTTTTTAATGTGGCATTTTAAAATGAATTTCCTATATTTCCATGAAACAATTGTAAAATAGTTGTATATTAGGTATTTCGAAGTTCTAATTGTAACGTAATCCAATTGTCATGGACACGACTTCTCATACTAATGTTTGACACAATTTCTCAAATTTCCCAACATGCATGAACTATAGAAAAAAATCCTATCAAATGATGTATTTTGATCGTAAAGAAACCACGACAAGGTATTGCATATATTGTGTTTTTTCATTTGCTTTAAAAGACATAAGAAAAACCATCAAGGAAATAATTATGGGCAAACGAATCATAGTAAATAGGGAGGGACAATATAAGAAAGCTTACACAAGTGTAATGATATCTAATTACACTAACAATTATGTTATAGTGAAGATATCGTTTGAATGTAAAACAAAATTTTTGTGCACTTCATAACAACATGAGTTAGCATATTTAGATGTTGGAAATTGGTAAAAATCCAAATCAAAACATGTATAACAATGCCAAGAAAGAAGTTTTTTGAAGCCAAAAAGTCCTTAGGCCTTTTAACATCCTCCATAACCAATGTATGTCATTTTAATGTGTTTGCACCTTATCACTTATTTCATCCTTACTCCCAACACACCATTAGATCAACTTAGGCTTTTTTTTGCTCTCTTTATGTCATGATGTTGCTAAGCACATTTATGTAATGATTGCGCCAAGAGAACTAGAAAGGAAATACACCAATTCTTACCCTAGTTACACTTCCCATAGACCATTAGGTATAACCACACCAATAACAACAAAAACAATCTTTTTAGTTAAAACACATTCTATAATGGTTGTATAAAGCAAGGAGTAGGGGTGTAAAGTAGGAGGAAGAAGGAACCATAATGATGATAATACATATAATGACATTAATTAAAACCAAGGATCAAAAGTGTGGGAAGTGAAAAAATTATTGTCATTACCAAAGTAACAAACCCTATTTCAATCATTACATCTAATTATGTTGTTTTATTGCAACTTATAATGATAACATATTCTCATTTTCAACATGTAGGTATATGAAATTCTAACAATGTTTGGTGGGTGAAAATCGTTTAATAAGGTGTACCACATAGGATGAAAAGGACCTAATCCTTATTGCAATCATTTTTTACTTTATATTTTGATCCCAATAATAAATAATGAGTCAAAAATTATGAAATATTTTAGAAGGATCATATTTTAGACCATTACAATTTTAAATTCCATCATAATCATCGATGAATTCGTGTCTTTATATGGTAAAAAAAGACTAGATAAAAATATAGAAAAGGGTGATTTTGGTACACGTAAAAAAATTTAGACCTTGATGTTATGTCTTACTTAGTACCTGAAATCCTTTGTTGATTCTAGGGTTGGTGGAATTTTCATTACTAATTGCTTAAGGAGGATCTTAGTTTTTGGTAACAAATGTGCTTTTGATTAACCTAGCAATTAGAATGCATGCCCCCAATTTAATGTTTGAATTCAAGCCTTATGCATCATGGGTAAAATTTTACACATTTTTTCAATCCAATAGGAAAGTAAAAATTGTAGAAGTGCAAAAAACCCATACTAAGTAACATGTTACCAAATGAATGGCAGAAATTTAACAAAACATGATTAAAACATTTGCTTAGTTTTAATTTTCAAATTACTTTTGGAAGGAAAGGACTTAGAATTTAGATCTTGCTTGTGATGAAGGTTTATGTTTTACACACATAAACAAATTTAAAAAATTTCTAGAGAATACAGTAAAAACACAATATGTAGTTAAAAATTCTATTGGGCTATGAACCACATGTTTTCTTGTTTTTCATTTCTGATTTCTACACTTTTAAATTATAGATGTTTGATATGGTCAATTATGATTAAAAAAAGAAGTAGCATATTGATGAAGAAACAATAACTATATGCTAATGCTGCTTCTATTGCATTTTCTAACTAAATCATTAAAATTTGATCATAGATTTTGATTATCAAAGTTAATTTAGAATCTGGGAAACAATGGAACAATTTAACATTAATGAGATCAATGTGTGACTATAATCTAGAATATAATAACTTGAATGGTGTAGAGTAATAGATTATATGTGATTTGAATGTTATTTTGTGTACAAGTTGTAAAGTTTGTTAGTAGGGTAAATAACAAATCTAAGTAGAATTTACACCTATCATAACATTGAGAAAAATAATGGTATAATCAACCAAGTATAATGGAACTTTTATCATCTTTATCAAAATTTTCAAATATACTATACAAATAGTCCCAAGATTGCTAGTCTTGTCCTCCTCCTCCTCAGTGAAGCTCATGAAGGTAACTGACAAGTTACATACCCCACATTGCATATAGAAAGCAAAGGACAATAGGGTGACATTCATGCATGTTTTAAAACTGCATAAACATACTAAAAAAAATTGTTATTCTTTTTCTTGCAATTTGAATTTTATTTATTAAATGTGCTCCTAGAAAATTTAACAATATAATGGAATACAATTCTCCAACATTGGTAATATTGATTGACTACCTCAAACTCAAACCTTACCAATGTTATTAAAGGGGCAATTCCACCTCCAAGACCAATTGTAATGTTGGACAACCAAATCAAATATCAAACATGATTCTACAAGTGCTTCATAAAAATGCTTCCCGATTTAAATTAATGTCCTTATAGAATGAATATCACGTCATTACTATAACCTTTTCCAAACATATAAAGAAACATTTCATTACAAGTATTTATAGTCTAGTAAAGATTCTTCTAAAAAGTGATCATAACAGTAAATACCTATTTACTTCCAATATAAAAAGGCCCCATAGAGCACCTTTAGCCCTTTTTTTGTAGACCTTGCGATCTATATTACAACTTTGGAATAATGTCATCTAACAATTTAAATATTGAAAAAGATATGAAACATAATGAATGAAACATTAAAATGGGAGCTACTTCATCCCATTTGTGTAATGGGTGTCAATTGAACTTAGACCATAATGCCTAAGATGCATTGATTGTTGTGGCTACAATCTCAACACATATACATTTAATACACACTTCTTGGAAACACAAAACAACTAATTTGTTTGTTTGGAGGAAAACCCAACAATATGAATCAACCATAAAAGCTCACAATTGCTTCAACCCCACTTATAATAGCTTCATGATTTTTGTCATCAATAGAAAGATTCCATAATGTTCCATCCATTTCTTGTGTGTAGAATGCAAAGAAAAACAATGTTAAAATGAGAAAGATCTCCTAAATGTTAGATGCATATTTACTTTGGATGTACACATACAAAGTCAATAACTCCAACGCCCATTTTTAGAATCCTAATCGTGCAAAAATCCCAGTTCAAATTAAGGCATATGTTAAGGTCAACATTTTGGTTAACAGATAAATTTTTAAATAATATAACTGGAAAAGTATGACACATAGTGAAATTTGCACACCCTTATTTTTTAAAAAATACAAATAAAATATTGAATGTAGAGAAAATTCAAAATTAAAACTAGCATATTATTAAAAATGATTTGAAATTGTAATTGTAACTTGTAATTGTAATCATTTAGTCATTATCATTGGTAGTGTGTAGTTGTGTAGAATCCAAATCAATACGCATCATTTTTTTAATGTTTTCAATAGGTGACAACTCAATTTCATGTTACAAAGTTAATGGAAGTGGAAATGATTTGTCATTTTCTCAAAATGTAGTGTAATTTTTTTTAGCTAGGGTTTCAAAGTGTGGTCACTAAGGTATCCAAAAAGACTTGCAACGTTAATTTTGTGGGCCACAACCTCCACATAATAAAAAGGCTCCATAGAAAAATTAAAAGTACTATTTCTTTTTGAAATTTAACACAATTTTTTTTCATTTTTTACAATTTTTTATCTTGTGCTAATCAAGTTGTGACAACCACCTTAAAAAACTAAATGTTTCAAAATTGATGAGAATTGAAACCCTTAAGAATCAACTCTGTGAAAAAAGAAAAAACTTGAAACCCAGCTAGTTCTCTAAAACTTGGAAAAATTTTATTTAAAGAATTGAAACAATTTTCAAACCTTTTTAAAAAACCAAACCAATAGGTTTTTAAAAAAAATTAAAATCACCCAACATTAGTTTAAATCTACTTTTACATTGGAAGATTTAATGAAATAAATATGTACTAAGTTTAGATATAGAGATGATCATATATTCAAAAGGTGTCATCAAATGAATATTTTATTTTTTATTTGTTAAAACTTACTTGACACATATTACTTAAAACAAAAGCTCACATCATGAAAAATAAATTTCACAAATATTTTCATTAATTAAATTTTTAAAATGAAAATTGTAAAAATTAGGGAATATTAGTGAAGAATTATCTTATTTTTAACATTAAACTACAAAAATTCAACATACAACAAGTTTATAGTGAGATGTGTTGATATTCTTACATTTATTTTTGTCTTAGTTTTATTGGAACCAACAAGGTAATCCAATTATCTACTTTATCTCACTTACACAAATGCATTCCAAATAATAAATACTCATATCAAGTTCACACTTCACCACCTCATATTTGTAGACACACTCCCATCAACCTACTATGAAAAACAAGTGGGATCTTTCTACCAAGACCAGTTGGGCACTGAAAATTAGACATACCAGTTGGTACAGTATTCTGGACTAGAAACTTGTTGAGACTCTAGATTTTTGACTAGGCTTGAAAATTTGGAAACACAAAACTTGCATAACAGACGCCATTCCTTTTATCCCCTCTCCAGTCTTGTGGAATGGAACTAAACATTATAACATGCAATTAGTGTTACCACAAAAGCATGAGCATGTGTCTAAATGGATATACTCTCATTCATTACATCATGATATGTTCAACTTGATTTATGTGCTAACATAAGTACTACATTCACAAATAATGTATATATTAAAATTCATGTATACACAATACATGGGACTCTTCAAAGAAACACTTCTCAGCTAGTAAAAGTAAGACTAATTAAACACTTTGTGATTAAAATGAAATCAATACTTGACCTCCTCTTAGTAGGAGCTCGATCTAATATCATAAAATGGTAATAAATTAAACAGCACAACATTGGCATCAATCATGTACTAAAGTATTCCTTAAACCAATCTTAGAATCAAGACTCATTACCATCTTTTCAACACAAGAACCATGGAGGATAATCTCCACTTGATCACACAATTCTTAAATTGTTTCCAATAAAAATGTCAAAATTACATGTGCATATGCTTAACTAGGTCATACCTGTAGCAGCCTATTTTAAGCTGGCAATATATCACCAGAATGAAGAATTTTAAATAAAATAAAATAAGTGGTTTTGAATGTTTTCAGTAGCCAGAAGTGAGAAGAAATAAAAGTGAAATAAGAATCCCCAGACTCATATATGTGCTTATCATTGTGTAGCCAAACAGATGGAAGGATGATTAAATGTTTTTACTTTATGTACGGTTTATAGTCAGATTTGGCTAAATCTTCCAAGGGATGATTGACACTTTTTTTACATCTTCAATAAATAATCACCACGTTTGCTACAAACAGAAATTCCTAAAATAAAATATTGACCTGTAAACTATGTTTGCTATAAGATTGGACACATGGATGCCATGGCCCCACTAGTTTGACTAGTGTGTTACATAGCATATAACAAATTTTCAGGAGATTCACTGCCATTTTCTCACACCTAATTGTTGGGAGCAAAGAAGAATAATTCCACCTCGATATTAAAGCCATAAAAAACAAAGGAAGGATCATCACACCCCTGGTCACAATCATGTAAAGTCTAGCAAAAGATGTACTATACAGATGGAAACCAGGCAAGTTTCTAACCAGGGATGTACGGGTAGCAAAAATGGAACCAAATCCCTGGTGGTTATCAGGGCAGTTCTTGGATCTCACAACTGCTCCTCAGAAAATCAGAGAACCAGTTCTGATATATAACCACCATTTTGAAAATATAATAAAATCAATGGACCGTCAAAGACCTATGATTCTATGCTTGTTCTTTCACGGAATTTGCAGTTTGATTGAAATAACCAATATCACAAGTCTTTTTTATTCTGATTTCTATTTTTCAAAAAGTGCAATTGGCAGATCTTCAGTTCCAATATTTTCAAAAACTGAAACCAGGGTTTATTATGAAAATCAAATGCCCAACACAACACACCCAAAAGAACAACTAGTTGTAAAGTTCTACACCTCAACAATGCCATGAAATTTGGCATGGTCACCAGAGTCCTGCAATGGGTACCCATACCCATGGGTACCCAATACCCACCCATACCCATGGGTAAATGGGTGGGTAATGGGTGGGTACGAGGTGGCACGTCCCTCCTTTTAAAAACACTTCAAAGTACTCTTAAGTAGCTTTATTTTGGTGATGGACTGATGGGTTTGAGTTGGGTGGGTAATGGGTATGGACAAGGTGCCATGGGTGGGTAATGGGTGGGTACAGTTGACCGACGCGCAGCTGTGGGTCGGGTATGGGTACAGTTGTCAAGCCCAATGCAGGACTCTGATGGTCCCCATTCTCAACAAGGACTACCTCAATTGAGCAGCCCTTCACGAAATTTAAAAACCTCCGCTTAGAATTGTAGGGTATCTGGACACACACTTATAGAGTGGAAAATAACCCACCATGCATTCTGGGCACAAGCATGACATGTTATGACATTTCATCCAAGTGCTCCATTTCATCCACATGACTCTCTCCCTGGCATTTCATCCAAATTAAGTGCTTTTCATTCCAATTTCATCCAAGTTTCTGGCATTTCATCCAAGTCAAGCGCTTTTCATCCCCATTCCATCCAAGTTTCTGGCATTTCATCGATGTCAAGTGCTTTCATCCAAGTTTTGGCCACTTCATCCACTCCCTGAGTGCCCCTTCATTCAAGGGTGATCTTTCATCCAAGTGCTTTTCATCGACTTTATGCCACTTCATCCAGGTGCTTTTCATCCAAATTTCGGCCACTTTATCCGCTCCCCGAGTGCCCCTTCATCCAAGGGTGATCTTTCATCCAACAGCCTGAGTGCCCTCCATCCAAGGGAGGGTCTGTCGTCCAAGTGCTTTTCATCCAAGTTTCTGCCACCTCCACAACCCGTGTGCCCTCCATCCATTTCGGCCACTTCCACAACCCGAGTGCTTTTCATCCAAGTTTCTACCACATTATCTTCATCCACAACCCGAGTGCCCCTCCATCCAAGGGACACTCTCCCTGGCATTTCATCCAAGTCAAGTACTTTTCATCGCCATTTCATCCAAGTTTCTGCATTTCACTCAACTCAACTGTTTTTCATCGCCATTTCATCCAAGTTTCTGCATTTCATCCAAATCCAGTGCTTTTCATCCCCATTCCACCCAAGCTTTTGCATTTCATCCAAGTCCAGTGCTTTTCATCCCCATTCCACCCAGTTTCGGCCACTTCCCCAGTGCCCCCCTTGAGGCCGTCACTTCCACAAGTCTCTTACAACTGCTTTTCATCCACATTTCTACTACGTTATCTTCATCCACAACCGGAGTGCCCCTCCATCCAAGGGACTCTCTCACTGGCATTTCATCCAAGTCAAGTACTTTTCATCCCCATTTCATCCAAGTCAAGTGCTTTTCATCCCCATTCCACCACCCAAGTTCTGCCATTCCATCCAAGTCAAGTGCTTTTCATCCCCATTCCACCCAAATTCTGCTATTCCATCCACGTCCAGTGCTTTTCATCCCCATTCCATCCAAGTTCTGCCATTCCATCCAAGTCAAGTGTTTTTCCTCCCCATTCCACCCAAGTTCTGCCATTCCATCCAAGTCCAGTGCTTTTCATCCCCATTCCACCCAAGTTCCTGCACTTCCACAAGTTCCACAAGTCAAGTGCTTACCATCCCAGTTTCGGCCACTTCCCGACTGCCCCCCTTGAGGCATGATTCCACAAGTCTCTGACAACTGCTTTTCATCCACGTTTTGTTGATTCCACAACTCGAGTGCCCCGTTTCATCCAAGTCAAGTGCTTTTCATCCCCATTCCACCCAAGTTCCTCCACTTCCACAAGTTCCATAACTCAAGTGCTTTTCATCCCAGTTTCGGCCGCTTCCCGACTGCCCCCCTTGAGGCATGATTCCACAAGTCTCTGACAACTGCTTTGCATCCACGTTTTGTTCCATCCACAACTCGAGCGCCCCATTTCATCCAAGTCAAGTGCTTTTCATCCCCTTCCACCCAAGTTCCTGCACTTCCACAAGTTCCACAACTCAAGTGCTTTCCATCCCAGTCTCGGCCACTTCCCGAGTCCCCCCTTGAGGCATGATTCCACAAATCTCTGACAACTGCTTTTCATCCACGTTTTGTTCCATCCACAACTCGAGCGCCCCATTTCATCCAAGTCAAGTGCTTTTCATCCTCATTCCACCCAAGTTCCTCCACTTCCACAAGTTCCACAACTCAAGTGCTTACCATCCCAGTTTCGGCCACTTCCCGAGTCCCCCCCTTGGGGCATGATTCCACAAGTCTCTGACAACTGCTTTTCATCCACGTTTTGTTCCATCCACAACTCGAGTGCCCCGTTTCATCCACGTCAAGTGCTTTTCATCCTCATCGCACCCAAGTTCCTGCACTTCCACAAGTTCCACAACTCAAGTGCTTTCCATCCCAGTTTCGGCCACTTCCCAAGTCCCCCCTTGAGGCATGATTCCACAAATCTCTGACAACTGCTTTTCATCCACGTTTTGTTCCATCCACAACTCGAGTGCCCCACTTCATCCAAGTCAAGTGCTTTTCATCCCGATTCCACCCAAGTTCCTGCACGTCCACAAGTTCCACAACTCAAGTGCTTACCATCCCAGTTTCGGCCACTTCCCGAGTCCCTCCCTTGGGTCATGATTCCACAAATCTCTGACAACTGCTTTTCATCCACGTTTTGTTCCATCCACAACTCGAGTGCCCCGTTTCATCCACGTCAAGTGCTTTTCATCCTCATTGCACCCAAGTTCCTGCCCTTCCACAAGTTCCACAAGTCAAGTGCTTTCCATCCCAGTTTCGGCCACTTCCCAAGTCCCCCCTTGAGGCATGATTCCACAAATCTCTGACAACTGCTTTTCATCCACGTTTTGTTCCATCCACAACTCGAGTGCCCCATTTCATCCAAGTCAAGTGCTTTTCATCCCCTTCCACAAGTTCAACAAGTCAAGTGCTTTTCATCCCAGTTTCGGCCACTTCCCGAGTCCCCCCCTGAGGCATGATTCCACAAGTCTCTGACAGCTGCTTTTCATCCACTTTTTGTTCCATCCACAACTCGAGTGCCCCCCATTTCATCCAAGTCAAGTGCTTTTCATCCCCATTCCACCCAGTTTCGGCCACTTCCCGAGTGCCTCCCTTGAGGGCGTCTGTCCAGAAGAGCAGGATGAGTATAAGAACTGAGATGATTGTGTGTGGAAATCAATATGATGTTCATTGAAAACAAATACTTTACTTGCTCATAGTTTCGCGAGAGTCCTTTGAATTAGCATCAGAGATGGGTGCACGAATCAGTTTCATGAGTGCAGACGTTGCAACACCACCAACCAGCGAATGGCAGGCACTAGCGTCAAGCTTCGCTTCGGATTCTGCGACGCTGATGTCAAGGCTGCTCCTTCTCTTCATTTTCATCACCATCGCTGCCTGTCGCCTGCATCTCCACATGCGGAAGCGGTCATCAGTAAGCGATGATGGTATGTTTCTAAATGAAAAACCAGTCCCATGAGAGCAAAGCAAGCTAGCGTTTGTAACTGGGCTAATCTTCAATCTGACTTAATAT
>Ga0209611_10011327_pt1 | contig 12894 bp, 15 predicted proteins | sample S1TSphgellanicum_3_FD_187693 | JGI IMG/M metagenome (GOLD analysis project Ga0209611, IMG submission 187693) | Host-associated microbial communities from peat moss isolated from Minnesota, USA - S1T2_Fc - Sphagnum magellanicum MG (SPAdes) (version 2) | ecosystem: Host-associated > Plants > Peat...
GTGGCAAGCAAACAGATGAAATCCATTGCAAAGATCTTTTTCGGTATGAAGGACTATAAAGCGTCTCGGTGACTGGTTTCTATCCACTGATAACTTGTTGGTGTTTTGCAGATTGTTACACAACCGGCTACCAATTATCTCTTGCTAGCAAAGGTATGTAATGGAAGGTTGATGGTCGGTGAAAATTCCAGCAGCAGATTGGAAATGTCTTTAGCTTCCTTTATGGAACAGTCCTATTTTTCAACCTGATTTTTATCACTCACTAATTGCTTTCTGACATATCTTGAGTGTTGTGGAATCATGTGAGTACAGCAGGACCTGCGCCAACACAAAGCTCAAGTAAACTGGTCATCTCCCACAATGGTGACAGCGGAGACTTTCCAGGGTGTACAATGCTTGCATATACAGGAGCAATCAACGGCGGTGCTGACTACATTGACTGCCCTGTTCAGATAACGAGTGATGGTGTACCCATCTGTCGAGAATCTGCAAATCTCCTCAAAAGCACCAATGTTGCCACCAACCATGCTTTGTACCAGAACTTTTTAAGTTCATATCCTGGCTTTGACAATGGGACACAGGGGGTTTTCACATTTGATATTCCTTGGGCAGACCTCAGTACCCTCGGAGGTAAAAGATCACAACCCCTTAGCCATAATCCCTTTGATGAAGGTTTTTTTTTAAATAATTTATTTAAATTATTATTATATTATTATATTTAGTTTTCCCCCTTCTTCTGATGACCAGAATCTTGCTAGGAGGAGGAAGAGGAGAATAAAACGTGCTCAACTGAATTGTGGCTTGTCTTTTCAGCTACCATTTATAGCCCCTTGGCCCCAGAGATATTACGCAATAATGGAAATGATAATGCTGAGGGCATTTTGACTCTCGCTGAATTTTTACAGTTTGCAAAGAACAATTCACGTGTTGGCATTTATATTGATGTTCAGGTATGTGGGACTGACCCATATCTCTTAAGATGAATTACAGTTGTACCTTGCTATCCTTGATGGGTAGTTCTATAACATGAAGGCATTTTATTATAGAGGTGGAAATATTGTTTTCAAAGTGCAAAAGCTTTGACAATGACCTAGAGCAAAACAACTTCCATCATCTGTAGTTATTTTTTCTGCTACTGTGGATTTGCTCCCTGGAGTGATATTAGACAACGAAGTATTGCTTGCTGTTCAACAAAGAGCTTTTGGGATGCATTTGTGAAATGAAATGCTTCAGGGTAATTATGTTTAGGGTTTAGGGTTTGTGTTTCTTCCTCACAATTTTTTTTTGGTTGTCGGTGTAGAATGCAGTTTACTTACGGACATTTCACTCCCTGGACATTGTGGATGCGGTGATAAATGCTCTTAAAACTGCAAACCTGACAAGTGAGACAGACAAGGTTCTTATTGCGTCAGAAGACAGTTCAGCCTTGGCTGCCTTTCAGCAGGCAATGCCGTATCATCAACTAGTATATCGTGTCCCTTATCTCAACCCCAATGCTGTCACAGTCACACCCCCAGTTCTTCAGGTCTGTGCTGCTGATTCTTCACCTCCATAGTCTCTCTATGATTGGCTAAGATTCAGATTCCAGATTTTCTAGTATACATATGGTGCTAAGCTAAGTCCTCATTAGATGATAACCTATTAGTTCCTTTTTCTTTCACCCTCCAAAGCACTGCACCCTAAACCCTAAATCCTAGACTCTCTGGGTGTGCTACCTGTTGATCAAAGTCACAGAAAAAAATCCAGTCCTTGGAACACACACTCAGAGAGTTATAGCCTCACACTAAATGTGATAATTTTTCATTTTGCAGGAAATCAAAAACTATGCAAGCTTTGTTGCAATTCCACACCAGTTGGTTGATCCCCTTAATGATTTCAGCGGCAGGAATTCAACTTATTTTTTGGCAGCTGCAACACAAGTGGTGAAACAGGCACACGCTCTGAATCTGACAGTTTTGTACTATTGGCAAGAGAATGAATTCCAAGCTTTTGCATTTGATTATCGGTCTGACCCCATCCTGCAAATAAACTCCCTTGTATCGTTCTATAATGTGGATGGCATCATCACTGATTTTCCAGCCACAGTTTATGATTTCCTTCATAGTATGCAATCTAAACCCTAAATCCTAGAACTCAACTTTGTTATAACCACATTCTAAACACATGTGATTCTGACCATGCAAAAATACATTATGATAGTATGGGCTGCAATGTGCTTGAGAACCATTGAGATGTGCTGGTTTCTCTTGTACTATACTAGTAGATTCCTGTAATTGATTAACCTACTCTCCTCAGATGCACAGATTTGTCTTGTACATAGTCTACTGTTTCTAGAACCATACACAGTTGTTTTTATGCATGTTCACATTCTTGAGGTTGGTTGTGTGGACAGAGAATCAATGTTATAAACCAACCTTGTCCATGATGCCTGCAAACTACACAATGCTCACGGTGACGCCAGGAAGTTTTCTGGTACCTGTTGCCGAAGCTCCAGCACCTGCTTTACAAGTTGTGGAACCTCCCGTCTCGTTTGAGGTTCCTGTTCCAGCTCCAAGCCCAGCACCCTCGCCAACAGTTGTGAAGCCAAGTGCTGCCTCAAAACTTTCCCTTACATTCACATCAACCCTTGCCTTTGCTTCATTGCTACTCTGCATACTTCTCTGAAAGGGGCAAAGTTCTGTCTTTCCAATTGTTCTGTCCTTCTGTCCTTCCAATTGTGCGAGCACACAGAGAAGATGGGAGGTATACATACACATATGGATACGTGAACAAAGCTGTTGCAGATGTATGAAGGAAGTAGGTGTAGAGAATTAGATAACGTTTGTTAATCTTCTGTCAGCTTGTAGCAATGTGGGCCTGGTAGATGGAAAACCCGTGTTACTTTGAATTCCCATGGGTTGTGTTCTATTTACAGTATTTACACAACTGTGGAACGGCATTCCTGCAGTGGTTTTGATCTTGCATCATCTACATGATGAGACAGCAGAGGAATTTCATCAATTCAATGTCCTTTGAATGAAGTGCGTTGTGTTGATGGCCTTGCTCTTGGTGCTTGCAAAAGTCATGCTGTTCAAATGGGTGATTGCATGCATCACAAAAGGGATTTTCTCACCTTGAATGGACCCACTGCTGGCGATGCTGTGTGAGTTATTTGCTGCTGCCAAACAGCTGCACAACTGGCAATTGGGATTTTGGTGGCAAATGTTTAGTGACACAGAAGGAAAAGGGATTGTGAAGTATAATAGATTGAAGGGAATAATCAAGTGGATTCATTTTCTGGTGGATCAAGACTGACCACCTGACCTGTCATCAAATGATCAAAAGTCCAGGCACAAAACTGAAAGAGAATCCAGGCAGATGGCGGGGAGTGTGTGCTACCAGACAACAAATTAAGCAGAAGAAGAAAAGCATGGTGCCAGCCAGTATAGTATAATGAAAAAAAAGACTGCCTATCTTAAAAGGGGCTCATCAGTAACAAACTCCTGCTCTTTCCACTCTTTGTTTTCAAAGATATCTGCAGGAGGGTCTGTGGTGACTGTCACCACTGCATTGCCACCAACTTCATTACATAAAGTTTGAGGAAACAGGTTTTTTGTAAGGATGCCAAATTTCTTCCACCACTCTTTGAAGTCCCAAGGATTTGTTGATTTCTGAAATTAGAATCAGTGATGCCAGTAGCCAGCCTGTTTTCCACTGGATTTATGGTCACTCTTTTATCATATCCAGTTCCCTTTATTTAGGCGTTGTGTTACAAGATTGTGGGTAATTAATTAGGTGTTGAGCTCTAAATTAGTACTTAATTAGGTGCTTAATTGTACAACTTGGTTAGTGACAGAGAGTATTAGAATTTGGTACCCATCAGCTTTGTTTTCTGCAGTTTTTTCCTCAGAAGTGAAAAGGATGAGATGTTTAAACAAAGAATACAAAATATTTTCCTGAACATGATGAACTTGTTTGTGTAATCCACACATGTTTCAAAATCAATGTGTCTCTAGTTTTGTGGATATTTTAGTTCCATACTCCCAAACGGTGCCTTGCCTCCCTAGGTTGAGGAGATGTTGTATTTCGAGTATGTATCTCTAATTGGTGTTGTTGATGATGGTGGTGAAAGCCAGGTGTTTGCATTACTATGGAAAGTGTTGTTGATTTGTTTTAAATGGAGCTTGCAATCTTGGATGTGTTGAGTGAATATTCAATGCCTTGTCAAAAAATTCCACTCTAAATTCTACCCAACAAATTTTCACACATTTTTAATTTGTGGAATGTGCAATGTAGTAGGGCTGCTGAAGCTTTTGTCATGACAATTGCACATTAATTATTTATTTCGCAAATGCTAATTCCATTGCATGGAATTCGTCTCTTTTATGTCCAGGTTGGAATATGCAAAGATTTTAGCCCTTTTTTTGTGGGTGGGGAATTTGTTTTGGAGCTTTTTCAAATAGCAATTTTGAGCTTTTTAAACATGCACCACCAAGCTTGGAACAGCCAGACACTCTTGCTCTTCTAAGCAATGAAGATTTATGAACAATGAATGACTTCTTTTCTCAACCACAACACAACCACAATTGTGGTTAACAAAATTCTCACAAAAATTCATTGTAAGAAGAGTCATGATCAGGTGTGGTGGATTTAAGTATTCAATTGTTTGTTACTTGGAATATAAGACAAAAATTATATTTTATTCATACCATCCTGTTTCATCATCCATGCTAAAGACAGACATCTAAAATCTCATCAATATTTTCATGCATCTGTTTTGGAGAAAAAAGGAAAAAAAAAGGAGTTGCAGAAATTGGAGCAGCAAAATCAATACTGAATTTGCAAATATCATGAGCAATCATATCCTTCAAATTTTCAAAGATATGTGTTGATTTCATTGCATCTGGTTTTGGTTTTTTGCTGAAAAGGCTCAAAAAAGAGTTGCAGAAAACGCAGCAGCAAAAATCAAGGCCAGAGTGAACCAGCACCCATGATCACCAGACCATGAAGCATCATGGTAAGTGGTCAAGAAACAGTTTTCTGTTGGGTCCCAGTTCCCTAGCTAACAACCATGGCGGTAAGCTCAGCTACTTTTTTACTACCTACCTACTAACAACAAGTTTCAGAGCGAGAAAAGCTTGAGGAGCTGCTGCTGAGATCTCAAGCATTGACTGCTTGGAAGGGATTGATTCATTCATCACGTGACAGATGAATGGATGCTACAGTATCAGAGAGTCGTGATGACCACATTCAGATGGTCAGTAGGCAGCCTGTAGTTGATTTTCAGTGTGCAGCCATAAATATAGAAGGTTGATTAAAAAAGCTTCAGTTCATATTTGGGTTGACGGACAATTTGGGTTGTTGTCTTTTTTTTTTGACGCTGCTGCACGTTAGCAGTCACGAGAAAAAACATAGGAGGAAGAGGAGTGAAGAGGAATACAGAGATGGGTTGTAAGTAGCTTGAGAATAGCAATCTTGTCCGCAGTCATCTCCATGGATCTCGTGCACTTGTCTAAATATAATGCCTACTTGTGCTGGCCCCCCAGCCACCCAGCTGCAAAATGGGACGTGTTGCACAACTTGCTGCTTGACATTTGCAACATGACCGGCGGGACAAGAAAGTGTTTTGTCCCCATCAGCTTTTGTCAGCTTCTTATTCTTCTTCTTCTTGTGCCGTGTCCTCAATTTCTTCTTCGTCGCTCCAGATGCTTTTGGAAAACATTCCAGTTTTTGGGAAACAAAAAAAAGAGCAAGGGGAATCGGCGAGAAAGTGAGAGAGCAGTTGCAGACGAATGGTACCTAATTGTGAGACTGAGATCATGGGTGGTGATTGTGGGAATGAACTGCTAGATGCGCACAATGTTAGAGTGATAGGAAATGGGTCACAAGTGCTGGTTCTGGGACATGGGTTTGGAAGCGATCAGTCCGTATGGCAGTTCATGTTGCCTTACTTTGTGAACGACTACAAAGTGGTGCTGTTCGACTTGATGGGAGCTGGGAGCACCAAATCCCAGAACTTCAGCTTTGCACGCTATGCTACACTCCACGCTTATGCCGATGACTTGCTCATGATCCTGGATGAGATGGAGATCGAGAGCTGCGTGTTTGTTGGCCACTCCATGTCTGGGATGATTGCTTGCATTGCTTCCATTGAACGTCCTCAAGTCTTCCAGAAGCTTGTTCTCTTGTCTGCATCTCCCAGGTGAATATCTCCTGCAGTCCCTTCATCACATCATGTGCCTGCTACAGTATGGACAAAATCCTCAGCTATTTACCACATCTTTCCATTAGGCTGCTGTGATTACAGATTCAGCTTTCTTCAACTAGCTGTGCTCACGGTCATCGCACAATACTACTGGTCAAGCATTGACCAATTGCAGGAGCTGTGAGTCAAACTGTGAATCACCATGCAGTGACGAATTTGTCCTTGTTTTCATGAAAGCATGTGTTCCCAAAATTCCTAGCATGATTAATTACATACTTTCAATGCACTTGCACCTCTCCAATGGAAAGGACTGTCCTTGCAGTAACAAGAAACAAGGCCCTACGTCAATGGCTTTCCATTAGGCTGCTGCGTTGTGCTGTGATCACAACAGCCTAATGGAAGATCCATTAGGACATCTTTCTTTCCATTAGGCTGTCATGATTACAGATTCTTTCCATTATGTTTTTTCAATTAGCTGCGCTCACTGTCATCTTACAGCACTATTGGTCAAGTATTGACTGACCAATTGCAGTGAGAGCTGTGAGTCAATTGTGACTCGCCGTGCAGGGACATCTGTGTCCTTGTTTTCATGAGAACATGTGTTCCCAGAGTCCCTAGCATGCTTGATTGCATATTTTCACCACACTTGCAGCTCTCCAATGGAAAGGGATTGTCCCTACAGAAACAAGACCCTATGCCAGTGGCTTTCCATTAGGCTGCTGTGATCACAGCAGCACTGTGTATAACTGTGATCACAGCAGCTTAATGAAAAGATGCTATTACTGCTGAACAATTTGTAACCCAGAGCTTTTGAAGATCAAAATCTTCTAGTTCACAATCTAATTTGTGATTCTCTCTCCTCATCATGCCAAAGAGAGATTGATCCACCCATTAGCTTTTTTCCTAACTGATCTTCTTGCATGCAGGTACATAAATGATGAGCACTACTATGGAGGCTTTGAGCAAGAGGAACTGAACCAGCTGTTTGATGCAATGCAATCCAACTTCAGGGCATGGGTAACAGGTTTTGCACCGCTAGCTGTGGGTGCAGACCTCAAGAGCACTGCAGTGAAGGAGTTCACTCGCACCTTCTTCAGCATCAGACCTGACATTGCTCTCTGCATCTCCAAGACTTGCTTCCAGAGTGATCTCCGCAGCATTCTTCCTCAGGTGGTCCCCAAGCAGCTTCTTTTCTGCTGTTTCTCAACTCTGCTGTCATATATTTCTTCAAAAGTATATGTTTTGCATACAAACAACACTAAGTCTAGATAAGTAGCAGCAGCCTTTGCAGCAGCAGCTAACACTAGTTCTCTTCACCTTACTGTGGTTCTGAAGTGCCACGTATTTGTGTGTGCAGGTTAAGGTTCCATGTTATGTGTTGCAAAGCAGCAAAGACTTGGCAGTGCCATTGGTGGTGTCTGACTATCTGTTCCACTCCCTGGGGGGCCCAACAAAAGTGGAGATTCTACAAACAGAGGGACATTTGCCACAGCTCAGCTGTCCTGAGTTGCTCATTCCTGTGCTAAAGCGCGCCATCTTGGACTAGAGTTTAATCAAACCTCCTGGAATGATATGAGTCATGCCCCTTGCAGAAGAAGCTCACAATATACAACAGATTTTGCCAAACAGAAAATTCCTTGCCAAACCATGACTGTAATTCCTTCCTGAACTTGACAAATTACAGCTTGAGTTTTTCATCAACTCTGATGAAAGAGAGTTGATGCAAAGTTTTACATTGTGCAAACTTAGTGCTATCCATAGAACTAAATCGTAAATTTATTATCTCTAGAAGCAAATTCCACATGCTCTTCAAATACCTTCATCATCTAATAGATTTACCATTTTTGTAAAATTCATCATTAAGGTTGAATTCAAGAAAATAACAAATAGAAGAAGCAATTTCTACATCATCCAAAGAATGCATCACATTCTCATGAAATAATCTTTGAGCAATTGGAAGCTCAAGTGAAGGGCTTCTTACATGATGATATTTCATGAAATGCTAGAGTCCAGGATCACAAGAATGATGCACACAATAAATATCATAATAAGAAACAACACACATGATAGAAGCTTATAGTTGAGTGAAAAATGAATACCGATGGATAGGAAAAGCACATTATTAAAACAAATAAAGAAAAAAAACTCTAAAAGATAAAAAGAGGTCACACATGTGGTGAGAACTTCTTTTCAAAATTGTTTATACTAGGTAAGGGATTCCCCTCCAGGATGCGTAGGTTTTCGCCCTTGTTCACTTGGGCTCCACCCTCATTCATAGAGGCTCAAACCTATGAAACCCCTCAAGGGATCCATTACCCTACACATAAAGTCTAGCAAACAGTCTATAAAGTCTAAACCCTAAATAAACCTCTCCCCAGAGCCAATTATGCCGGATAATGGGTTATTTGATCTAACCCAGATTATGTTCTTAACCATAATGTGGTAAAATCTTGTCGCCCCCGCCCCTCAAATGCCAATTCTACCAAATAATGGGCCATTGGTCAAACCCCAATCATAGCCACCCACTATAAAGCTCCTAATGATGTGACAGAATCTTTCCCCAGTGCCGATTATGTTAGACTAAATGTGCCATTGTTCAGACCCAGATCAGGGCAAACTCACCACTCAGCCAGGCCCCTTCAAATGACCTAAAATCTTTGTGTCAAGGACATTCAGCTACCATAGTACCTTGGCAACTTTAACACAACTTATGTTATTTGTAGAAATATTGAAAATTCTCAAAAAATGCATTTTTCAAAGAACAATTTTTTGTGAAGGAAAATTAATTTGGAATATTCAAATTTTCAACATGGAACCTTGAAAAAAAATTAATTATTTCATAAACACGTGAGAGAAATGCCCTTCTACTATGGTACTCTAGTGGCTAAGGGTAAGGCTATGTAGGCAAGCGGTTGAGAGTTCAATTTCCAATTGAAACCCTTCTCCTCATGCCAAGTGAGGACAAGTAAGCTTACCCTGGTTTAACCTTTAGAGGGTTGTCGCCAGAGTTGTCAAATAAAAAATTTAATAATTAAAAAAAAAAATTAAACCATTGTTTCAGTCCGGCCCCTGTGCTTTGGCCAGACCAGTAGCTTTTTTTGAAGAATATGTTTTGTAGCCAAAGTGGCGACCGACCATCTATAGGAAGATGTAGAAAAAGTGGCAATCATCCTCTGGAAGATTTAGCCAAATTTGTCTATAAATCACCATTCCATATCTTTGGCTACACACTCAAAACCAAATGTAGAAAATTTGGCGATTTTTACTAATTTTTTCTCCTGACTTCTGGTGGTTGAAAACCTCCAAAATCAATTCATTTTCGAATTTTCAATTTTGCCTTTTGACGAAATTCCGCCAATAAGAAAAAGGCTAGCCAGGACACCTAGGTTTGTCAGGGCCCCTAGGGTTTGCCAGGACCACTAGGGTTTTAGTCAGGGACCCCCTAGGGTTTAATGAGCTCTTAGAGATTCGTTGCACAAGAGTAGAGAGAGAGAGAGAAGAAGAAGAAGAAGGAGAATATACTGTAGCACTCATGGCATGGAAAGCCCACAGGTGATAAGAGAGGACGATCCAATTCGGGTGCGGGGGGAATTGGAAGCAGCACATGGTCTTCTGCTCCGATGTTTGTGGCGTCTCCTCATTACCGCTGATGGTGATGATGATGCACACAACCCACACATAGCCCAACAACTTGACCCCATCACCCAGTTGCCTATTTTTGTGAACTTCTTTGCTGTTGTTGGTTGTTGTTGTGGATCTGATTTCTTTCTTTGGGTCTGCTTGAAACTTGGGCTTTCGTGGATCAAGAGTAGTAGTAGTAGTTGTTGTTGTTGTTGTCATTGGAAGTAGTTTGGTGATTTTGGGTAGTGCCCTATTTTCTTTCCTTACGCTACTTACTGTTAGCCTCTATGTCTGTGTGAGGTGGAAAGTGGGGGGGGGGAGGTGGGGTTGCTCCGTTTTTTCCTCTTTCTTTCTTGGGAGGAGTAGTGAGTGATTTGCAAGTTTGTTCTTCTTTTGGAGCTCTGTTTTGATTGATGATCAGGAGTGGGTGATTTGCAAGTTTGTTGCTCTTTTGGAGCTGTGTTTTGATTGATGATCAGTAGTGGGCGATTTGCAAATTTGTTGCCTCTTTTGGAACTCTATTTTGATTGATGATCGGTAGTGGGTGATTTGCAAGTGTGTTGCTTCGTCTGGATCTCTGTTGGATTGATGATTGGCAGTGGGTGGTTGTGGGGAGCATTTCATTTGCTCTAGTTTCCCTTCATGACCCTTTTTTTGTAGCAACAGAAATCAGAGGTGGCTAGATTTGGGTAGTTGCAATATGATTTAGGAAAGAGTTGTATGTTGGTGTGGTGAGAACGCACAGTGCATGATATGCTTTTCAAGGATCTGGGGATTCATCAGATTCTGTGACTGAGCTTGAGAATTTTATTTTTCGCCTTCTCCTTTGTGTGTGTGTGATCCAGGGGTTCACTGCTCAGTGGCAAGGTTTATTTCATAGCAGATTCATGGAGGATGCTCACTTTTGTATTCTGAGCATTGCAATGGGATTGTCATATGTGATCAGGGAGGCAAAAACAAAAAAATAGGGTGACTGGCTGGTTCAACCTAAAGCTTAGATCTGGCAAAAGAAGGGGCAGGGTAGGAGTCAGGGATTTCAGGAGGAGGCAGAATGACCAAGATCATGGTGAAGAATGCTGCCAAGGAAGCTCAGCAGCTGTGGAATAACCTTGTTCATGACAAGCCGGTGTTGCCCTATTTAATCCCAGTGTTTTTCTTGGCATGGATATTAGAGCGCTGGATCATTCCATTTTCCAATTGGATCCCTGTCTTTGTCACAGTGTGGGCTACTCTTCAGGTAGCAACTATCAACCCCCTCGCCACAACTGTTGCTCAAAATACCCAATCAGAATGAGCATTGGTAGAAGAGTGAGCAGCCAAATGTTCAAGTTGGGAACTCATGGGTTGGGCATACAAGATGATGTGTTTTGTCGATCTTGTATGTTGAACACTCAATGGATATGGGATTGAGAGGGCATGGAAGTATTTCAGATTTCACTCACAGAGATAACAATCCTGACAGTAATTGAGGGTGCTTATGTTTCCTTATTATGTTTTATTAGGAAGGGGCAAAACTATCTGGCATACTCATGGGTGTTGTCACATATTTGTGGACACTCATTCACTGGTATGGAGCAAACAGTGGGTGATGTGGTGATCTGCATGTCTTTTTTTCAATGTGCAGTATGGAAAGTATAAGCGGAAGCAAGCTGTGGAGGCTCTGAACAATCGCTGGAAGCGTCACATTCTGTCCAGCCAGGTTGAGTTCTTTCACTTGCTGGTGGAATGTATTTGATCAAAAACCTTCCTCATCATCATACACACCATTTCCATCCTGTTCAGGAGAGTACTTGCCAACATCCACTTGGAAAGCATTTTGCTTAACCTTACCAGAAGGACCTGTGGAATTATGTTCAAAGAAACAAAAACTGAGAGCAATGGTTACTTGGGCATGCATTCTCTTTGACCCCATGTTAAGGCTTTTTGCACTGTAAAAAGGCCATTACTTGTGTCTCAGAGAAAAGGGTTTATTTGAAAATGACCTTAGTGACAGGCATTTTCATTTGTGGAAGGTTTGAATTGAACACATAAGAGTGGGGCTGTGAAAAAAGTGCATGATTTTGAACGGTGAATTTCTCTTCTTGGGTGTTGTTGGGAGTTACAGCCTACCACAGCACTCGAACCATGTGAATGGCTCAACAAACTGCTCAGGATTGTCTGGCCAAATTTCATTGAACCCAAGCTTGTTCGAAAATTGCTCTCAAGTCTTCAGGTTCATCTTGATGCTCCTTGAAAACACCCTCTTTTGTTGGGAAGTTGTTATGGCCTTGACCCTCGGACCATTCTAGAAAGTTTTTTCAAGACTGATTTTGTTGGATTCAGCTGAAAGGTCAGCTCTTCATGCTGCCACTGCCAACCTGTAATAGCATGCATTTTGTATTGCAATCCTTGGTTGTATTCAATCTGTAATTTGTAGTCTAGGATCCTCAGACCCCACCATCAAGGTAGTTGCTGTTAAGGGTTCATAATGTATCTGGTCTTTCCAGGAAAACTCCTCTCAAAGAAACAATTGGGTGTTTGTGATGTGTGTGCAAATTCACAGAAAAAAATCAAGGAGAAGAAGCCAAAAACAGTTGTAAGTACTTCATCATATATCACAAAGTCCTCACCTTTCGACACCCTGAAATGAACAATCAATGCTCTGCTTCCATAATGGGTTCAACCTGTCCTGTGACATCAAGTAGGTCTTTTATCAGCCGCAGTGTTGTGGGTAGGATCACATGGATGAGAATGTGGCTATTGGTGACTGCAGCAAAGCTTGGAGGTACAGGATTTCCACCTAGGGACAGCACCACCCATGCTTGGCCTGCAACATACATATTGGTCCATGGAGAGTGGCGGCCAGGTATGTTTCTCCCTGTAGTGCTCCTGTACGCTATGCTGTATGACCTTTTCCAGTAGTTTCTGCCCAATTGTTCTACCTCCTTGAATGCCATTGGGAAGAATGAGTGACACTTGAGTGCTGTTTTGTCTCTGCAATCTGTTGGGTGTGATATCCTTCAATGTTGCCATTGCAGCCAGTATTGCACATGGGGTTTGAGTGGGATACCAATGAGATGAGCGTGCTACTTGCAGCTAAGCTTGCAGGG
>Ga0209611_10011329_pt1 | contig 12892 bp, 7 predicted proteins | sample S1TSphgellanicum_3_FD_187693 | JGI IMG/M metagenome (GOLD analysis project Ga0209611, IMG submission 187693) | Host-associated microbial communities from peat moss isolated from Minnesota, USA - S1T2_Fc - Sphagnum magellanicum MG (SPAdes) (version 2) | ecosystem: Host-associated > Plants > Peat...
GATGGATCTCTGCCTCTCTGCAGCCTTCTTGTCAGTTTCCGAAAGCTCCACTAGAGCAGTCGGCTTTGTGGCCATCGCCGCTGCCTCGACAACGTCGCCGCCTCCCATGACCAGCTTCGCCTCCGATAATAACGTCCTGCCGGGAAGCGGTTTCACCAACGTCGTCGTGCCTGCGGGGTCGCCTCCCTCTGGAGCGCTACTACTCTTGTCCTTCTCTGCTGACGATCTTTGACTGGCGAGAACCCCCAAGAAATCCAAGGCCACCCCCTCCCTAACCATGGCGATGTCAGGTAGTCACTCGCGTAGGCTGTCGCCACACTACTTAGTCGTCGACACTCTCCCGAAGTGTCACTCCTATTCACTTCTTAGAGCAACCAAAAGTCGGCCAAAGCAGCAGCAGCAGATTTCCCGCAAGACGAAATACTAACAAGAGCTCCGAGCGTCATTCCGTCGGAGAATAATACATACGGGTCACACACGATCTTCAAGTCATGAATCTAATGCTACAAACAATAATAACAAAAATACTAGTACTAAATCACGTGAAAGTTGAAACCCCACTACACAAGATCCACACGCGAACAAGTTCCCGCAGCAAACACCAACACTCTTTTTGCGGAAACTGGATTTGAGAAAAATAGACTAAGTTACTACTACTATTGCTGTTGCTCAGCGCTGGCGTCGATCCATCGATTGGTTTGTCTCTCTCTCTCTCTCTCTCTCTCTCGGTCGGTCGGTCGGTCGCTTCGTCGTTTGATCGATCGATCAGTTCGAGACTTGTTTGATAGTAGACTAGTTATGCAAGACTATTGTCCGGCAGCAAACCTGAAAACAACAACAATAACAATAGCGACAGAAACGAAACGCAAAGCTCCCGAGGTGTAGTAGTTACAACAACCACCAGTAAGGGACTATTGTTAGAACTTAGAAACTTAGGATGTTTGCTCGCCGACGTTGTTGTTGTTGTTGCAGCAGCATTTCAGATAAAACGAAGTTAGGAACGAAAGTTAGGAGTAGGAGGAGCAGCGCAGAACTTGGCCCCCAAAAAACAAAAAACAAAAAGAAAGTTGGTTGTGTTTTCAAATCTTTTGGAGCTTCACGTTTCGTGTGTGAAAAAATGTTTTGTGTGTTTGTGAGTGCGAAAATGTAAAGTTTGTTTGCGTGTGTGCGTATGTGTGTGTGAAAATGTCATGTTTTGGGTGTGTGTGTGTTTTGTGTGTGGACGTGCAAAAAGGGTTTAGGCCCTACGATGGGCCAAAAAACAGGTAGGCACCTTTGAGGCCAGAAAACGCACGTGCTTTGCATGGTTCAAACACTTGCATGATGGGTAGTAACTTATTGCATCAAATTCTCCGCCGGTTTCATCGTACAAAGCTAACCGACCACCCTCCCCGCCTTTTTTCTCCCCTTTTTTACCCACCCCCTTTGCCTTTTTCCCTGTTTTTGTTGCCCTGTAGTTTTAAGAGAGTTTGGGGGGTGGGGGGCTGTTGGGTATGACACCTTGAGTGAACTGGCACCCACACTGGGTACTACCATGGTATAAACTAAAGACCCCAAAATCCATTTAAATTGCTTCTAAATATTAGCAATATCCCTGGGCTTAACTAGATCAGGGTCTCGGAGTCCAAATCTAACCATTTTTGGGGCTTAATATGGCCACTAAGAGGCTTCACTCAAAAATGTAAAGGTAAAACCAGTGTGGGTGCTGGTTCACCGTGGCCAGTAATGACACCTTGAGTGAACCTCCTTTTTTATAAAAAAAAAACTGGTGAAATCTATGCCAAAAGTGAAATGAAAATATTTCAATGAAAATGATTTTGATATTTTCAGGTTTTTTTTTAAATGAAGGTTCTTTTGCCAGATTTCTGTTAGGCAGTGTTTTCTTTTTAATGTTGTGATTGTAGCTGAAGTGGTGAACATCCATAAGAGAATTTAGCCAAAAATGAAATTAAGAAAATTTAAGCATCCTCCTTTGTTTCTGGTTACTTACTGGAAATTCATATACAGTCTGGTGATTTTTTTTCTTTACATTTTTCTAAAAAAAAGAAGATTATTTGTCGGCCAGTTTGAAAAAAATCGCCATAAAGAAAAATGCCGCTACACATGGTTCAAAGGAGGTAAACATCAATATAGTAGGATTTTTTTAATGAAAAAAATTCATGACTATTTGTAGCCAAATATTGCTAAATCTTGGTATCGGTAATACCCAATTTGGGTACATCACAAAATCCATAAAAAACGGGGTGGGACAGAGTTGGAGGTATCATCAAGCTGGGGAATAATTGGTGGATTTTGATGGGATCAGGGTTGTTTTGTCGTGATGAAATTTCGCCACTTGGTGACAAAATAAAACAAGTTGCGAGTTGTACAAAGGACTTTTTAAAACACAAGAACAGCCCAAAGCCACCATATTTTAAGGAAAAAAAGGTTGAGTTTACGAGATATTTAGGTCATAGTTCTTGCATGTGACCAATATATAATGGGGTTTGAAAAAAGTTCTACTTTTCTTTCTGACTTGTAGCCAAATTTGGTTAAAGTCCTCTTGTGGATGATTGCTAGTCCACCTCCCTCACATAAGTCGTCTACCATAATTTATTTTTTAAGTTTAAAAACATAATTTTTTTTATAAAAAAAAGCCCTGAGTGGGATGTCTAGCTGATGCCCATTTTTTCCTTTTGGGACTCAAATAAGAAGCCTTGTGAAAAGAATGATAAGGGAGGGAAGTGTGTATGATAAACACATGACACCCCATGTAAATATAGGAGGTAAAATAATTACCAAATAAACCATGTGTGGCCCAAACAGCGTTTTTTTGGGGTGTAATTTCGCCAAAATGAGAAAAATAGATTAAAAAAAGAAATATTTTATCATAATATTCCCTTTCTCTGGGGAAAAAAAGGGCCAAATTTTGAGGGAAAAAAATTGAAAAAATTTCGCCACATTTGGATTGTGCTTTTAGTTTGGTATCAGTTTTTACACTAGTTCTTTTTTTCTGTTTAGACAGGTTCTAAAAGCCTGTCGCCATTTAATGCTAAATCCCTTTAGTGATGCTAGCCAATGATGCAACATTTGAAATTCGAAAAGAAATTAAATTTTAAATCACTGTCTCCAATGTACCAGGAAATTTATTTCAATAAAAATATCGATGTGTGTCCCCGACCTAACCATAGGGGTTCAAATATGTTCTGAAAAAAGCCCATGTATGACCCTGGGTGAGGCGAAATGACAACCAAGTTCAGAAGTTACTTGTACAGAAAATGATTGATGAGATTGAATAATTTGTTCATTGTTCCCATGCCTTAGAACTCTTTTGGTGAAATTTTTTGCAATACCTATGGTGTGGGGTTGTTGGACCACCACAAGCCTTGCAATACCTAATGTACAAGCAACAAATATCCTAATAAACTTCACATGTGACCAGAACCGAACGTACAAGAAAAATTGAGTGCCATAAATTAAAAACATGTGTGACTAGAAGGTACGAGAAACGAAATTGCAAGAAACCACATGTTTGAATGAGAAATGCAAGTTTAATAATAAAAACATATCTGATCATAACGCACAAGGAAAAACAAAAATTTCAATAAAATCATTCAATCAAAGAATGTTTATTAGAGTTATCCGTAAAGTAACCCTGTCTTCACCCTCTCTTTGGGCCTCCTTTCACCCCCTATCCTCTCTTTCAGGGGTTTACGCAAAGTAAAGACATTTTATTAAATCTCAGTATGAAATGCTGAAACTCAGCATTTAATGCACAAGGTTCGAGATTAATTATAGTAGGAGCAGTGAAAATATATGTAGCAGCAGTGGAGGCGCTCAGGAGAAAGGAAAGACAGGATGAAACTCAGTTTACCACCAAAATTGATGGTTTCATGAGTTTCATCCCCCGTTGAATGCTAATGTACTTTTTTGCAGGTTTTTGTTAAAATCTCACCCTGTGTATGACCAAACTCAGGGTTTTGGTGCTGTGTTTTTCTTACTTTATGGATAACTGTATTGTCCATGTGAATTTATACAAATTATTGGGGGTGGCATTTATGCCATTGTATGTCCATGGACGAAAGGAAAGGGTGCATACATGGAAACAGTGTGAAACTCATGATATGTCATAAACATGATGTACTATGCATGCATTGAACGGGACATGAGTAATAGGATCATGAAGGCAGCTTGTGCAACATCCAGGTAAGTAGCATAATGCATTAGGCGCAAGGTCTAGCTGAACATGTATGTACGGGGTTCTTTTTTTTTATAATGTATTATGTGTACCCCACTTTGCCTCGGGCTATGTTTTTAAGTAAGGCCTACACGACTACTACATATTCACTTGGGGTCCACAACAGCTTGACATTATAAATAATTTTCTACCCTTATCCGGAGAAATACATGATGGTCAAGCACACTGCCCTTAGTAATTTAGAATTAGCTCAAAAGTCTAGAACTTAGAAGCTCTAGAGTAGGAAAGAGGAGGTACTTTTGATATTTTATCTATTTCTCAAAGATAGGTATATTCTTTATTTATTTACTTATAAGTATATCAATGGTGTTTTCTTTTGTGTGCAATTGTTGGTTTTTGTTGCAATTTTTAGTGTTCTCTTCTTATTTGTAACCAAAAGAGCTTGTTGGAGGATGACTACTACTTGTCTCAATAAACCTTGACTTCAAAACTACCAATATCATGTTTGTGGTGCATTCACACTTGATGTTAAGTTAGTGTTAAATGAAAATCTAAGTGGCATCCTAGGTGGCACCAAATGTTAAATGGGTTATAGCTTAATGTTAAGTGAATGTTAGCTTAACATAAAATCTTCATGGTAAATAGGTTTTAAGTCCTAAATGGCTAGCATCATGTTAGGGGATTCAACACCAAAGTCCCTAACAGCAAGTGTAAATGCACCTTTAGTACATTCTTTTGAAAATTGAGACTAAAGTTTAGTGCTTGTGGATCACACTAAACTTCTTATCATATCTTGCACCGGCCTTGACACACCAGGACGTAATTGGTAATAGATACCTCCAGATTTTAAATTACGGAGATTTAACTTAGTGCCTCTAAGATAAGATACCCACCCCGTGAAAGACGGATCTTGACCAGGATTATTATCCTTTTATATAAGGGCTGATTGGGGTTCCACATATGTGAAAGCACTTGGAGAAATTTCCTAATGTATTTGGAGGGCACATTAATAGCCTTACCATATGGAGACACTTGAATAGTTATCACTTTCGGAATCACGGGAATTGGTCCATGAGCTTGGATTTCCTTTTTATCTGCTTTGTTGCCGGCTTTGTTTTCCTTCAACCTTGTCAACATGGAGGATGGCGATCAAAGAATGTAAAAACGTGTCAACTTTATTTAGATTAAGCACCTAAACATTTAATCCGGAAAAAACTTATCTCCGAGATCACCACCATCACAATAATAATTCGTTCTTTTTCTTTCTTTTACTCGGTGTCGGCCACCTCCAAGGCTGCCACATTGTGCGCACATGCTAAATAAGGAAAAAGATTAAAATTATGGTAGGGTCGACTACAAGGTCACCTATCCACCAAAATTGCGTGTATCCGTCCCGGGAAACAACAATGTTGATGAGTAGACAAAAGTAATGAAAATATTCCATGTAAGGTAAAAGCCCTAGGGTAAGGGCATTCCCAAAATAAGGGGTCTAAGATAAGGCAATGGCCAAGCGTGGGTCCCCAATTTTAGGAGTGTTCCACCTCCTATGAGCTTTACACATTGTGAAGCATGAGGCAAAAAAACATCAAGAACCTAAACATACATGGGTCAAGAGGCATAGGAGCGGGGAAGGACATTACACCTAGTCCTTCAAAGCAGGAGGGATCTTAAGAGTGAGAAAGGGTCTTAGGGCTCCTCTCCCTCCCACTCTTCAGGAGTAGGCACAATATTCCTCCTCTTTTGTCCAATGGATATTCATGGACGTAGGGTGCCCACAACACTACACTAGGAAATTTCTTCTTGTGCTTTATGAGGAGAGGATGTGCATATGTTAGTAGTGGGTTCCCATGAAAAGCAAAGTTTTGAACAATGGAGACAAAACCATTGCAAGTAATATCATGGGTACCAACTCATTCACCTCCATTGGTGCAACAAAGGATGTTGATAACCTTGGGTCAATTGGAATCAGTTTTAAACATGACCAAAGCAAACCACTTATTGATGGGCCAAGGTAAATTTAAAACGACATAGAGGAAATGAGGGTGAACCATCTTAATATGACACATGTTAGTAATCGCAAGTTCGGATGCATGAAAGGATATGAGTTCGATGGAGATTATAACACATCAAAAGTGATGTTGGAATATGTAATATGTTTGTGCAATGTTCTAAAGTATATGTATCCAACTTGAACAAAAAGAAGCTAAGGAGGCAAATTTGCATGTTTCACATCTTCTAGAAGAGTCTTTTAACGGAAACAAGATGTAGAGGTTAATTAGTCTACCCTTGAAAGGATTGCAGCATTCAAATCCTTTCTATTATGGTTCAAAATATGAAAAGGGAAGCAAAGCCTAAAGAAAAGGTGACCGTGCTCTCTTTTACAAGGTTGAATTATTAAGCTTGCATGACAAATAAATAACAAAATATTCATAAGGAAAGACTACAATTTTAAAAAAGGACTACAATATGGTACCATTTGTAAAAAATAGGAAAAAACAACAACAACACAGATATTTTATAGAAGCTTTAAAAGAGCTCACAAATGAAAAAATGTGAATACAGGACACCTTGCAATTATGTAAACAATTAAAACCCTAGCAACTCTTCCCAACTTTGGGGTATGCTGCTTAGTAGAGGCTAACTACATGAGATTAGTGGTGATCAATATTTTGGGAACTTGAGAACTCTCCAATGCAAAAAATAACCTAAAGAGGTAAATGGTCTACAACTAGTTGAAAGGAGGTCCTAGTAGCATACAAATAAGAGCAACACATAGAATTGCCAAAGTGGGGAAATGCCTTTGGCAAAATACACATGATTCTCATAACTCAACCATGGTTAAATTATTGGCTTTTGTTGAAAACAGCATGGATGATAACAATGGAAACCAGGAAGATGTTCATGAAAAGAATATTAGTTTCAGAAGTTAGGATGAAATCATTGTATTTTTAAAAGATTTTCAAAATATTGTATGGGTGGCTATTACAGTACCTACAACTGATGTTTGGCACTTCTTTTATTAAATATTTATTTATTTAAAAAAAGAGGTTAGGCAGTTTCAATTTTAATTTTCCAGAATTTCAACATTTGGAGAATAACTATGCAAAGTACACCTTTTGTTGTGTATTTGTAGTAGTAACCAATGTTTGGGATGATAAATAGTGTTTCACAAGTTGAGAGTTTGATCCTCAACAATTTTGACAAATATCAATCAAAATTTTCCTTTTTTTCCAACTCGACCTTTTGCAAATTATTTTGTGTTGAACACCAATCGTAGCTATGGTGTTATGGAAACTTTGGTGCATTTATGAAAATATTACAAGTGGTCAAGTGTGAAGCTTCAAGCAATGACAAATTGATAAATCAAAAATTGATGATATGCAACAACAAATTTTCATCAGAAATTGGTGAAAGATTAAGCATTACAATAACAAACGTTGGTGACATTTACAAAGCCCAAATGTAACTTATGAGCACACAAATTAATATTATGGAATTATTTGGCAATATAAAATTGCCACTAAAACCTCTCAAACTTTTGAAACATTTTGTGGGGTGACTATTTCATGAAGTACAAGTAAAAACACAAAAATGGACAAAACAATAAGAACAATTGGAATCCTAACAAGACACATTGATTAAACACCAAAAACAAAATATTAAGAGGAAAACAACTAAAATAGATATAAGGTAACTAAAAACATTGATCTTGAATACCAAAAGCAAGAAATCAAAGCAAAAACAACATGAACAACTAGAAACATTCATTGACCACAAAACATAAAAAATCAAGGAGAAAACAACAAGAGCAACAATCAAAATCACAATTGAAACCATTGACTGAACATCAAAAACAAGAAATTAAAGGCAACAAGAACAAATGGAATTGCAAGTTCCAACTAAAAGACATTGATTGAGCACCAAGGAGAAAGGAAAGCACACATGGAAATGAAATGTAATCACATTTAACTAGCATAGGGTAAAAATGGCATTGAAAATTATGCATTTCGAACAATCAACATTAAAGAAGGTAATACAATATGGCAATTGAAACCTATATCATCCTTAAGGAAGTTCATAAATTTATATTTATTTTCACAATCTAACCATGTTTCAAATCACAATCAAACAAACCAACAACGAAAAAGGACTCAAGGATGAAAGTTACTTTTAAGGTCATTTTCACTTTTTCATAAAAAATCTTTTTTTAATGAAATTTTTTGCAACATGTTTTTTTCACAACAAAAAATACTTATAATTTCTCCAGTTACATCACATGTTTTTTGTTTTCTTTCTTGAATATCTATGAAGTTTTTTAATGTGTACAAATTATGTTAGATTTTTTGTTTAGTCTTGAAAAATGATCATCATACCAAAATATGTTAACTACTTTCAACTTTAGTTCTTCTATCATAAAATATAATTTTCTTTTCCATGGCACGTACATTACACCCCATTTACATGTGGAAAATATTCTTGAACTTTTAAAAAAATTAAACATACTTTGAATTTCAAAAAAATTCAAATTTCACAACTTTGAAATTGTGATTTTTTTGTAGCGTGAGTAGTAGGTTACTATCATTTGAATTCTTTTTCCCATCAATTTTTTATTATTAAGATAGTCTTCAGTTGAATCCTTTGCAAAATACATTTTTTCTAAAGTTATTATTGTTCAAGTTCAAAATTCTTTTACTAAAACTAAAACCTTGAATTAAATTCAATTCAATTTTAATTCAAGTCCCTCATCAATCATATTAATCATTTAACAAAACTTCCCATTATAAAATGGCATTAAAGTGGCACCACATAAATATATATAACAAAGTCAATAGTTTTGATAGTTGTTCAACATGGTTTTTGGCTCATTTTATTGTGATTGCACCTTTATATATAGGTAATAAAAAAAGATTGGATAAATATTTGAAAAGGACATAAATAAAAACGGGTTAATGATTGAGTTTGTTTGGCAAAAGTTGTGAATAAATGAGACCAATAATCATGAACTCAATAATGTGGTTACCAAATGTAAAAACCACACCTATGATGTCATTTAATAATTTGAATAACATGTTTCCAAAAACAAGTTGATCACTTCTAATACCTTGCTATTATGAAAACTTATGAATCCTTTGAATCATATCTAATAGGAAAAAATGAGGGGTCTTGTCAATTGATTTGAAACCTATGGTCCTTATTTTTCCAACAATTTATACAAGCCCCATAAGTTCAACCATATGCAAAATTTTCCATAAAATACAATTTTGAGATGTCCTTGCAAATATTTTGAAAAACAACTAAACTTGATCACATGATTGAAATGCATCAAATCTCTACATTTAGATTTTCTTTTTGATTGCAAATTAAAAACCTATTTGGGTCACACATTCATGAAAAACATCACTTGAATTAGAATACAAACATCGATGAAAGTGTGTTTTGCTCCAAATGATGAAAGATGACTATGGTGTCAAAAGAAATTGCATTCCATTGGTCTATAAGGTAACTAAAACCAAAAAAGACATCAATATGATTTACAAATTAAAGCCATAAACAAAATAACAATTATGAAATTTGAAAGAATTTTTTAAAAAATAATTAGAATTAAAAACTAGGACAAAAGGAGGACATTCAAGTTACATATATAATAATGGTTGAATACAAAAATGAAAATAGGCAAGTGTGTTTTATTTATCAATGCATCAAATCTCATGTTTAGATAGGGATAAATGGGTCTTGATGTATGTAAATTAAAGATGATTATATTGTTTACTAATCTATTATGTTAGTTGAATAAAATGAACATAAAGTGGAAAACCAAAATAAATTTGAGAAAAACAAAAATGTTAAAGTGTTTAGAAACAAAAGGTTTCAAAAAAAATTTGAAATCAACCTCTAGAACATAACATGTTCCAAGTATTTTGTAATAACATTTATGAAAGTTTTATAAATGCATGTTTGTGGATAGAAATTCAAGCAAGGCTAAAGTTCATCACACAACAACACATTTTGGGTTTTGCAACTAACTTTTACAACTACATATTAGTCAAGAAGGACAAATGCAACTAGTGACTAATGAGTTATTAAACCCATGTTCTTTCACCCATTTAGTCGTAAGGGATGTTTAGTTGCAAAGCCCTGTTGTTTTAATGACTAAGATTTTTTTAATTTTATAATAATGAAATTACATGTCATCATTAACCTTAGTATGACATGTAAAATGCATACCACCTCAACTTAATCATTTTATTCAACTAAGTGTTACAAAATACGTCTTCATGGATGGATGACATGTGTCAAAAATCTATAAACATAAATGAGTCATTGCACATGACCAAAAATCAACCTAATTTAGCCCATGTAGTTAGCATAGCCAAAAGTCAACCAAGCCTAACCTAGTTTAACAAAACAATTATACCTAATTTGCTTAACCAAAAGTCAACCTAACTAGGTTAACTACCTATGTTAAGCAACCTAGGCTACTTAACTTAAGCTAGGTGGTTTAAATTAAAAACAAATGTTGAACTCCTAGCCCAAGAAGCTTAAACTAGGCTACCCAACCTAAGCCAAGCGGCCTAGGTATCATAGGTTGCAAGAATGAAGACTTGAACCCCTCACCTTCACTTTGGGGTTCAAGTTTTCATTCATTGCACTACAACATTTTTATATTAATTATATTTAACACAATGTTATAAAGCTCAAAATTTTTAGCCTTGAATTGAACTTCGCCACCCTAAGTTGACCTAGGTCAACCTACCTATTACCTACCAACTTAACCTAAACCTAGACCTCCCTAGGTTTATTTTAAATGAACTAATTTGTCAATTTATACTACTTACTAATCTAGCTTAAAGTTAACCTAGGTAGCCCATTACAAAATACTTTATCAAATTTGTAACCATTTCAAGTTTATGTGACTGAATGTGACATAATTACCTTACTTAGTTTAAAGCTAGGAACCTAAACAAGCCTACCTATGTTAACCTATTAATAGAATAACTTATTTGAAGAATATTTAACCATACTAGATGTAGAAAATTTCTTATGTTTAATGAAGTAGCTTACAAGGTAGCCTATATTACAAAGTAGGTTTTTACTAAGTAGCCTACATACATAGGTTAATTTAATAAGTATGTTAATGTAAGTAATTAAAAAGTCAAAGAGTTATGTGTCACCTTTTTCAAAATGACTTTTAATATTGTAAGCATAATTACAAGTTAATAATAGATTGTTCAGTACACATACACATGCATGTGAATTCATGACTTCAAAAATTGCGTGGCACACAAAAAATTATGGCATGCCATGATAAATGTTGGTGCCTTAAATTCAAGACACAAAAACTTATGGTGTCACAAAAAATCATGGATTGCCATGAAAATTTGTGACACCTTGTTGCCAAATGGCATGCCATGTCATCATCACAACGAAGATTGAATCATTATTAATTGCAAAGCATAACAATATTTTTAACTAGTTAATAAATGAAATTAATTCATCAAATCAATGACATAAATCATGATGTTGACAAATAGGACCACATCATCTTGTTGGGCATATAACATGCCATATCATCATCATGGGATTAAATCATTATTAGTCACAAAGGTGGATGGTTCATGCAAATAACTAACTAATGAACAAAAATTGAAAAATAATATGATAATTTATCCAAAAAACCAATAAGTTATCATATTGACTAAAGTTGCAAAATCATGATGCCATGTGGCATGTTTATGTCTTTTGTCATTACTTAGTGATTATTATGACTAAATAGTTATAAACGTAGTTGAAAAAAATAATAGTCATTTTTGTGTCTACTTCAAAGGACAAGATTTGTTGTAATGAGGGTAAAAATTTTGGATTTACATTTTGATGCAAAGAGCTACATTGAAGGATTGAACATCATCTCTAACATAGTGACCGACAAATAAATGCCTCATTTTATCCAAAGTAGTGTATGAATCATCATGTTAACTAATAGTCAAATATTTTATTATCAAATACAATGTTAAAACATCTCTTTTATGATTTATCCTATTCAATTACAATGGGAGAATCGACTAGAAAATGATATAAACAACTTTTTAAATGACTACAAAAATGCACATGGAATGCCACATCATCATGTTGTGAGATTAAAAGTTGTTATTCTAGTCAAAAAAGTCGGGTTATTTTTTATTAAATAATTTTAATCTATTTAAAACATGTTACTACAATTTCAAGAATAATAACATATATATCCAAAAAAGCCCACTAGTCAGCATACTAACTATAGTTGCAAAACCATAACATCATATGACATATCAATGGCCTTTGCAACTACATAGTGATTTTTGTGACTAAGTAGTCACAATTGTAGTCGAAAAGGACAATAGTCATTTCTTTGACTAGTTAGAAAACCCATAATGTGTTGTTGAGTCATAATCTAATTAAATGGACAATTCAGATCAAATGTACATGATTATTTAAAGAATCAATGTTATGTTGAACAACAAAGGAAGGTCACAAAAGTTCAAGCATTAAAGTTTAAATATAAAAGGTTGTTTCTTATGATAAGCAATTGAGATTTTAAATTAAAAATGGTTACCATATTCAAAAATCTTAGGCATTATATTTCAAAATATACATGTCAATTAAAGTATAACAATACTCCAAAATGACTATGTCAATTGAACTTAAGAATAGTAAATGTTCAAAATGGTGGTAATTAATTGT
>Ga0209611_10011331_pt1 | contig 12888 bp, 7 predicted proteins | sample S1TSphgellanicum_3_FD_187693 | JGI IMG/M metagenome (GOLD analysis project Ga0209611, IMG submission 187693) | Host-associated microbial communities from peat moss isolated from Minnesota, USA - S1T2_Fc - Sphagnum magellanicum MG (SPAdes) (version 2) | ecosystem: Host-associated > Plants > Peat...
CCAAAGTAGTCAAATTTGTTGCATTAGAATAACCCCAAAACTTTTCAAAACTTTTTTTTTTGAAATTTTCATAATTTTTTTTGTTTGGTAAAGGGGTGGGTGGGAAAGGGGAGTGAGGAAAAACCAGTGATTACTACTACCCACTTAAACTCAACTATGGTCCCCCTTTTGGTTATTTAAGGTTGAATGATCTTGTCATTGAGAATTCAATACAATTGAAACCAAAAAAAAATTAGGGAAATTTGGGTACTCTTTTTTTCTTTTGGGTATTTTTGGAAAGTGCTTAATGAATAGGATTTTTGTGGAGGTGATTTTGTAATTTTTAGACTTCAAGTGCAGAAGATATCAAATTTTGAGTAATTTTTTTCATTGGAACTTCAATAATAATAATAATAATAATAATAATAAATCCAAAAAAAATAAAACTAAGAATTTCTAGAGTTCACACTTGGGCCAACAATACATAGTGTTACCTACTTAAAACCCAACCAAGGAAAATAATTTATCTTTAATTGGGTATAGCCTTTTGGGCAATCGGCCAAGGTACATTAAACCTCTTGTATGGTTTAATATACTTTGGCCAGCTGCCCAAAGGCATACCCACCATACTACCTACTTAAACCCAATCAAGGGGGGAAATAAAAATATAATTAGTTAATTAACACATTAATACATTGATACATTAATTATAAAATGTTACAACTTTTAATACACCCCAATTTGGTGAGATCTTCCTATGGTTCATCAGCGCTTTAATTGAATAAAAATACATTGCTTCATACATGGACCCTAAACCCTAAAAACTATTGGTTTTGGTTCTTACTAAAGTTTTAAAGAACCAATTTGGTTCTTGAACAAAAAAAAATGTTTTCAAATTTTCATACTCATCCCAATTTTCAAAATGTTCCTTATTTTGTTAAAAGAACTATTGATTTTTTTAAAACCAAATTTTCTCAAACTCATTGAGATTTTACCTCAAGACTTTTGAGAAGGAAAATAATGTTTTAATCACAAAGCCATAGCTTTTCATATGTAATGATAGTGGCTATTGTTTTAGTAAAAATTGATTTACATCGATGACTTCAAAGTTAAAACCAATGGTACGCATAGATTTTAAATAAAAATATGCATTAATTTTGCCATGAAGGACTGTTGTTTAATGATAAAGACATTCCTTCATGAAGTTCTTTTATAACCTCCTTGAGTATCAAATTGAAACCATGTGATACCTTAACAATTTTTAAATAAACAATTATCACCTAATGAAACAACTTTTGATTTTTAATGTAAGGACCAACTTGAAAATCAACTTGAAAATTGGACCCAAAGTGATACCCATATAACCTTGATATTACCTTCATTAATATTATTGTGATGATAGGTTTTTGTTTCAAACGATATCACAATAATTAAAATTTTACCAAATCTTTACACTAAATAAAGACGTCAAACAAAACAATTATGAGAATTCACATTTCGTGTTTAACTTTCATTTCATGCGAAGCCCTTGTTCCCAAAACAACATTATTCTCAATTTTTATCCTACACCTAAACATAGGTAGATCATGATGCATAGTAAGGGGAGGGTTTTTATGTTTATTCTTTAAGATTAAAACAGATCTTACTCATATAAATATGCATAATATTCATAATATTTGTCTCATTCTCTAAAAATAATCATATTATTTTTCATGTCTTCAAAGATGTTCATTCATGGATATAATGTGCTTTTCAAATATACTATGAAATTTTTTGGAATGTATTTTTTGTTAATATAATTAACATTCATCAAACTTGTGTGCTTCCATTACAATAAAATGTGTCTTAGTTCATTTTGGGTTTCACTAGATTTTGAATGAATCTGGACATTTTTACCATGGTGAAACTAATCAATCTTTTAATGAATGAAGACCAATTGTTACGAACAATGAATTGATTCACTAATATTTAGCGAAACAAGGTTACTTTAAAGTGAAATACAAATTTATCAAGTCATTCATTTGTTAATTAATTAACTAAACAACATGAAAATTAATTAAATTTAAATTATTTAATACATAATATTATTGATAATTCATGATTTTCAGCCTATGAATTATCGACACATGTCAACACTTAAGTTAGGTTAAAAATCTAACCTAAATATATAAACCACATGATCAACCTAGGTACCTACTCTAAGGAACTAAATAAGAAAATATTTGGTCAACTTATCACTATTAACCACACATACACCACCTGTGAAATTTGATCTTTTGACCTTAATGAAAGCAAACACCCTTACCATCAAGCCACCTCACTTGTTGTAATAATATGTTACACTGCATTTTATTTATCAAATATTTCATTTTAAACATTACAAAAACATAAATTTTGAAAGTTCATATTTTAATGAAATTTTGTCCAAATGAAACTATTCGAAATTTTTAATTTTTTTAAATAATGTACATAATTACAATTTTTTCCTTTTGAAAATATAAAATCATTTGAACAATTTTTGTTTTGAATATCAGTATTCAATAACATTTCAATGACCATTTTTTTGAAAACAAAATGTTTAATAAATGGATAATTTTTTTGCTAATATAATAATAATACTTATGTTAAGCTACTTTTATCTATTATAAGGCTACTTTTCATTAATTTTAAGTATTTCACCATACGTTATTTATGGCTATTTATGGATATTCTCAATTATTTTTGGTTATTTTATGTTACTTTTCGCTATTTTAGCATATTTCACCTTAGGCTATTTTCAGCTATTATAAGTTTTTTTGGTTAATGTTTTTTCTTTTTTTCTATTGTAAATTATTTCATTTTAAGCTATTTGTAGCCATTATAAGTTACCTTTGGTTATTCTAAATTATTTCACTTTAGGCTATTTTTTACTATGTGAAATTATTATTAGTTACTTTTGGTTATTGAAAGTTATTTCACCTTATGTTGTTATTGACAATTTTAAGTTTATTGGTTATTTCATTTTGAGTTACTTTTGTTTGTTGTAGATTATTTCACCCTAGATTATTTTTTGCAACTCTAAACAATTATAATATATGACTATTAGTGGCTATTAAGGGTTATTATATTAGTGGATATTGGTGGTTATTATATTAATGGCTATTTTTGGCTATTAAATTAGTGGCTATTGGTGGTTATTATATTAATGATTATTCTTGGTTATTATATTAGTGGTTATTGGTGGTTATTATATTAATGACTATTGTTGGCTATTATATTAGTGGTTATTGGTGATTATTATATTAATGGCTATTGTTGGCTATTATATTAATGGCTATTGTTGGCTATTATATTAATGGCTATTGTTGGCTATTATATTAATGGCTATTATTGGCTATTATATTAATGGCTATTGTTGGCTATTATATTAGTGGTTATTGGTGGTTATTATATTAATGATTATTGTTGGCTATTATGTTAATGGTTATCGTTGGTTATTATATTAATGGCTATTGGTGGATAGTCTACTGATGGATATTGGTGGTTATTAATGACTATTATATTGGTGGCTATTGGCTATTCTATTAATGGTTATTGGTGGTTAAATTATCATTGGTTATTAGTGGTTATTTTATTGGTGGTTATTATATGTTATATTACAATTATTGGTGATTATTTTATTATAAGTTATTGTTGGATATTCTAGGTTATATTATCATAAGTTATTGATATTTATTCTATTGTAGGCTATTCTAAATTATTTTTCATAACTATTATTTGTTATTATAGGTTATTTTACCTTAGGATATTATATTATATTTTAGATTATTTAAATTATTATATTTAAGATAAAATATCTTATAATAAGATAAAATAAAATGACCTTGAATAACGTAAAGTATAACTTGAAATAACATATATTAATTTAAAATAAAATAACATAAGGTATAGCCTAAGGTTGGTTGAATAATTTAATTTTAAATAATTTAAAAACATATAATTATCTAGTTAGGATACCTTAAGATAAAATAATGTATAATAATTTAGGGTATAATAATTGAGAATGATGTATAATAACTTAAAATAATGTAAGGTATAAGTTAAAATAATTAAAGTAACCTAAAATAATATAGTGTATATCATAAAGTAACATATATAAGATATTTAAAACAACATAAAAATAAACCTATTTATTATAATAAATTATAATAATGAGTTATGTCAATTAGTAGTGAAACATGATGTTTACATAGTGATATTATAGTGAAATCACTAAAATGTAATGAACTTATTTCACTTTTTAAGGTCCCATAATGATTTAGGCTAGTGAACTGCACCCCACTTTTGTAGTAGTGTTTCAAGTTTAGCCCTAAAAACATGCTTATGGTTTACAACTTGATCATCCTTTTTTTTTTTGTGGAAATTTTCTCCATTAATTTTCAAACCAAAATATGATTCCTCCATCCTTCAATCATGCGACTTTGTCATTGTGTTTATACAAAACCCATTAACTTAAAGGGTGTCCACCTTTTATGATTCATTCATGGTATTGATTTTTATACATGGATACATGATATAGTGTGTGATGTGTTTGCATACATTGTTCATGAAACTTGCACATAATACATAAACAATTGCATGCACTCCCTTCAATCACACTTCAATCTTCTCATTAACAAGTTAACATTGTTTTTTCCAAAGATGAATTTTGCATTCAAATTTCCTCAATGTATGTATGGGCGTGAATAAAAATAATGAAATTTAATCACATTTGTCATTTGAAATATTATATTTTCCTTTGGCAATAAACTTATGTGTTGTTTTGCATAAACAAGTAGATTTTATTTATTTATGATTGTGTCAAGAAACTCAAGCGTATGAAAGGTCCAAAAGGAAACTCCATTTTCAATCTTGGTCACTTTCCTTCATCAATGAATTTTGGTTACACTTTCAAAGTTGCACGCATCCTTTTCTTAAACCAAGCAAAAGCAATGATGTCCATTATCTATTGATTACCAACCCTTATGAAGCCACCTCCCATTGCCACCACTAATTTATTATATGTTAGTGATTGAACATTGGTTTATAATCTTCGAGTTTTGTAATTAAATTTGTCTTTCATCTATTTCATTCTTATTTTGTAATGTTTGATTTCATTAACAAAATTTGATAAATTTACAACAAACCAACCATTAAAGAAATTCTTTTTTTTAACACTTGAAAAAAGTCCTTTTTTATTTTTTAAATTCACTTTGAGGGGATAGTGCCACTTGGTTCCACACTTTTGTGAATATCAAATCGTCAAGCTTTCATCTAATTGCAAGGATTATTATCCCAACCAAGAAAATGAAACAAGTAAATCCATCTGAAAAAAGGAACATGTGATATGAACCCATACAAGGATTTGAACATGATTTATCCTTATTATTGTCCAAAGTTAAAGATTATATTCACAATTATTCCACAAATAAATAGGCCATTTTATGTGTTTTTTAAAAAAATTGCTAGTGACTTCTTGTTTTTTAAAAAATATTTTTGAAAAAACACTTGGGAAAATGTAATTCTTAGTGCATAAACGACTACAAATGCAGTTGCAAATGTAGTCATAAATGCTACATTTTGGTGTAGTGTAGGGATTGACAATTGTAGTTAGGTAAGTATTGTGAAAAAAACAAGGATGTGACCATAAACTAGTTGGTGAAACCCTTTGAGACCTATACTGAAGGGGTGTTAAACTAGGTTAAAAATGGTGACAATTTATGTTGAGTTTTTTAATCACTCGTCAAAAAATTCAATTCAGTTCAAATTTAGTTAATTGTTTTCCCAAAAAACATTTTTGTTATTTTTAAAGGAAAAAAAATAATATAAAAATTGGGAAAAAAATTAAATAAATAAATGTGAGTGAATTTTATTAGGCTATTAATTTTCCTAGATATCATGGTAAAAACTCGCCAAGCCAAATTTTGAATGTCATAAAATTGGTGATAGAATACAAAAAAAAAAAAAACCTTGGCTCCCATTTTTAACAATCTCATCATAGGCTATATTCACTCCCCCCCAACATTATTTCAATGACAAGTTGTAAATGTGTCGTTCGTTTCTAGGCAATTTAGTGTGGGTTTCCATGCATGGGCCCCAAAGCAAATTGACGGGAAAACATGTCATGTTTCGATGGTGGCCCACCACTCATTTTGGTTGGTCAAAAACCACGCGCCATGAAACATGAGCCTCGAAACTTGAACCTCGAAACCTACAACCCACCAAAACATGTCAAGTTTCAATGGGTAGCCCAATGCACATTTCAATTCCCAAACAGCTTGAGCCTCGAAACATATCCCATCAAAACATGTAACGTTTCACGAGCTATGTTTTGGCCCCATTTGCCCATCTTCCGTGTTCCCTTAGTGATCCCCATCCATGACACTTTAAACATTTTTCAATTTTCCCACACTTCATTTAACTTTTGGTGGATTACTATATTAAGACAATTAATGAAAGTAATGGAATAGGTTTTAAAGTTTAGGTAGGAATTGATTACAAGCAAAATGCGTTACATGTCAATTGTCACAACGAACAAACATGTGCACCTAAGTTTCGGTCCAATTAAGGTTTAATTTTTTTGTAGTATTTTTTGGTTTTTTTACAACTATGAGTTTTTTTTTTTCCTCCAACTCAAGCGTAAGGCAATCCAAGTCTTCCATTGTTTTTAGCACATAAGCCAAATTAGTCCTGATAGAAAAGAGGAAACATGGAGAGTGAAACAACAATTAGTCCTGATAGAAAATGTGAAAGTAAACAAAATAATTTTTATGGAAACCTACACTTGTGAGGAATGGTTGTGATTACTTAGAGAATGCCATAATCATTACCAAGAGGACGAAGGAATTTATTTGTGTTTATTGTCACTATAAAAAAAACTCAAAGATGAGGATCAATGAGCACCAAAAGAAGGGGTGTGACAAAGCTGTGGATTTTGAAGGGAATCTTTTTAAACATTCTAGAATATAGGGTGAAGGCGAATGCATTGTCCAAGCCAAGGAATTGTCGCCCTTCAACCACATTAGCTTTGTAGCCAGTACAAACGTGTGAACACAATTGCAAGAAGGAGAAAACCCTGCCCTTGGAAATTTGCAATGAAGTTCAAAGTTTCGTTATTGTCCACAAGAAATGCCTCACGAAACATGGAGGCTAAGCAATCAAACAAGTTTTGACAGCAAAGAGGATTTTCAGGCGCACCAAAACTTATCACTCGGGAGAAATCGCAACACATTTTTGTTGGATCAAACCTTTTCTATTTGAATCTACAACATTGTAATGTTTAATTAAGTTTTGACAAAACTCAATTAACAATTGTAATGTGTTCACAAAGTATTAGTCTAATTTCTAGAGTTTAATTGAAAAGCAGCCCATATCAATTCATGTGAAACATGTTTCGATATACATCTTTTTGTCCCCAAAATTCCAATAGTTTAAAAATTTTCCAACAAAAAATCATGTTTCATTCATGTTTCAATAGTCTATCATTCCATGTTTCAACATTCTATTAATTCCAAAGAAACATGTTAGGATACAATCGATAAGTTTATGTTTCAATGGCAAATTATTAAATTCCTTAACAACTGTCATGTTTCGAAACACGTTTATGAAAATTTCATCCTTCGTTCATGGACACGATCATGTTTTGACTTTCATTATTGGCAAACCTAAAATAAAAGTTGGTGATTTCTAATAGCCATGTTTTGATAGGGTTTAATTGGCGTGTTTCTATGGTATAACATGTCTCATTTCTAAATGCATTTACCTTCCAAGGTTTTTTAATTCATATCACAATTTGAAAAGTGAAGAATCGAAATAGATGGATGTTTTGGATAGAGCCTCGCCATCAAGAAATCTACGTACCAATCCAAAGGAGTTACATACCCCAGAATCAACTCCCAAAAAACCAAAAGGAGATGGTGGGGACATGAAGAAAAAATTAAAGCTTGATAGGGTCCTCTACAATAATGAGGCATGGTGAAAGATTGATATAATGTTTTGGAAACTTTTGAAACGAAAACCAATGTTTGTTGGGAAAATTGTAGAAACACTAGGCATTTGGCATCTACTTCAATGCAATTTTCTTGATTGGGACTAAAAAGCGAAAAATAAAAAAGAATTTGTAAAAAGTTTGGGTACCTTTGTTCAAGATCCAAACTTCAACATTGTTTCCTATATTGTGCATTCAGAAAGTTCATGCAAGGAAACAAAGTGGTACCCAATTAGTTTTACCATATTGATTCGTTGTAGTACATTCACACTTACATTAAATTTTTAACATATGCATTTGTAGTCACATCAATCATTCATTTCAGCCTTCATTCCATATCTATGTTTCGAATACATATGCATGTTTGAAAATTTCCATCATTGTGTTTCAACATCACTTAAGGTTAAAGATTTGCATCTAGTATATTCATTAAGGTTTTGTTTTACATTCACATTGTTCTTAGGTTTCTTTTATTCATTTCCATTGTTAAGGTTTCAGTAGGTGCCATTGTAGATCCTTCAACTCTCTGAAACATAACCACTCCGTTTATTTTAAAACATGGCAACGACATGTTTCTATCACCCCACAAACTTCATTACATATTTCTATCACCCCACCAATACCCTGAAACATGCCAATAGCATGTTTCAACTGAGTTGGTTAAATAGTTCATAGAATGTTGATTTAAGTTAACATGTTAATTGTTATTTCTTATTCATTTTATGTATGTTTCTTGTGTAGGCTATGTGTATGTTAATACACTTTTCGCTATTGAGTCAAATGCAAGCTAAACAAGGAGATGAGGTTATTACTATAGCCTCCCAAATAATGGACCTCCTAGAAGCTGGCAACATGTAATCATTGGGCAATTCCTTACACGAATTTCTTGAATATCAAAAACACCTACAATGGTTCAATGAGGTAGATAACAAACACAAGGATTTATTAAGATAACACAAGCTTCACTTTGTTGGTAAGTGCTTCAAGGAGCTTGATATGGTTAATGCAAAAAAAATTGAGGCTACAAAGTAGGATTAGAATCCTTTATGGCATGTTGTTAGTAATGACAAATGTTTACATGCAATAGAGAGGCCTAAACTCCCCTGGTCACATTCTTTCGAAGAGGCTGAAATAATTGCATGTAACCTTTTACAAAGGAAAACACCTTTCAGGAGTGTTCCTTGGGAAGTTTGGTTAGTAAATGTTTTTTTCTAGCATTCACTAGATAAGGATGTTAGTTGTGCCTACCCACTCCAAGGCGCTGATAGCATGTCCATTAGAAAGATGAAATGGGGGAATACCATTCGGCCTGACATAAAACTATCGATATTTTAAAGCAAGATGGTCATATTATGTTCAAGGGTCAAGAAATCTGGGAGGTATTTAAGGATGAGAATATAGAAGCTATGTATCAAAGGCTCATGTCATCATCGGATAATTTGTTTGAAATGTCATCATTTTTCGCAATTGTATAGATTAGGGCAATAGAGGATATGATGCATGAGGATACTGCATTGTTCTAAGAAATTTGGGAACAAACAGATGAAGAACAAAGGGAAGCTTCACTTTTGGACATACGAAGATATCTTTGATGTCGTGAAAACATAGATATGGGATTGATAAACGTGGATTGGGGTGTGCTTCAAGTTTTAGACGCTTCAATTAGTTTCCCCCACAAAACTACGTTTGCCTTATACAAGGTGGTAGAACAAAGACGTGCTTCTTTGTTCCTAACTTAGCTCACAATTGATGGTGTTTTAATAATGTTATCATTGGAAGCATTGTCCAACTTCGCAGCCATTGGCTGGGGCATCCAGGTCCATGAAAGAAATGAATCAGAAAGTTTGGACAAATAGTGGGTTAAAATCTAGGAAGTTCACATCACAGAAACATCTGAAATCGAGCGTCACCCAGAAGATGTGAAAGTAAATGTAGATATGGTGGATGCAAATACTTCAAAATAGGTCTCACCTACGAATTTTCATGTTTCAAAAGTCACACCTCAAATTTCAAGGATTGCTAATAGTGTTTTACCAGTGAGATTATAACTTTCAAAGGTTTCGAAAGTTCAACCTTTGGAACCTCAAGTTTTGGACATTGAAACTTTGGAGGTTTAAGTTTTAGAGGTTCACATTTTGGATAAATTAAAACTTTCAAAGATTTAGGTTTCAAATATCTAGGTTTCAAAGGTTCACGTTTTGATACTCTAAGAAATAGTTGTTGTCCATGTTTTGAAAGACCAAATTAGAATTAGAATGAAACCATCAAAGCTTCCTAAGATCTCAACACTAACAAGGACAAACTCAAATAGTCTAGCGGGTTAGTTCCTATTGGTTTTGAATTAGACCCAAACATAACTTCAACTTATGTTTTGGGTGGAGGTGAATTTGATCACGTTTCAAAGAATTATCCTTAGGATGCCGAAGGTTGGGTTGAGGCCGTAATCGCTCGTGCATTGGATGATTTCCATATTTCGGATGCAAATATCTATTTTGCCTTAGTCCAGGAAGTGGATGTCAAAGCAAGTCAAACAATCAGTGCTTCTTTTCTACTAGTTCAACAAGTTTCAACGATACAAGATCTTGGTTATGTTTCGGCAAAACATCATGGTGATTATGTTTTGAAAATTAACATGGGAATCAAACAAAATCACATGCCATCGGTGCCATCAAAGCTTGATCTAGTTGGTGTTTCACCTCCAAAGGACTCAATACATGGGAGTATAATGTGGTCAAACACATCTATTGATGAGAATACAACCATTGATCTGATAGTGAATGCAATGACGTCGACTGAGGTTATGCTTAACATTCTTCAACAATACCCAATGAATTTACCTTGAGTTTTGAAACACTTGATTAGGCTATTAAACACATTTCAAAGGATATAGATGTTGCAACAAAGAAATCTCGAACCCAAAAGTGAAAAGAACCAAAGGTAAAACCTAGGAGAATGAAGGTCGGTGCCAAAGCTGCAAAGAAATAAGTCATGAAGAAAAGGACTATAGTCATAGAGAGTTCTTCAAGTTTTGATAGTGAAGTTTCATTACCACCCTTGAAAAAAGAACTTTATACTATGTTGGAGGCTACACCTAAAAATGACTAACGGCTTGTTTGCTTTGCAAAAACCAAATGGCAGGTTCCTAATTCAACTATGTCTTTCTTCAAAAAAAATTCCTTTTTGAATACATCTCCTAATAAGATTTTCAAATGTTTTTTCAAGTTACTTGAACTTTTCAACACTGCAAGGTATGATCATTTTTGTACTTGAAACATAAATTTAGTGAAACATATTATCACTAGAAAATTAGATTTAAAAGAACATTGAAACATGTGCATTGAACCATTACATTAAAGATACATGGAAACGTAGAAATAGAGGTAGATAGAAACATAAATTCTCATTATTTTAGATACATGGATATATACCAAAACATGAAAGTAGATAAATATTGAGGATTCGAATACTAATTAATATACACCTATTTGCAGGGTTAAAATGTATACTAAATATGAATTTTGTGGCTATGTGTTATTATTTGGGGGTGATATAAAGAAGGAGAATCATCTTTGGCCGGAAGACGATGATTTCAAAGCATTATTATATCAACAAAGGGAATTACAAGGCACAATGTTGGATTTTTATTTACAATTTATGTTATAGTTGGAAAAACTTGTTATTCAGAAATGTTATTATATTGTAAACAATTGGACTATGTCAATATTGTGTCGTAACCCTAGCCTTGGGCTCATGACCAAAACAAGGGTGAAGGCCAAGAGGGAAGCCCGAGAGCCACATCTCATGCTCCCATGAGTGTAGGAGAGTGTAAGGGAATGAACCCTCACACTCCCAAGTGAGCTCCCATTTTGGGAGTTGGAGTCTCGATGGATTTTTGAATCTTTAGAGAACATTATAGGGGTTAAAACCCATTGGATTGAGAAGTTCCTTACATTATTGAAAAACTTTTGGAACTTAGATGTCTAAAATGGGTTTGCATGACCCATTTGGACATTTCAAACATAAGTTATGGCCAAAAGAAGAGTCAGGACTCAAATTGACAACTAGACTCCCGACCATTAAAAGTCAAGAATCGCCTCGATTTCCTTGTGTGTAGGTGACATACCACATACCGTTGGAAAGCTCTCAAGGAGTGCTACAATTTTTCCTTAGACCTCATCTTAATCAAAGGTCTTCACACAAAGTTATGGGCCCCCAAAGTCACAGAAGTCCCAACTTTGGGAATTTCGAGATTCCCACTTGGGAGTCCTGGGACAAAATGACATTTGGGTGTTAGTCCCGTGGCCAGGCACAAAATATACTATAAGGGGGAAGGTGGTGGCTTCCCCCAAGTCTGGGCCATGGTGAGTCTTGTGAGTCCGTGTTTGTTCATGGCTCATCTGTGCACCAAAATGTTATAACTACACACTAACCAACTTGTTGTTTGATTTTTGTAGGTCCATGTGAGTAATTGAATTGCTTGTCAACATTCCTAGTCTCATCCCAGAGCTTCAGCACGGCCCTCTACCCTCAAAGTGCTGCGAGGCAGGGAGTGCGCCCCAATTCTTTCTCCTTCCGTTGTTTTCACCTTTGGATTCACAATTGAGTCCATCAAGGATCTTGGGGGTGCGTCATATTGGATCTTTTGTGCATAGACAAAGGGAATACATGAGAAAAGTTTACCCAGTGGGGTGTTAGAAACTTTCGTGGTACAAACAGGTTCAAACACACTTTGTTGCTTCCATACAATGAACAAAGCCATTGGTTTCTTTTCATATTAGAGCACCATCGCACATTACATTTTGATTATATTCTTGAATATCACAATACTTGGAAGGAAAATCAATTTGTGAAGTGTGTAGCGCTCGGGTGGTTTTATGTAAAAAACATACTGCATAATTCCAACA
>Ga0209611_10011334_pt1 | contig 12886 bp, 8 predicted proteins | sample S1TSphgellanicum_3_FD_187693 | JGI IMG/M metagenome (GOLD analysis project Ga0209611, IMG submission 187693) | Host-associated microbial communities from peat moss isolated from Minnesota, USA - S1T2_Fc - Sphagnum magellanicum MG (SPAdes) (version 2) | ecosystem: Host-associated > Plants > Peat...
CCGAGAACCACCCAACACTGGTCCAGACTCCAGACACAGTAGAGATATCCGCAAACTCACCCTGTCTTCACCCTGTCTTTGGGGCCTACTTTCACCGCCTAACCCCTCTTTCAGTGGTATAAGTAGACTAGAGAAGTTTTATTAAATCTCAGTATGAAATGCTGAAACTCAGTACGAAATGCTGAGATTCAGCATTTAATGCACAAGGTTCGAGAGAAATTATAGTAGCTGTGTACAGGCAGGAGCAGTGAAAATCTATGTAGCAGCAGCAGTGGAGGCGCTCAGGAAAAAAGAAAGACAGGGTGAAACTCAGTAGCCATCAAAATTGATGGTTTTCCTGAGTTTCACCCCGCCCTTGAATGCTGACGTATTTTTTTGCAGGTTTTTTTTGAATCTCACCTTGTGTATGACCAAACTCAGGGTACTGGTGCTGTCTTTTCCTGACTTTCCGGATATCTCAAGTGTCTTAACAGCGTCTTTAGATAAGTATACAATAATCAACCCAAACCTTCAGGCAAACAACATAAATACTGTAACAAAATGAATGGAGCACTATGGTCTGCAACACTAAGAATGGAACAAAAAAATGTCAAGCGTTTTGTTCTGGGATCAATAATCTGTAAGCAAACATTCCAACACATAAACAATCATCATCTCAAAGCTTCAATGAGACTTGATAGACGACTTACTCTTTAATGGTCACCAAATGTGCCACAGTACCAATTTGAGGGTGAACTTGATTGAGCCTAGAGTGAAATGACGATACATTTTAGCACCTTTTCTTCCTCTTCTTGACATCCCCATATGGACCTGCAGTTCTGTCAGTCTTTCACCTAGATGGATTTCTCATCTGCAACAGCAACACAACATCCAGGTTCCGAATCGTTGCCCATTCCTGCTAAAACTTTCCAGACAAAAAGTCAGTATCCAAACCTTACTATGCAGATGTTAAATTCACATAAGTTTCACCTGCCCAAACAGCATTCACATTTTGCCTGTTGTTGGAATCTCAAGAGTATAAGATACAAAAGACCAATTAAATATGTAGAATATATCTATTCACTCTTTTCTTTACTGAAAGGAGCTCCTTTCCTCACATGCACAGATGAGCAATTACATCAGGTATATAACCCATCCATGCGTGGACGATTCCAAGCTTCAAAGATACCAACCCTGGTTTATAACCTACCTAATAAGCTAACAAAATGATGCTATCCCAGTTGCTCTTACAATCCCTTATAACAAGTCAGGTCACAAGATTAGGCAGTCCTCCAGTTCACCCTCATGTCTGTAGCAGAATGAATCAATATCTTCCTCTAAGGATTGTGTTACACCCTCTGCTTAATAGTTGAAGTGGGTGGGTTTCAAGTCATGGGTCCTTTCCCTTTTGTATGCTACCACTGCAAGAAAACCAGTAGGCAAAAAATTGCTGGTACCTCACACATTTACTATCAAAAATTTGCTCATGATATAGGAATTTGGCAGCCACTGTTCAGCAGTCACCATGCTGATGCCACTTGCTGCTTTCAAGGGGTTGGAGTACTGGCCCATCAAACAATTTCCCATCAGAAATCCAAAATCAACCTTTGCAATCTTAGAGTTCATTGATGCAACAACATGATCAGTCAACAGACAATGTGACTTAGTTCGTCTCCATGTTGAACCCTAAACCTGACAAACCAATGTGACCGAGTTGTTTCAATTTTGAATTCAACATACAAAAAATCTGGAACTGGCAAAACAGTAGTAGACTGGATTTCATGTTGGACCTAATATACCAAAACATGGAACCAGCTGCTTCACAGCACTTGTCTCTGAGAACATAGAAGCAGAGGACTATGGCAGAGGTATAGGGTATTGAAGACCTACTCCAGTGCCTCATTCTACAGGTGGGGAAAAACACTTAACATCTGGTTCCAACTTGTTAAGGTTTTTCCTTCTGGTGGCTTCACTGCCAAGTATGTAACATAGCTGCTAAACCTGCAATCAAAGTTTGAGCTAATGATAAAGAAATTATCATTCTGCAATGGAAACCTCTTGTATGGTACAAGGAAAGCAGGCAACCAGAAACCCACTACCAGTAAATCAAACACTATTGCCCTGTTTCTTCAAAGTGCAACAACAGTCTGCAACATGCTACTCCATTGAAGAATCCAGAAACACAGGAGGAGGCTTCACATTAACTCATAACAGGATCCAAAAAACAGCAGCAGCAGCAGCAGCAGCTGGTAACTACATTTCCAACAAGAAGCTTGCAAGGTTTCTGCATTTACTAGTCCATTTTCTCCTTGATGCTGAGCCTGTAGCAGCAACAGCAGCAGGGATTCGAGGGTCCACAGGAGCACCATTTGCATTTCCATTGAACATCATGCCTCCACCACCACCACCACCACTGCGTCCTCCTCCTCCTCCTCCACCATAGAGGTTTGGTCAAGGATGGAAACCTCCAGGCTGATCAAAGAATTGGGCTCCATGCCCACCATTGGTGTACATACCTCCACATCCTCCTTGATGGCCTCACCCATTCACATAGCCTCAAGCACTTGCCCGGCCACCTTGATATCCACCCAACATGCCTCCTCACCCTCTCGGTGGAGCTCCAGCTCCTGGATGACCCTGTTGGTACCTGCTTCTGCTTCTTGGTGCCCCTTCCCATCTGAGGTTGACGATGATGAGGAAGAAGATGACGAGACCACACAATCTCTGACTCTTGGTTGATGATGAGATCACGATTCTTGTAGCAGCAGATCGGTCGTCAAAGATGATCATCAATCCAACAGCAGAAGAAGAAGAAGAAGAAGAAGAGAGAGGGGCGGTCCGGAGAGGCGATTTTTTGGGAAAGATTTTGCATGCGCATTTCTTGCTCATTGCTAGATTTCTCTTAGTTTCTGCAGCAGCGATGGTTAATCCTGAGATCGATGATTCTCTTAGTTTTTGCTGCAGCAATCGCTGACCCTGAGATTGATTCTCTGGAGTTTCTGCGGCAATCCGTTGATCATGAGAGTAATTTTCTCTTCAGTTTCTGCAGCTCTCAGTGATCCTGAGAATGATTCTCATGAGTTTCTGTAGCAATCAGTGATCCTGAGATTGATCCTCTTAGTTTTTGCACCAATCTTTGCTCCTGAGATCGATTCTCTTAGGTTCTGCAGCAGCAATCAGGGATCTTGAGATTGATGTTTCTCTCTAGTTTCTGCAGCAGCAGCAGCAGCAGCAGCAGTCGGTGATCCTGAGATTGAGGATTCTCTTTAGTTTCTGCTGCAGAAATCGGTGATCAAGAGATTGATGATTCTCTTTAGTTTCTGCAGCAGCAATTGGTGATCCTGAGAGTTGGTTCTATCAGTTTCTGCAGCAGCAATGGGCGATCCTGAGATTGGTTCTCTTAGTTTCTGCAGCAGCAATTGGTGATCCTGAGAGTTGGTTCTATCAGTTTCTGCAGCAGAAATGGGCGATCCTGAGATTGTTTCTCTTAGTTTCTGCAGGAGCAATTGGTGATCCTGAGAATTGATTCTATCAGTTTCTGCAGCAGCAATGGGCGATCCTGAGATTGGTTCTCTTAGTTTCTGCAGCAATGGGTGATCCTAGAGTCTCTTCAAGACAAAAGAGTTGGTGATTCTTTTGTGTTTATGTTACACAGGCAAGCAAGCAACACATGCAACAAATTCACTTGATGATGTTCACAGGGCAAGCAAACATGAAGTTTTCTCAAGCAGAAATTGCAAAGATCATGAAGCAGCAGCAGCAGCAGTGACATGATGACACAAAACACACTGAAAACAAACCTGCAACTACAGTACGCATTTTGTTGAGAGATTTTGTCTCCTGTGAACCCTTGATTTCCTTTCTGAGAGTTTGTCTTATTTTCTCAACATACATCTTGAAGCTCATGGCATATGCCCCTTATGAAAGCAGTATAGTTGTTGTCCAACAGGCTAGAAAAGGGTGAAGATCAAAAACTGCATGGAAGCTTCATGTAGAAAAGAGCAATTGCAACATTCCAAAAAACTGTGGAGTAGGCAAACATGAGGTTGATGTAATCATATCACATGTCCGTATGTTGATGATCTATTCTCTCACCAACTTAGGTTTTGCTCTCTTCCTCTCTTTGTCTACTGAGAGCACAATCTTCTTCTCTTCTTGGGTTGCTCCAAGTCGAAATTTTGGACCTGACTTCCTCGTCTTCTCTTTGCAACAACAGAGAAATTCATTGCTAACTTGATGTTATTCTGACTTCTTTCAACAGATCAAACTTCTGATGTTCAAACAAACATCTCAACAAAAAAGAGGACAACAAAAGTGAGAATGATACACCCAAAGTCTCAGATTGGATGAAAAGTCAGTTTCATGCACCAAACCTGCCTGCAAGACTGTGAGAATCTGTAGGTAAGGGCCATGAACCTAAAACACCAGTTATTGATGAACACAATGCCGAGTGAAGCTCCAGATGGGCAAGGTTTTGGGTGAGTCCCACCGCCCTGTTCGGTCTTCCATTTAACAATCCTCAGAGGATGGCACTACAGTTTGTAATGAGATGATAGTGATGAAGAACCCCTTTTGCAGAAGGGGATAAAAAACTATAAGATTGTTATTTGAAGTGAACAAATGTAAATTCTAGAATTTAGATTTGTTTACATCTCAAATGATTTCAGCTTGTTAGTCAAATCTTCAGAAGAGAAGACCTTTTGTGAAGAAGACATGCCAAATTCTGCTTGAGGATGATCATGTCAGGGCAAAAATTCTGTCAATGAAATGGGGATACAATAGCATTGGGATGCAAGAAAAAATGGAAAGGAAAGAAACATCAAATGTTCTCTCTAACACATAACACTTCATATGGTACATCCATATGTGGTTAAGGCTCCTTCTTACAGGTTCATTTTGCTTTGGTTTGTCTTTTTGTTTCATGGGTGGAGAAATCTCAATTCAGTTTTGACAAATGTTTTGCAAACTTGTTAATTTGAGTTGAATTTGAGTTGTAAGTGCAAAAGAGTTTTGCAAACTTGTTAACTTGATCAAATTTTCTGAAGACCACCTGGTATGTGCTCTTACATACAAGAACTTCGACTAAGAATGAGATCCTGCAGTGATTGGGATTTTGCAATTGAGATACATACGAGATCTGGGGGTAAGGTGATTTCTCATTGTAACTTATACTATGGATTTGACTTTGCAAGATTGCTCTTCTACTCGTCCTTGAGCTCTCTCATGTTTTATTCTTTTGTTGTAGATTGTGGCAAAGTGTCTTGAGAAGATGGAGAACAAAAATGAAATTCAGTGGGAGTCCACTGAACCAGTTACCCTGTTGGGGAACAACAGTTCTGGCAAGCAACTGGAGCATTACCCTTCCTTATTACTGGTTGCCTTGACAACACTCTATTGCCTTGGTAGCTGCCGTGAAGGATGGGCAATGCTCATAGTGTATCTTCTCATTGGTATGAGGACAGAACCTCTTCTTCATGTTTGTGTTTCTACTCCCCTTGTCATACTTTCTAAATGTTTTTCAGAAGGTACCTGGTCAAAGTGAAAATTCTTTGAATGTCCGACAATCTCACTTCACTTGTTTTTCAGAAAAAAAACGAAAGTTTACAATCTCCACAACCTTCTTGACATTGCCATTACAACATCAATATGTGGTGTTTTGGAATGAATTTGGATAACCAACATGAAAGAAACCAACCAGAAATAAATTCCAACCCATTAATAAGAAACAAACATATAATTGCATAGTAGTAAATTTCAGTCAACTCTTGCACAACATTGGACACTTGAATCATCCACAAGAATTTGATGTTCAAGAAGAAGAAGAAGGAGAAGGAGAAGAAATCCATGCTTGGAGAGTATGAAGCATTGGCACTTTTTTCTTCAGTTGCAAGACATTCAAGCTTCATGGTGTAATTAATAGCTTCAGGTTTTTCCTACTTGCAGATGTTTCAAAAGCTTAAAAAGGGTGGTAGCTGAACATCGAGTGTGATTCAGAGGTAAACTCTCCCCAGCTTTTTTCTAAAGAAGTTTGCTGAACTTCAATGTCATTTCATCATCATCATCATCTTCTTCCAATGTCATTGTTGCTACACAGTTCTTGTTTCCATGTAAGTGAATCCACACACCCAAAAACAGTACAGGAATATGCAAACTTTCCAGTGCCCCTTTTTTGTTACACCTTTTTACTCAGGAGCCTTTAATCAAAAGTCTGGCACAATCTACCCATCCATGGAATGGAGATTACAGAAAACCAACCATTGGATTCAAAGTTGACAAGCACAGAATGTGTTGGTACAAAAGATTCAGTCAAAATCATTGATGCTTGCTTGCTTGCTTGCTTCCTTCCTTGCTTGCTGGCTTGCTTTGCAGAGTAAAGCAGCAACAGCAGAAAAAAAACAGGTGATAGATTTTGCTTTGGATGCTATGCTTGTGAAGTACAGGTACTACATCATACATGCACAGTGCCTGTGGTTGCCTCTGCAAGGTCCAAAATCATGTTCAGAAATTAAAGTTATCTGGTAAAGTCAACGTGATTAGGGGGTGAGAACAGCTAGTTTCCACATAATAGGGCATCAAACATGTAACTGGGAATGAAAATTTTACAGAACGAAATAACTCGGACCCAAACTAGTTTTTCCACCAACTTTGGTGGGACACTGAGTTTCATCCTGTCTTTCCTGAGCACCTGCCTCCACTATTGCTACCTATATTTTCACAGCTCCTACCTGTACAACTACTATAATTATTCCGAACCTTGTGGATTGAAATGCTGAGTTTCAGCATTTCATACTGAGATTTAATAAAAATTTCATCACTCTGCTGATACCACTGAAAATGGAGGGGATAGGGAGTGAAAGCAGATGGGGATAGGGGGTGAAGGAGAGGGTGACTTTACGGATAAATTTATTGTATTTGAAAAAAAGAAGTCCCGGACAGACAGGAGTGAATCAGCAGCACCCACCAGCCCACCATCCACTGGATGCCAGATATCAACTCAGTTGTGGATGAAGCTCAACCCAATACCAACCTGGTGATGGATGAATCTCAACCCGATACCCACTCGGTTGTAGATGAATCTCAACTGAGGTATTATCCTGCTTTTACCTTGGTAACCCATTTTGTAAGAAGTTGATCCTATATATGCTAACAACTCACTTGTTAATAAGTGGTTACTATGTAGGTAGGTAAGAAGGTAAGGCACTTGGTGACAACTAGGTAGGTAGGTAGGTAGATAGATGCATGTGGATGGTTTAGTAACTACTTAAACCATTGTCGTTAGCTATGGGATAAAGAATGCAATGGAAAATGTCTTTCCTGTCCACACAATTGCACACCATCATCCATCGTGCATGGTGCACTGGTGGGTGTTGTCGGTTCACTTGGAATTGGAGTAGAATGGACATATTATTGTCCAGAGAACCCAAGGCAAACATGACAAACATAAGACCTGGGGATTAACCCATTTGAGGAGAATAACTGACTTTTTCAGCCTTTGGGTTAACTTTTTTCTTTTTTTCCCGAAGGTAAACTCTCTCTCTCTCTCTCTACATGTAAGGAAAGACTTTACCTTCTTTTCCTATGCTTCAAAATTCCTAGGAATTGTGATTTTATAGCATTTGTTGTTTAAATTTTCACTTTGCTTCCATCACTTATAATATTGTTGTCTTTGTGGATTTGGGAAAAACTATTGTGTAAAACAAAATAAGAGTGAGTTCATTTTATTTGGTTCAACTCATCACCACAATATGGCAAGTGTGACCGTTAATTTGTTGACTTGCTTTCTTCATGATTATAGCCAATATGTGATGTTGCAATAGAAACCCAAAAAGGTTGGGCATAAAGATAGATGGGTCATCTTGACTATAGAAATGACAATGTAGGACATTGTGCATTGACACCCACAAAGTTTGTAGGGGGTGTTTCACATCCCCCACAATTGATTCTCGGGAGTATCTTGTCACAAGAAATTTGTGAACCTAAAAGAGATGTTCAATGTAGATGAAGTGACCATTGTTATAACGGGCAATAAATGTTTGTCTCAAACCCAAAAAAATAAAGAGAAAAAATAAATAAAATTCCACAAATTTGGTAAAATATTCTTAGGTCATGTTGCATCAACAAAATCTTGTTATGTACAAGTCTCCCGTTTCTATCAAGGCAACAAATAAAATATAGTGTGGGAAGTGAAATTGTTGTGACCCAATTGAAAGCCCTTGAAGATCAAGGGATAGTAGGTGGGATGTGACAACTCCTTCATTGATGTCCTAAACCCTAAACCCTAACTTTTCCATGAACTTGTTCAAAGTTGCATCTAACTATGGCAAAGAATGAAACACATCCAAGTGGGGCTACTAACATCTTCCCTTAATGCAAACAAAAGCCATATATATAGGTCCAAACTACATAATTAATATCAAGATTTCATGAGGGGTTTGGATTTTATTATTATTATTTTTTTGAAGTTAGTTTTGAATTTTTGCTATTTTTGTGAATTTCTAAAATAAGTTGGGACAATTATATGTGCATTCCTTGCAATGTTGTTTGTTACACCCCCTCAATGCCCATCACAAAAGAAACATAAAAACAAAACATGCATGTTGTAACAAAAAGAAAAAAAAGGTCAAATAAACCCTAAACCATGTATCAACTACCATAGTACCTTGGCCACTTTGACACATGTTTGCCGAATAATTAAATAATTTCGAGGAATCCATTTCGACAAATGATATATTCCAAGATGTTTATTTCATCATATTCATCATTTTCAAAAAAATATCTTAATTAATTTATTATTATTATTATTATTATTGAAAATTTTAATATTTCTCAAAATAACATAATTAATGTTGAAATGGTCCTGGTACTATGGTATCAGCATGATTTTGCTTGTCACCCAAAGCCATGGGACCTAGAAGCCCCATTTTGGGGATCCTAAGTTGTAGAGTAAAAGAAAGGTTTCCACTAAGTACTTCCTATTATGCCCCTTTGTTATTTATTAATTTATTTGAAATTTTCCTGCTTTTCTTTTTCTTTTCAAAATATTATAATAGCTAGTTTTATGGCTCTTTCAAGTCCAATGAATGAATAAATAAATGAATGTGCCGATTACTAATTACATCTCTACTTGGATGAATTGAAGTCCATTGTTAGGAGAAGCTGCACCCAACCCCCAATGGGTATCAGGGTGGTTCTTAGGGTTCAGAATCACTCTTATTCAAAAATCAAATACCCGGTTTGGATATAAAACCCTAGTTGTAAAAAAAAAAAAAAAAATCAAATAAGCACTTTGGACACATAATCGTGGTTCTCAATTTGTTGAAAAGTAAAAAATTAACCTCCTAGAAATTCCTTTGTGAGTTATTTCATGAAACTTGCAACCTTGGATCCCATCCCAGGTAAAAAAGTTGGGTACTCGGGTTAATCCTTTGATATGGGTTCTCAAGAAGTGCATAACATGGATTTGAGAGCAATTTCCAACACTTGCTAAATGGGCATGAAGAACCCACCCAATTCTTGCACACCATTATTACACACAATCTGACATTTGACGGTTCGGTTTCTTTCTTTATGCACTGAAAGATTTTGTTGTTGTTGTTAGTTCGTTTCATTATTATTATTATTTATTTTATTTTTTTTCCTGGTAATGTTGTTGAAAATCAATCAAAGAATGACTTTGTCAAAATGAAATTTGATTTTCTTAAGCCTTTTTTTTTTGTTTAATGCTATGAACTGCAAAAATAACCCAACAAATCATGGCCCATCATCACACAACAAAAGGTTTGTTAGTGAAAATTTGCTATAAGAATAATGTGGGAGTAGGTAACTACTAAGAGAATCTCCACGAGTCCTCAATATGTGACCCTGCAAAAATGTTTTTCACATCCAAGTGTTAGTTATTTACTGTTTTGCAACCCCCACCCATCAAACTGAATCTGGGACAGCAAATGGGTGGGGTAGTAGTACTACTGATAGCAAACCACCTGGACGAATCATTATGATCGGCCAATCCGAAACACTGAGCAACAGTCAGTCAGATCATAGTTATTACACTCTTTTCTGCTTGCCCCTGCACACCTTGCTGTGCCTTTCACCAGCCACCGCAAACTTTGTGCACAGTATGCTATGATAAAACTATTTTCCTGAGCCAAACCGGCATGATTTGACTTTTCTTCGTCCAATTTTACTGTGCAGTACCACATACTTACTGAGCACCGCTGGACATGCTCTAAGTACCCCGCCTCATAACTGAATGAAATTTTTGCTACAATCAAGCTCCACTAATCAACGTGCTACAAGAGAAACTTTTGCCTCTGCTAGGCCGAAAATTCCAAGTTTGGAAAACGTCCAAGCAGCCATGAAAACACAAGGGTCTCTCATATCTGAGGTTCCACCCTTCATATTTTATAGTGAAAATTTTCTGCCTTGTGGTTTACACTTTACACTTTGACTAAGGCGTGACACTAGTGTGAGTGTCGCCAATTTCCACTCTTTCCGCTCAAGTGCCACTTGCACCACTGAGTTTATTTATTGACCCGGTAGGTAGCTCACATGAAAACCACCGAAGCCCTTTGCAAAGGTGCCTTACTCTATACACAATAACAACTCATGTTAATTTCTTTAGTATCAAATGAATCGTTCACTAATATATATGTATATATTTATATATTTCAAATAGAGTTTGTGATTATTTTAAAGTGGATATAAGAGTTCTCATAAAGAATTTCACATGATAACGATATGAGTATAAAATAAACGGTATGGGTTCAATGAAGTCTGATATTTGACAACTTTACGCAACCAACCAACGTCCTCTTTAAAAATGTAGTAACTTTTGCAAAGAGGTAACCCACCTCTTGTTGAATAGGAGACTTTTCTCGTTACCTAGTTGTCACAACATTCACATGTAGAACTCTTGGACACACATCTTCATTGACATGGCAATTTCCTTTTCATATTTTAGAGACAAAACTTGTATGTGAATAGTGTACCAAGGAACACATGGAGGTTTAGCATTGAGTAACCAACACTTCAAGGACTTATATATATAAGTCCTTGAAGTGTTGGTTACTCAATGCTAAACCACCATGTTACGTGGGACCACCCATTTTTATTTTCTTTTTTGGGGAACCCACGTTTTCAAATAAAACATACTTATTTTTGCAAAATAAATATTTTAATTAAAAAAATAAAAATCAATTGAAGATCAAAAAAATTTAAGATAAGAAAAGAGAATGAAAATATATGATACTTAATAAAATTATTCACAAAATAATCCTAACTTCAATGAGCTTTCATTCTATGTCATCATGCTTTCCAAGCTATCCATAAAGTGAGAATCACCCTTCAAAACTAAGGTTATGCACTCTAGATAATCCTAGGTTTTTGCTAATCTTAGATAGCACCCAAGGTAAGGGTATGTAGTCCCCTATTGCACTAAGAATCAATTCTAGATAGGCTTTCTAAATGATCCTTACATATCCCTTAACTTAAGAAATCCCTAACAAACTTTTAAAATAAACTTTATGTATCACCTAAATAGTGTTTTTGATATACCATAACCCATCTAGACTCCTAAATACACATAGGCAAAGACATAAGATATGAGAATGAACATGGTTTGCTCACACAATACAAGAAATATTTGTTTTTTTTGATACAAGAAATATTTGTTTTTTTTGGTAAGGTATGGGTGTTGGAAGTTGTGCCATGAAAAACTAATTTATTCATTTGTTAATTCTTTAGGTAGGGAGAGAGAGGCCCATAAGTTACCATAAGAACCTCTTCATAAATCTCAAGCCAACCAAGCTCAAGTTTTACGACAAATCAGATATTCAACAAGGGGTGTGTCACAAGGTAGCCTTGCCATTTACCTTAAAAAGCATTTTAAGGCAAAAGACGAATTATGAAAATTCAAATATTTCACCATGCAAAAATATAATCTTTAAAAAAAAATCCTCTAAAAAAAAAAACCAAAATCCTTCAAGATATTATTAATAACTCTTTAATTAATCTCAAGTTTCAAACACAAGCCAAATTATCATGTTTCAAAAATCCTCATATAAAAAATAAAATAGACCTATTATTTATTATTACCTAGGGGCCAAACTCCCCGAAGCTACTATACTCTATAATGAATCTAAACACAATATCCTTGCCTTTGAAGGCATCTTTCAAGGCATACTCAATAGATATGAACATATGGGTTTATAGGGTTTAGGGTTTAGGTTTAAACCCTAAACCCTAAACACACAATTCATATTGCTTTGCTCACTAAGATGCTTCTTAAGGAATGGAAATAATAACTATGGTACTTTGAGTGACCTTGGATCTTCAATGTGGTCTTACCAATTCCCTTTTTCCCAAGGTTTGTTAGACCTTAACTTAACTAAAACCCTAAAGGTCTAAACCCCTAAAGGCTTTTAGGGTTTAACCCTAACGAATGCAAAACAAAAAGGATGTTATTTTTGCTAATTGAATTTGGATATGCTATTAAGTGAATATGTGAAAAATCATGAAATATTTAAACTACTTAAGTACACTGTAGAAATGAACCAAGCCAAACATATCGGATTGGCCAAGACGAGCTCCGTTTTAAATAAAATTTGGGTCATTTACAATCGGCTTTTAATCTAGACATTCGACCGTAAGACGAACAAAAACCGGAAAAAAAACAACACGTAGGTATGCGGAATGAATTTCAACATTGAGATGTATTATATAGTCACATTGGCTCCTCTGGAAATTCCTCTCACAATAAAATATCGAACAAAATAATAATATATTTCACCCAAAAAAAATAGTCAAAGAACAATGATGGATTAAATGCTTTATATATGTATGCATACATGGAGGCATGGTGCATGGCATATACTCGCCGTGCATGGTGTCGAGGGGCACGCAAGTGCGT
>Ga0209611_10011336_pt1 | contig 12885 bp, 9 predicted proteins | sample S1TSphgellanicum_3_FD_187693 | JGI IMG/M metagenome (GOLD analysis project Ga0209611, IMG submission 187693) | Host-associated microbial communities from peat moss isolated from Minnesota, USA - S1T2_Fc - Sphagnum magellanicum MG (SPAdes) (version 2) | ecosystem: Host-associated > Plants > Peat...
CATCCTGATCTGCCAAAATCCCGATTGCAAATCCAACGCAGTGAACCATGCTGACTTTCCTAATTGAGAAATTACATCTTCTACTAAGGGCATAGGGAATGAATCCCTCCGAGTTTGTAAGTTGAGGGGTCTGTAGTCCCCACAAAATCGCCTACTCCCATCCTTCTTGACTGGCAGAGTTACTCGGCATGCATATGCTGAGTTGCTTGGCCTCATTTTGCCCAACTCGACCAACACATTAATCTGCCGGTTTACCTCTGCCTCTTCCCAATACGACAATCGACCAGGAGCTACCTTACAAGGTGGGAATCCTTGTGTGTCGATGATATGCTCTCCAATACTGCAACACCCGAGTTCCCCTTTGTTCCATGCAAACACATCTTGATATTGCTCCATAATGCTCCACAATTGTCATTCCATCCCTTTATCCAGGTGCTGATCAATCTTGATCTTCTGACAAATCTCACCCCACCGCGTTTCCTCCGTGGGGTTTTTCATGATTCGCTTTTCTACTCTATCGTCGGAGGCATCGATCTCCATCCGCTGAACCTGCAGCAGCACAGATTCCTCAACTGCAATTGCTGCTTCTGATAGACCTTGCATATGTCGCTCCTCATCATCAGCCCACGAGATCTAGTTGACGTAGTCATCAGCATCAGTAAGCTCTTCCTTCATAAAGTCGTCCGCATTGGTCTGCATTGTCAGCTGTAGAATCTGCTGGGGTCCCTCCTTCTTGACCAATTCCTCAAACTCGGTATCCCCAAACTCAGATGCATCCTCATCATGGCCCGCCAATTGAGTCGCTTCTTCTGAGCTTTCGCTTGAGTCAGAGTCAAAGTCAGATTCCAGCTTAGCTAATAGCTCACAAGTGTCCTGTCGAGATGAGCAAGACGCTCCGCTCATTACTTCCGAATTCCCAGAGGCAAGCCTCCAATCGTCCTTGTGGTCACTGGTGGCTGAGTCCGATCTCTACATTAAATTCACCATGGTGAATGGCAGCACTTCCACATCAGCCCCAGGACCTTTCCTGACTTGGATCAGTCCCTGTTCAACGTCCACAATCGCGCCAATCTTGATCAGCAGATCAAGTCCAAGTAAAACATCATAGCTATCGGTATCCACAACCATGAAAGTCATCCTGCATTGCACTCCTCCAACTTTTATCGGCACCTCCTCAATTCGGCCGAGTGCCTGGGTCAGGGCACCTGAGGCCGTCTTGTATGCTTCCGATCCAGTCACCAAATGCATTAGACCCAACTCCCGCACTACTGTAGCTGCCATGATTGACATGGATGCTCCAATATCCACCAGTCCTTCAATTAAACATTGATTTACTTCCACCGAAAGGTGAAGTGTCTTGCTTCTGTGTGTCTTGTTGATGCATAGACGTCTAAGTGTTGGAACAGCAGAAACCATCGACACTTGAGTGTTTGCAGCTTCCGCATCTTTCTTCCTTCGAGCTACCTTTAGAAGATTCTCCATGTGCTCCAACTCCCCTGGTATCATCATCACTGTCTCCATCGGCGTCAGTGATACCTTTCCTTTGACAAAATGGGAAAGAATTTTTGATTTGACAGACTCTTCCCGATTCGCTCCTACTCTCTCAATTGTGGCATCAGCCGTTAGTCCAGACGCTGTTGGCGTCACCTCCACAGGCATTCTCCTTCTTGGTACCCGAATGTAGGAGAACAAGTTCTCACTCCCACACAGCTTGTTAAGTTGGTGCAGGGTCGCTTCCTCATCATCCAACATTACCTCCAGGAAGTTAGTTGATCCGGGGTGCGTCTTCCCATCCCTTGGTTTCTTCCAGCATCTGTCCTCCGAATGCCCTAATCCTACACAGAAAGAACACTTCACACCACAATTCTCTGTCCTATGCGGCATCCCACATTTGGCACATTTGGGCCGTGGTGCATTAAGCCTCGGACATGCTATGGCAATGTGGTCTCCTCCTCTACAAATTTGGCATACTGCAGACATGTTGGAAGAGGATGATGTGACAAGTTTTGACACATTCCCCTTCATGAAATTGATTAACGTATCATTGAAAGCATTAACTTGCTTCTCCATTATTGCCTCAGCAGCTCCCTCCTCCTGTTCTTCCTTTAGAGGTTCGAATGGAGTTTCGCCGAGCTCACCTAGCACCCTTTCAAGTTCTATGGCAGCACCCACCATTTCTTCTATGTCAGTGTATGTCCTAACAACACATATCTTTTTAATTTCTGGTCTCAGCTTACCCAAAAATCGCCTCCTTTGTTCAGCATCGGGAATTTTCCCCCGCTGAAACAGCTTATCCAATCGCTCAAAATATCTCTGCACCCGCTCCTTGGGTTCCTGTTTGATGACATCGAGCTTCATTCGAATGTCATCAGTGTCTACATGGCCATACTTCTGCAAAATCAGTGTTTTCAGCTCAAGCCAGTCGGCCGGCGCCGGCTACAGCTTTCGGAACCACTCCCAGGCTCTGCCTCTCAAATTGAGCTTGGCAATCTTAAAAAGTTTGTCCGCGTTGAGGTCACGCACCTCTGCCGCCATACTGAACCGTTTAGCCCAATCGCTAACATCCTCATGATCGCACCCCCAGAACAATTCGTCCATGCCCTGTGGACTAGTCATCCTGAAGATGCGTGATTAGGACAAAGAGAAAAAAAAAAAAAAACTCCTTACAGACACAAAGCCCTCAGACAAAATGTATGAACTCAACAACTGCTCATTGCTGCAGTTCAACTCGGATTACAAAAACATGGACGTCGGACTACACACTGAACTCTAACTGAGCCCCTCCATACACAGGTCTCAGAGGTTCAAAGATTGATGGGATGGCAGAGAAACGTTGCTCATCCGTCGACTGCTGTTGAAATCGCCATTGTCCTTCTTGTCTTAACCACACCCTCCAGTTAATCAAGTGGGATTGGGATCCGCTATGCTCCACCCGAAGCAGGCGATCGCCCTCTTGAAACAAGTCTTCTACTCCAGGTATGTACAGCCTCACAAAATGGTTTAGCGACACTTCCGATCTACGAATCCATATGTCCCCCAGCCTTGGGACATTGTTTTGCCTTTCTGCAAGTTCAGGAGCGACCCTACGCAAGGTAGGAGGTGAAGTAGAAACTGTCCTGAAGTTCTGAGGTCCATGCCCACCCCCTTTTACAAAAAATCCTTGGTATATTAGAAGTGGATTTGAGCTTAAGGGGGAATGTTGAGAATTCAAGCTCAACTAGTTAGGTTTCATTAGTTACTGGAGTAGGAAAGTAATTAGGTTACTTTCACAAGGTTGAATTACTTCCTTACTTATATTAATTTGGTTATCTGTGGTGTGGTCTTGTAGTTAAATACCTTGGTGTTGATGGTTTAGCTTTCTTTTCTTCATTACACAAGTTTGTGTATTTCATGTGACAAGAACCTTGAGGAGTTCTTGAAGTTATGTTTCGTGTTGTGAACATCATGTTGTAGTTTCCTTTCAATAAAGATTTATGTTTGCCCTTGAGTAGATCTCCTATTTGTTAACATGGTTGACTATGTAGTTTATTGTTCATGACAATAACAACAAAAGTACTAGAGAACTTCAATCCATAAGTCATATAAATTGGAAGAGTTTTGCATAATACACATTTCAATACTCTTTCATTAAATTTGTAATTAGATCGGTTGATTTCTATTTCATTTGGGTATAAAGTGGTTGTTAACAAGTTTTTTTTACCTCCATAGTAGAGACCAAAACATTCAATGACTTGGGCACAATCTCATCTTTAATAGTTTGTGGTGAAAAACCTCTAAAATACACATAGAAGAAGCCATTTCCTCCTATCTATGGTATCAAGTGTGTTGTAGTTGGGAAGAAACTCAATGGTGTAGATGGCTATGAAATAGTGGAAAATATGGAAACAAATAGTATTCATATTATATGTTAATTTTTTCCAAAAAAACCTAGAGTGTAAATTGAAGCAATGGTGAGAAGCAAGTTTTTAGGGAAAGAAAATTGGATCATCTACCACCCAATCCAAAAATTAAGTGACCGCATGATGAATGAAATGTCCTCCATATGCTCACAAAACAAAGTGGAGGTGGACAATGGACCTTACCACAATTTAGTTATTTTATATCATTTGTATAGTGATGAAAAAAATCACTACATCATAGGTTACAATGCAAGACATTCAGATTTAAGACATGCATGTAAGTAAAAAGAGTAGTGTTGTCTTTTACTTATGTGGAGAGTTGAAAAGTGCTTTCTTGTAGGCAAAGAATTGGTTGAACTCAAGTTCAAGGTAGATGGAATTTTTGGTAATGTCAGGTCAAGCAGTTGCTTCTGAATATGCAAAGTGGATTCCATGAGTGTAATCAGTTTGGAATCCTTTGTCCAACTCTAGTAAAATGGGTTCAAAAAATGGGAAACCAAAGGCTTGAATTGTAACCAACTAATAATAATAACAAATATTTTAGTTTGTGCACTAAAAATTAGATTTTCCTATTTTTTGACACATGTTCAAAAGTCAAGATAAGACATCAACCAGCCCAATATTACTATGTGAGTTGTTTCACATATTGTAATTGGTTTGCAATTGTTTTTTAACTTAAAAAAATAAAAAACCATTGACCAATGTATCAGTTTGGTAGGGGAAGGGTTGGTTTGAAAATTAACAATGTACATTTATTTTTAACTAGTAAAGGATCTTGTGTATTTCATTGTGCAATTTGTTTATAATTTGGGTGAATTCGTTGGTACTAACCACAAGTGGTGAATAAGGATTGGGTTGTATGGACATGAGTTATTTCATTTGAAAAAATGAAACTTGACGGTGAGTTCATGATATTTACCTATGAAATCAATAATGAGTTGGCCATCACAGTAGCAGTTATGTCCTAGCTCATTAGTGAAAGTATAGGATTCACCATATGGATATTGGAGAGTAGTATTAGGAAGCCCATGAGCTAATATTTGCATATTGTCTGTATTTGTAAATGAATCCTTGAAAAGGAAAAATGCTTGTGGACATGTAAAGGAATTGGGCAACAACGATGGAGCAACATTTGTAATAAGCCTGCAATGATCATACTGGAAGAATTGTTAATACATGATTATTTTTAAAACTTGATTTGCCTAGTTTATTTCAAGTTTTAGTTGCAAAAATAACTCAAAATTCAATAATTCTTACACCATAGGTTTGAAAATTAAGAAATAAATTCCATTAAATTCTAATCATCGATATCTTTTCAATAGTATCAAGACATGCGCTCAATTTTTGCTAAACTTTTTTTTTTTTAATTTAATTGAATTATCATTATAAAAATTGTTCAATATTTGAAGAATCAAATATGAATTAAATAAACCATACTTATATTGAATTGTAAACATACAGTGTGAACATGTTACTCTACTAATTTTTTGGAATCAAAACTTGTTTTATGAAATTTATATGAAATTTTAGTGATAAAAATCATTCAAAATTCAATAACTCTTGCATGTTTTGTCCAATAATTATGAAATAAATTTCATTAAATATTCCAACTTGTTAAATTTTTTCAAACAATATTAATCCACTAGTACAAAAGTGGGGTGCAGTTCATTAGCCTAAATCACTATGGGACCTTAAAATTGAAATAAATTCACTGCACTTTAATGATTTCACCCTAATTAAAGTTTTTTCATTATAATATCACTATGTAAACATCATGTTTCACTATTAGTTGACATAATTCACTATTATAATTTATTATGGTAAATAAATTTATTTTTATGTTATTTTAGATACCCTATATATGTTACTTTATGTTACACATTATATTATTTTGAGTTATTTTAGTTATTCTAACTTATACCTTACATTATTATAAATTATTATAGGGTATTATAAATTATTACACCCTAAATTATTATACATTATTCTACCTTAAGGTATCTTAGTTATCTTATTATAGGCTTTTAAGTTATTTTAAATTAAATTATTCAATTAACCTTAGGTTATACCTTAGGTTATTTTATTTTAAGCTAATATATGTTAATTCAAATCATATTTTAAATTATTCAAAATCATTTTTTTATGTTATTATAAGTTAATTTATCCCAAGTATAATAACTTAAAATAATCTAAAATAAAATATAATGACCTAAGGTTAAATAATTTAAAATAGCCAATAATAACCTACCAAAAAAAATTAAAAATAGCCTACAAGAAAATAACTACAAATAACTTATGATAATATAACGTAGAATATCTAACAATTGTTTATAATAAAATAGTCACCAATAGTCATAATATAACATAGAATAATCAACAATAACTTATAATACAATAGCCACCAATAATCGTAATATAACCTAGAATAACCAACAATAGCCATCGCTGGGAATTTGACAACAGTAGCTAGGTATGGACATCCAATAAGAGTTCAATTAGACTATGTTGTTGAACATTCATTTGTGCGAGAAGACATGGAATGCGCTAACGTAATGTCTACTATAAGCTTTACTTAACGTGCTCATCAGTGCACAACCATGTGCAAATATTGTTGATTTTTGAAATTGTGATATTGTGTTTGTTAAATAATCTGCTTTTGATCATTCATTAAAAAACAATCAAGCCATGGACAATTGATTCATGACTTTGTTAATCCAATGGTAGGGGAAATAATGGTTCAAATTGGCAAGCATTTCACAATCCATAATACATATCCACTATTAATTTGTTTCATTTCGGATTAAATTTGAAGTTGTAATCTCATGTTGTTTTGTTGCTAAATATATGATTGCTTGAAGGTTGCAATTTTCCTTTCAATTCAAAATTTTGATGACCTATGAATTTTGCAAGTGTGGTTGCTTTAAAATGTTGGACATCAAATTACATATTTAGGATGTGCATGATGTTAGTACATTCTAATTCAATTTTGTTTTTGTATGCCTATAGGGAATTGAACAATTTTGGCAACAAATATGGTCACAAGTAGCCTTCTTTTATAAGCACATATTCACTTTTATGTTTGAAAATGGGACTTTGATCATTGTTGATGGATTTCAGAAAACCTCTTTTCATGTTGTATTTGTACCAACAATCCAAAAATATGTGGACCATATGGTTATTACATGGAATGTACACATGGTCCACAAAATTACAAAAAATGGGAGGTTTATTCCATTTCATGTTCTTGCACAAGTTTTCCAACCTCGTGAGAAAGAACTTAGGCAAGTAATAGACAAGCTATGCAACTTTTAGGCATATGATTTGGTATAATCATCATGTGCACATGTGTTACAACCTTTAGATTGGATGTGAAGTTTTATCTCATGTTATGCACATACTTGCACGAATGTTGTTCATATTGTGTATATATGTAAGGAAATATTGCCACCTTTGGATAATGCAACAATTGAGTTTTGTTGAATTATGGCATTAGAGATTGAGGATGTAGGTCTTTGAAATCAAATATGTGAAGAGAAACTATTCACCAATTTCACAATATCACTCAGGTATGCATTCAAAGCCTTATGCTTTGCAACATCCATGAATTTATGTGGAATGTAAAATATGAAACATGTAAAATATTTAAAATAAAAAAAAATTCATGAGGGAGAAATGGAATTAGTACTCAATTCTATTTTTCCCATAAAACAATGAAATCCTTTGACTATGTGTCAACTAGTCCAAAAACAACTATTTCAATAGCAAATAATGTCACATTGACATTTAACACTTATTGCAACCTTGTCATTACCCATGGGTACATTGGATCTTTAGAACAATGGATTGAAATCAATGTTGATGATTGTCAAAATAATGTGGTTGTAAAGTTGTAAACTAATGATGTAATCATGTTTATGATATTGGTTGTAGGAAGTGATTGCCATACGAGATAAAACTTAGAAAATTGAAAAATTGGCTTTTGAAGACTTGGATAAAAATTTGAGCTTCATTTAGCATTCACCCTTGAGTGTTTATTGGCAATGCAAGGTCAATACGGGATCCAAGCTTACTTGGAGATTTGTTTGGATGGAGGTAACATACATAGGTGGGAATACTAAGACTATTGATTCAAGCTCAAGAATAATTTTGGGGGTCATCAAAGTGCAATCGCTATTATAAAATGTAAAAAAATTATGTGCTTATTATAAGGCTCTATTCATTTATGTTGACATGAATTTAATATACACTTCTTGCTAAGGCCTTTTGGAATACATTCATTTGATGTATTGTATGCAAATCATTACTAGCCAAGTTCAAACAACTATATTATATAACTATACATTCTTAAAACACAAATCTAAAACCCATTCTTTGAAGTGGAATACTTATGATTACCACACATTCACATCTTCCACCATTGAATTTGAAGCCTTAAATCTTTAACTTTCCAAACACATGTCGCTAAAAGCCTAAAAGAAACACAAAGGATGAGGGTGTTTTTTCCAATTCAAGTAAAAACCTTTTGGTTTAAGAAAATAATTTATTGTATGGTATTATGTCAAATTTTAAAAGGATGGCTATAGGGTGCCCAAAGGGATTGCCCAAAAAAAAAACTTTTTAAAGGTAGTGCAAAACTACTTGGACAACTACATGATATTATGGATTGTAAACATTGAACCATGACACTAGGCTTGTGCAAATGGTACTGTTATGTGATTTTCCTTGTGGGTTGCAAATTTCATGGTAACATGTCACCCTGAGAAGTTGCACCTCCTCCCATATAAAAAGAAAATTATAGCCATGAAAAAAAGAATATGTTACAATTTAAAATAAAAAAACTTACACATGTGATCTTTAAAATTTTACCATGAAAATTGTGACCATGAAAACTCCTTCTATGAAACCCTAATATTTTATATCAACAAATTTGACACTATGAATTGAATAATCATGAATTAAGCTTGTGCAAATGGTACTATTCCCTTGCTTGACTTATAGGTTGCAAATTTCATGGTAACATGTCACCTTGAACATTTTCATATGTAACCATGAAATGCAAAACCTGTAACTATGAAAAAAGAGCTTGTAACCACTAAAAATTAAAAACTTGCTTATGTGATTTCAAAAGCCCATACTATGAAAATTGTAGCCATGAAAATTCCTACCATGAAAATTTGAAAACTTACATCAATAAATTGAACACCATGAATTAAGTAACCATGAAAATATGCTTGTGCAAATTGTACTATACCCTCCTTTCACTTGTGGGTTGCAAATTTTGCGGTATCATGTCACCATGAAAAACTAAGCTTGTAACCATGAAAAATGACACCTTTAATGAATAGCCATGAGGTCATACTTGTGCAAATGGTGTTATTCCCTCTTTTGACTTGTGGGTTGCAAATTTTGTGATAACATGTCAGCGTGAAATAGTACACTTGCTATCATGAAAATTGGAATTTGTAACCATGAAAAATGACACATGTGATCTAGAAAAGTGATCCATGTAACCATAAAAAAAATTCAAAACTTACACATGTAACCTTGAGAAAACATACTATGAAATTTGTAACCATGAAATTGGAATTCTAAAAACTTACATAAGTAAATTTGACACCATGAAATGAGCAAAAAAGTATTCCATACCATGAGGTAGCCTCTCATCCAAGGACCTGCTTTGTAGGAACTAAGGACCTGAGATAGTATTCAAAAGTTGATATTCATGTTGGGTGGTTCTTTGAATTTTTTTGAACAGAAAAACTGATTCCAATTCTTTAAATATTTCAAAATGAAAGAACCGTTATTTCAAAATCCTTAGAAGAACTGGCAATTTCCAGGAAAGAGCCGACCAAAAAAAACCAATTAATTCTTGGACTTGTTCTTTGACTTTTTCATTTTGTTTTTGGAGAATCACAGTTACATATGTCAAACCTGTTCTTAATTTTTGAGAACCGATGGGTGAATTCAATTTTTTGAGAACAGATGGGTAAGTGGGTCTATATAAACTCACAGTGATGACCAAGGGGTGTCAGTCCCCAATCCTAAGAACCGCTCAACATGGGTTGATACCTGCCCAAGGTGTTGCTCGAGGATTGCTTTGCTAAACTGCCTTAAAGCAGGCTCCCATGCGGTCAGATTAGATTTGCTGCATTATTTCCCACTTTAAAATGCCTGTGGCATATTTGATATAGTAGGTGCATCACACACACACACACACACACACAATGTCCCCAAAATTCTGGCGCTGCCGTTAGCATAGGACAAAAATAGTGACAAACAATTTTGGGAAGAGATGGTTTTTTTTCATTTTCCCTCATACCCAATGTGTTCTTAACATGTTCCCATTGAGTTCCCAAAGTGTTCTCAAATGCATTCCCGAAGATGTTCCCAATAGCATCTGGGTTTTATGATCCCATATGGTTTGCCCAAAGTTCAATTCCCATGTATATAAACTGAAAAGGTGAGAATGTAAGGTAGCACATTGTAGGGTAAAACAAAAATCATGCTGCTGCTGCCGCCTGAAGAATTCTGGAGGCCTGAAACTACTCCTCAGTGTTGAAATTTCTGCACATGGGTGTCCAGAAAAAAGAAATCAACTGCAGAGAACTACCTACAATTCCTAAAGCAAAGAAGCAATGCAGTCATCAATCTTGGCATGAAGTACAAAGCAATGGCAATTCTGTACTGCAGATAACAAAGTCCTCAAGCAAGATAGACTATGACAAGATTTGTTTCACAAATTCTAACAAATAAATGACAGGTAACAAAGTCTGGCTTGCTTTAGGACTAAATGATGTTCATTTATTGCTTCAGTGTTGCGTCATTTTTTGCTAAATCCCTCTTGCGTTTGCTTGCTGTAGATTTTCTGGTAAGCACTGCCCACCCAACTAGGTGTCTATGTATACTCAAGAAGGAGTGAAGACAAAATATAGGCAAAATATTGTAATTTTTTTTTTTTAAAAATCACAAATAACCCAACCAGGGTTTTCTTTTTTCAATCTTGTTGTTGGCATATAAAGTTTGGCCATGTTTTCCAAAATCTAGCAATCTTCTTGCAAATTTACACTTTTAAAGCCAGAATGCAAAATCCCTTCCCCCCGCCCCTTTACTCTAAAATCTTTGAAAAAAAAAACTATTGTTGACTTACATTGAAGGCACTTCTTGGCACCTAGTCCCAAAGATCTGACCTTTATGATGACGAGGAAGAGAAAAAGCAAGAGTCTTGTCACATAGTCACAACCTTCTCTCTACTTTATAAAAGAAGAGAGAATGAATGAATGATATTATCCTTGACAATTTGGCTATCAAGTTTTGAATCATGAATTTGCTATCAATCTTCAACCATCCCTATTGTAATAAAAAAGACCCCCGAAAAAAAAAAAAAAAAAAACACAAACTCTCTATCACTTATCAATAATACTTTTGTTGCAGGATTTGTTGTAAGTATCTGGTATCATCCATCCTCCAAAGGTTTATAAGGAAGACCCATATCATTTTGTAACAGCACAACTTTGCACAACATGTTGGTTTTGTCTATTTTGTTTAAGAAATTATTTGTTTGTTGTCTTTTTTGCTCACAATGCATGGATCATGTCAGCAAACAGACTGTAATAACAAACAACAGTCAAGTTTTTGTGTGGTGTGGCATTGGTCAGTTGAGTGCCATTCAGGAAGATGGGAAAAAAGAAAAAAGGAATGTAAGAAGAGCTTTCAATTCAAGGATTTCATGTGCACCTGCAACGAAATGCACATCCACCAAGTCAGCTGTTATATGTACTGCCGGTGCACAAAACAAAAAGAGTGCAGGTTCCTGAGATGGGGTTATAAGGTGTGTATCTCTCAACAGGAGTCTAGACAAATGTTTTTAGTCCTCTCTCTCTCTCTACTTCTGCTTCTTCTTCTTCATCACAAATTCACAAATTTCAAGTCAATTTTGTTTTCACATTTTTTTTTCTTCTTCTATGGAAGAGAAGGGAAGTTGTAAAGTTTAAACTCATGTTGGAGTGTTAGACAAGGTGTTATTATTATGCGGGTTGTTTTTCTTATTGGTGGAGCAGGTTTTTTTTTGCAGCTGAGCACATATTTTGGAAATGCCCAATTGATATCTGCATCAATATTCAGGATCATCTTCGATTTCCCATTTTCCACTTGGTTAATATTCTCTATTCAATGCCAAGGTCTTGTGGATTTTTTGTGGAAGATGGTGGGCTGTATGAAAATATTGTGAATTTCCAGCCAGCTTTTCTTGGCGTGCTCAAATTATATTCTCAAGCAAATTTTATTTATTTCATGTCTTCTCAGAATTAAAATTCAAGTAGATCTACCTCTGATTTTTCAAGCTGTCAATGATGATTCCATAGCATTGACAGCTGGAAAATCAGATGTAGATCTACTTGATACTGAGAACACACATTCAAGAACAAATATGTGTTCTTGGAGCAGCTGAACTCAATTTACTTGTCTCGTCTCTCACAATTTTGCTACCAATAATCATGGTCAATGAAAAACAAGAAAGAGAGGTAAGCAGCAAATAAGGAACAATTTCATGATATTTGTACTTGTTGGGTTTATTGGGTTGCGGATGGGATTTTCCAGTTGATAAGTTTTATTTGCCATGTGCAGCTGCAAATGTTTGCAAGACAAAGTGACAAAACATTTGGAATGGTTGGGTGTTGATTTCAACATCATAGGAGAGGCACTTGAAGCATCAAGCCCATGAAAGCCAGCAGCACACACAAAATTGCAGAGGAGTGCTTTGTTTCCCGGAGCATCTGATCAACAGATCACTTCTCAGCTTGTACATCCACATCTGTTGCAGCAAAAGCTTGACAGATTCATACATGTGAGTGCCACACTGATCACTCACCCAATTCACCTCCTCTAGACTTTTGCCACCTATTCTTGTTTTCCTCGTGTATTCTTTTGCTTGTATTGCTAATTCTGTCAATTTTCTTTGCACCCAATTTTCTAGTAAGAGAGCCTAATT
>Ga0209611_10011337_pt1 | contig 12884 bp, 12 predicted proteins | sample S1TSphgellanicum_3_FD_187693 | JGI IMG/M metagenome (GOLD analysis project Ga0209611, IMG submission 187693) | Host-associated microbial communities from peat moss isolated from Minnesota, USA - S1T2_Fc - Sphagnum magellanicum MG (SPAdes) (version 2) | ecosystem: Host-associated > Plants > Peat...
GGGGGGGGGGGGGGGGTGTGTGGAAATCTAACTTGTTCCATAGGAATTGCATGTTTGCAGTGGAGAGGGGAGAGGTGCAGATTGTTGCCCTGCCTGTGGTGGACTGAGACAGGAAACCATCTATCATCACGTTTGATGACCAGCCATAGGGGGTCTTGGCACTTTGCAGAACACCAATTACACTGCTCAACCCACATCACATTGCCCACTTCACTTTGCAATGCAGAGGATGATTTTGAAACACATTTCCATCTGTGAGAGAATTGGTAAGTAGAGTTGGTCACTTTGCATCACCCACTTTCACAAATTTCACTGTTTCCTATCAAACTCTTCAGTAGAATTGGTTCTCTGCATGAGGGACAAGTTGCAGCAAGTTGGCAGTGAATGCACCTAATTTTTTGCCAGTATGCCACTGCTCCTCTCAGCATGCTCAGACTGAACTCTTGAAGAATCAATCTAGACTAGGGTGGGTAAACCAGTTCCTGCATCATCAAAATTGTTCCAGTAGTTTCTTTCTGCCAAGTCCCCATGTCTCCTCATCCACCATTTGCACTCACCTGCTGCAGAGAGAATGCCTCATATTAGCCGCGACCTTACCACAACACTTTTACCAGTTTGGAAGTTTGATTCTGGATTGAATCATATGACATGAAATTGACATCACAACATGTTTGATGAAATAGACGGAAGTTGCATTCTCAAATGACAATTTCAGACACTGATCACTAAGCAAAATGCATCTTTATAAACCAAGAAACCCGTGTTCTGATCATAGCAAGACTAAATTCACTTCCAACTGAATGCTATTGCTAACAAAAGATCTGGATTCACAACCATAATATTTCTCAAGCTTCCTCATAAGCAACCAAATGAAAGAGATCCAGGATACAGAGATGTTGTCCAGTCATCATGCAACAAACCTGCAAAGATCTGGATTAGCAACCTTAAAATTTCTTGAGCTTCCTTGTAACCAACAAAAGGAAAGAGATCCAGGATACAGAGCTGTGGTCCAGACATCAGGCAACAAACCTGCAATTCATACTCTGAATTCCCCCCCTTGCAAAAGAACACCCCAAATCCAGCCAACATGCTGCACCTTGTCCCTTATGCAGAGAACCAAATCCCTGCATCACCCTACTGCTGCATTGACACAGCCCTGGAAAAAAAAAAACTACATCTCAGGAAGCCATTCCCCAGAAGAAGCTCACCATCGTCATCATCATCATCTCACAGGTTCTTCTTTGCTTTGTTACAATCAAAGATTGATATGTGGACATTGCAGGAAACAACAATAATAAGAAGAAATCCCTTTGCAAAATCCCCCTCCTCCACAACAAGAAGTCTGTCACAAATACAAAAACCATCACAGCTGCTGCCGCTGCTGCTGATTTTGCTCTCACATTTTCTCCTTGAAGATGACACAATCTCTGAGTTCAAATGTCTGTAGAAAACAATCTTCTCCAGCAGCGGCGGTGTCTGTTTTCATGCCTGGTTTGCAAGCTTACATCCTCCTGATCTCTCCACTTCTTCATCAAGAACAACATCGAGATCCAACGGAAGGAAGGAACTGACTCACCAAGTGAAGAAAGAAGGATTCTGCCCTCCGATCCCTAATCCTCCTTCTTTTCTTCCTCCTTTGTTGTTTCCTGCTTGCTTCCTCCTGCCGCTCGCGGCCCCGCGTGCTCCGTTACATGTGTCCGCCGTTGGTTCGCATTGCGCAAGACGACTGCGGCGGTGGTGCGCAAGCAAGAAAGACGAACGAACGAACGAAAGAAAGCGAGCAAGAAAGAAAGAAAGAAAGAAAGATCGGGCGGAACGAACGACCGACCGAACAAGCCTATTGACAAGAACAACAACGTCTCTCCTGGAGCGTGATTCTTCTTCTGCTTTGAGTTCTTCTCGTCGTCGACAAGAAGTTTTCGATTGCGGCGGTAAAGGAACAGGACGACGGACGACGGACGAAGAAACAAGAAACGACCAACAGTGTTTGCTAGGGTTTGGGAGCGGAAGAAGAAGAAGAAGAAGAAGAAGACGAAGAAGCTGTGGCGATTGCAACTGAGGAGAACAAGAGTCGCGACCGAAGACGATGATGTGTTGTTGGAGGAAGGAAAAACTGTCGTGATGATGCTCGCCATGACCACGCGCTGCTTTACTGGCAAAGACGCCATGGAAAGAACAGAAGAAGAAGAAGAAGGAGAAGAAAAACAACAACAAAAGGCAAGGCTTTTTGGAGAGGTGCTGGTGGACAAGAGCTTTAGCAACAGCAGCAGCAGCAGTCCTGCTGCTGCTGCTGCTGCTGCTCCTGCTGCTGGTGCAATTGTTCAAACCCTAGTCGTAGCACAAACTGCGAATGATGATGGTGTTGTTGTACACGAGAATTCTCTAGACGTCGACAAAGAACAGAAAGAGATGATTATGATCCAAGAGGGGGAGAAACTCAAACAAGAACCTGCAAATGATGTAGATGAGAGTGGTGTACAAGCCATGCATCTTGAGGAGAATGTGAACGCTGAAGGAGAAGAAGAAGAACAACAAATAGCTGAAGAAGCTGAAGAAGCTGAAGAAGATGTGCCACAACAAAAGGCCCCAGTAGCAGCAGCAACAGCAGCTACAATCAAACCAGAGGATAAAAGAGAACAAGAAGAACAGGACGCGGCAGCGGAGACGCTGCTACTACCTCCTCAAGCTTCCGGAATCGAAGAGCAGCAGCAGGAGGGCGATGAAGGGAAAGTGGTGAAGAAGGAAGAACCATACCATCATCAGAATGATGACAACAACAATAACAACAATAGGAAACGTGCTCTGGGTCTAGTACAAGAGCGCCAGAAGAAACAGTGCAGGAGAGGAGGAGGAGGAGTAGGAGGAGGAGGAGGACATGCCGTTGAAGAGCGCAAGAAAGATGAAGAAGATGTTTGCTACATTTGCTTTGACGGTGGTGATCTTGTCATGTGCGACAGAAGGTAAGTAAGTGTTGTGCACCCACCCAAAACCCTTCTGATGATGCTTCTTCTTCTTGTTACAATTGTCATTGTTTGTTGTTGCTTCATCATCGTGTTGCTGCATCCATGAGCTTCATCTCGTGCACATCTTCTTTAATGGTAATTGGTCTGTTTTGTTCATCCTCCTCATAGTCTGCTGGCTTGGGTTGGAGGAGATGTGAGAACTGACAAATGCAAATGCATTGATCTATGCAAATCAATCAATCTTTCTTCTCATTGCAAGAAGCAGCAGCAGCAGCTGTGAATGTGAAATGTGGGTTGTGGTATGTGCTGCAGATCATGTCCAAAGGCGTACCATTTGAACTGTATTGGACGTGACGCAGCTTTTTTCAGGAAGAAAGGAGCATGGATATGTGGTATTCCCAGGAGCCTGTTGAAGCTCCTTCCATATGTCATGTATGTTTCTGTATGATTTTCCAGGGGGGCCCAAAAAGACGCACTCGGTGTAAACCCATATGAATATATCCCTTGTCCATACCTGGCGATGGTTTTCTTTGTGGCTCAGATTTCTCTCATCATGTGGATTCTTATTCTACAAATAAGGATTCGTCTGTCAAGAATTCCTTGTTTTGTTTCAGGATTTTTGTGTTTTGTTTGTAACTACTGTGGTGGAAAGACCCACAAGAAGAATTTGTTCTTCTTGGTTGGTGGAAGAGTATTGAAAGCTTTTGTCATGCTGAAAAGAGTATATATTTTAATGATGTGCCTGAAGGGGATTCCAGTTGAGCATCAGATTGTCTATTTCTTGATTTTTTTTCCCTACTACCAATACCCAGATGCTCATGCCTGCCACATGCTGCTACCTTCCTTTGCTTGATCTGCTTATTATTATACCTATGCAGTTGTGGTCTTGTAATGTAACCTTTGGCAAAGGTGAAAGTGGTTTGATTCCAACAACTTTTTGTGGACAGTCCTTGATGATGTTGGTTTGCACAGCTTTTTACATGTGTCTGTATATATGTGTTTGAATAGGTTGGCACTTCTGCTCGTCTTGCACCAAGCCAGGAAGTTTTCAGTGTTACATGTGTCCAATTGCCTATTGTGGAGGCTGTGTCAAAGAGGCAGATTTTCGTATGTTGCGGAAGCGAAAAGGGTTGTGTGAGGAGTGTTTGCCAATTGTGATCATGATTGAGTGCAGCCAGACTGTGAACTCTGAAGGGGTAATACATTTCTTGTCTCCTGGATTACTTGAACTTTTGTTTAGTGGGTTACAGTCTTCACAGGCTTTTCTTTTGAATTGCAAGTAGACAGGCTTTTTGTGTGCTCCAGGAAATGGTAAGTGAGGAATTTGGTTTTTGGGTTTGGCTTACAGTCTGTATGGAATTCATTTTGTTTTGGATTGTCTGCAGGTGGAAGTGGACTTTGAGGATAAGGAGACTTATGAATGCTTATTCAAGGAGTATTGGTTGGGTCTCAAGAACAGACTTTCCTTGACCTTGCCAGAGCTAGATAAGGATGGGAAGCTTGCTAAAGGGATCTGTGAAGATTCAGAAAATGGTGGTTCTGATACAGAAAATCAGGATCCTTCTGATGTTGATGGGCTAGGTACTGAGTCAGACAGAGAGTCTGATCAAGATGAAGATGACAGTTTGGATGGCAAAAATCAGAGTAGGAAGAAAATCAAGGTTGCACCTACTTTGTCTGAAGATCTTGTAGTGGAAAATAAGGCAGATGCTTTTACTGAAGGAGCTGAAGATAAGGAAGAGGAAGAGAATGAGGATGAGCAGGAAGAGGAGGATGAGGAGGATGATGACGGTGATGATGATGATGCTGTTTCTGAGGTTCAATCTCGGAAGATAGAAGGTTGGGCATCAAAAGAGGTCTTGGACTTCATTGTGCACATGAAAGCGGATCCAATGAAGCCTCTTACAAGATTTGCAGTTAATCATCTGCTTTGGGCATACATCAAGCGACATCAGCTGCAGGATCCTGAAAAAAAGAGCCAGATACTTTGTGATGAAAGACTCCAAGCCATGTTTGGGAAGAAGTTGATGGGCCAGTCTGAAATGTATAGGCAGCTCAATGAACACTTTCCTCCAAAGGACTCTGCCAATGGTGCAAAGAGTTTGAAGGAGCTAGACAGGACTGTGAAAGATGATGCACGTGAAACAGATGGCACTGAGGACAAGTTAGACCGTGATATGGCCAAGGACAGGCGGAGAGGCCGAAGAAGGAGCGATGAAAAATTTGAGAGGCCTGACGGAAATGATTTTGCTGCCATCAGTCCCAAAAACATTGGCCTCATATACTTGCGCAGGGCTTTATTGGAAAACTTACTGGATGACCCTGAGTTCAATAGCAAGGTTGTTGATACTTTTGTAAAGATACGTGTTCCAGGTAGTGTGAGCACATTGGATACGTGCTACAGACTTGTTCTTGTCACAGGTAATATGGAAGCCATCCAAGAAAAACTTGGGGGTGTGGGGGTGGGTTTCTTGAAGGATTTTACTCCATGGTGTACTTTTAGTGGAATCCTTATGGCCCTCTTCTGGTCATGGTTATATCATTGTTTCTTGACTGTATTTTGTGTTGTGGGATCTTCCACTCCAGAGGGTGCAGCAGGACTGATCCCTTCTTTCACAATGCAGGGACACGACAGCAGACAGAGTTTTATAAGGCTGGGAAGAAGTTAACAAATGTTGTCTTGGAGATTCTGAATCTTCAGAAGAAGGAAGATTTGACAATCGACCTTGTGTCCAATCAGGACTTTAATGAGGTGATTTTTTACATGCTGGCTCCAGATTTTGTTACCCATGAAGCTTGTGTCTGGAATCACATGTATGAATTTGGTGGGATGTGGGGGGACATGCTTCCCAACCCATTGGTCCATGGAAGAGTGAAATGCACATGCTGCTGGGTCCTGGGAACTACTAACTTTGTTGTCCCATCTCTTAGATTTGTCAGTTGGTGTATTTTCAGACATACACTGCAGATTTCTTTCAGGAACTGGTTTGTTATGAACCTTTGATATCATCTCCTATGAAGGTGAGATGGGGTACAAATTTTTTGAATTCTTGTTTTAATGTGGCTGTGGTTCTAATGGAAGCAGGAGGAGTGCCAGCGATTGCGACAAAGCATCAAATGTGGGTTTATCAAGACTTTGACTGTGGTATGTTTGTACTCTACTGTGCCCTTTTCTCTTATTGTTTTGTGATTGTTTGGTTCGCTGCACTAATCATCCAATTTTTTGCTGCATAGCTCTGATGTGCTCATCTTCTTTGTTTATTTGTCTCAGTTTTAAGATCTGTTGTACAGGGCCAACTGGAGGCAAAAGCAATTGCTTTACAGGAGGTGAAAGTTAATGATGTAAGCAACAAGCTTTTCACAGATTTTCCAGTTATTATGTTATTATTTTGTTTATCAGAAATGAACACCACTTACAGATGTTGCTGAATGCAGTGAGAGGACTTTTTTTGGCTGGGCTTGGCTTGACTTTTTGCTTCACAACAAATGTGATGGTCATGTGTGAACATGTTGTTCTTGAGAATACATGCATTGTTAATGTAAACTGTTAGGCAGCAGTTCTACTTCATCTCACCAAACGTAATGGCTTGTGTTCTTTCCAGTGGTTTGAGTCTGAACGACAGCGTCTGGTGAATCTAAGGGATCGTGCCAGCGAGAAGGGTCGGAAAAAAGAATATCCACCCACCTGATTACTTTATGTCAATTGTTTGTTGTTCAAGGCAAGGGTCAGTCTACTCACATTGGGCAGTTTGGAGGATGGCAACACAGTCAGTAGTACTTCAATTATTGGGGTTGTTCTTCAGTCCATTCACAAGGTGTTTGATTGTGTCCAGAGTGGCTGTATGGGGTCTTGGCTTGCATATGTTCTTGGAGTCTGTGGGGTTTGACATTGGTAATCCTTGACCTTAAGTTGTGCTATTTCACATTGCGGGAGTGCGTGGAGAAACTTCAGGAACTCAGCAACCCAACATTCAGGGCAGCAAAGCTGCATGCAAGACCTGAAGTCAGTGCAGATCCACGTATGGGACCTGGATATGAGTCCGATGTCAGTGATGAAAAACCTATTACAGGTCTGTTGGCTCACCCTTTCAGGAAAGTGCTTATGGATGAGGTTCCAGTGGGTTCCAAGACGTTTTGCCACCTTCTACAATTATTAGTCTTACTTCTATATTGTATTGTGATGCTGTAATTTGATGAAAGTCATTTTAAGAAGGTTGGGTGATGGATTTTGTGAATACCATATGCAGATGAGTTTTCAAGCTATCGTACCAAGGTCTCTCCAGGAATTTCTTGGGAGAAAGGTTCAGCAGTGCCATCATATAACCGCTTGGATAGCAGTAATGTTGAAGACTCAAGTTTTGGTGGCCGAAAAATAGATGGGGACAGCCATAGATACAAGCCTTCTTCCACTAGGGAGAACAATGTGGGTGCTAGAGATTGGAGTCAAAAGGGCTATGAAGCAGGCCGATCCAGTGACAGGAGCTTTGTGCGTGATATAAACTTGATGCAGGAGAAGTCACACTGGAACGAGGAAAGAGGGGGAGGTCGAAGCTGGACAAAAGACCACAGAGATTATGTTCAAGAGCAACTGAGTGATCAAGGTGGTGCAGAAGGTTCGCGAGCCACTGGTAAAAGTCGTAGTGACCACTGGGCTGGGGACAGCACTGGCTCAAAGTTTGTGAAAGATGAATTTCGGACACCCTTATTTGATCTGCCAAAGGTGTATCCAGGAGGTTTACAGAGGGAGTCAGTTGGCCCTGCTGCAGCTGTCCTACCTCTCTCAAACATTGGAGTCACTCCCCTAGAAACCAGTGTGATGAAGAACCAGGTTGCACTGGACATGATGGAGAAGGAGAAGGTGTGGCATTACCAGGATCCTACAGGGACTGTTCAGGGACCCTTTTCAATGGAGCAGTTACGGAAGTGGAACACAACTGGACTGTTCCCAATTGACCTGAGAATTAGAAGGACTGGTGAGACCCATGAGAACTCGATTCTCCTCACAAGTGCATTGGCTGGAAAGTTTACAGAAGAGAGGGATCCCTGGACAACCACCAGTACTACGACTGGATTTCAGAGTAGTACTCGGGATCCTGTAGGAGGCTCTTCTGTTAGTGGCCTCGGTGAGGTAAAAGGTAGCACCTGGGTTGGTGTTCGTGGGACAGGTGATGATAGAAGGTGGGACACAAAGCGAGGGGAGCCTGATGTACCAACTCGCTCAACATACTCAGGTACTCAGGAGTGGGTTGAAGATCACAATGCTGTTGAAGATCGTGGCAGTGGATGGTCCCGAGTTCGAAACAGCATCTATGGAAGCACTCCTTCTGCCAGTGGTAGAGTTGATACCCGTGGTCCCTTGAGGTCGCGTGGGGACAATGATAGCTGGGCACCACAACTTCTGGCAGGAGGGAGCCGGGGCCAGGGTCTACAGGACAGTGGCAATGGTGCAGGGAGGTCAAATTGGGGTCGTTACTCTGGTCGTGATTCTAGTAATACAGGGTCTTGGAATGATGATTCAGGGAGTCGAGACAGGTCTTACCTATCTGAGAGATCGTCTAGACTTTCCAAAAAGGACGTTCCTTGTAAGTTTCATGCACAAGGATACTGCAAAAGAGGTGAGACTTGTGTGTTTAGGCATGAATAGACAGAAGAATGGCAGTGAAGCATTTGGGTGGCTCTCTCTTGGGCCTTCAACCCCCCCACCCCCCACCCACACACCCAAAATCCTCCCAATGTGCACTAGTACACTCTTGTCTCCGCTGTTCATCTCTTGTTCAGTCAAAGCTTGTGTGAGACATGATTGTTGCACTTATGTACTGTAGTCGTCCATTGTCAGACAAAAAAAGCCTATTTGTAAGTACAACTTGTTTCCTCCAATCCCTGCCTGTGGTCAAACCCATTTATACCTGCCCAAAAAGCACTTCTGTAGCCACAATTGCGTATTGAGTTTGGTTTCAGTTTTGCAGTTCTAGACACTCCACCACTGTTTCTTAATCCATTTTCTTTCTGCCATAATAATATGTCTGGTCTGCCACCGCCGCTGCCGCTGCTGTTGTAGTGTCTCTTCATATTTTTGGGGCATCTGTTTCCAGTTGGCTGGATAATAATCAATGCACATCCTTTGGGTAATTTGGTCCTCAGTATATGCATACAATTTCTGTGCCATCTGTTGCTGCTGGGACTTCATGGCATTTGATGTTCCATGCATATATTCTGCAGACGGGAACTCGATGTTCCATGCATGTGTGATGCTTCAGAATTGAGCATGACAAAATTTGGTGGAAATGTCAAGTTGAGACAATAATTCTTGGAATTCTTTGGGGTAATTTTAATGGTGGACCCAGCCACCGGCCTTTTTGGGTAATTAGAGAGATAAACAGCAAGTGATTTGCATGGGTCTAATTATAGACTTTGTCTCTCTCCTTTTTTCAAGGGTAGAGGCCATGCTTGGTTTTCTATTGTTTTTAGGCATTGTCCCGTACACTCCACTCCAGTGAGAAGTTTTTGTTTTTTTGGTTGTTTTAATCTACTCATATTGTGGTGAAAATTTGCAAAAATGGATGTGATGGCTTAGCATTTTGGGTGGTTTTTTTTTTTTTTTTTGGTTTAATTCTTCATCTTGTGCATAAATGGCAAAATTATCAAGTTTTGATGAGCCCTTGCTTGTTCATGGTTTTTGTCAATTTTTATGGCTATTAGTTATCAACCTCCAATTTTTTTTGTGTTAGAAGGATTTTTTTAGGAACCTCGTCAAACTGTTCACCTCGGGTTGTTCACAAACCGCTAAAATGCTACATAGAAAATATATAGAAATTTTTTGTAAGACTTATTTAGCATTTCAAAGTTTACTATTGGAGTTGATGTTTTACATAATATTAGATGTTGTCAATCGATGGGTTAACCCACCATTAGATCTATGATAGTATTGAAGGTTGTTATCTTTAGATTGGCACATGGATGTTCTTGTAAAAACATGGTGGATTGCTTCAATGTGGGAGCGACAACCATAAGGAAGTACATGAAGATAATTGTTAGTGTAATTGTGCAAAAAATATTTTTAAAAATATATTCATAACTTAGTGGGGAGTGGTTGTGTAGCATTGTAGAGTAGTTTTGAGACATTACTAAAATGCAAAATATGGTTGGGTGTATTGATGGTTGTTGCATTTTGTTGTATGAAAATTTTGATAAAAGGTAAACACATATAGTAAGGGATTTTTTTTATTGAAAAAGTTTTCATTCAAAATGTGAAAAAAGGACCCACCCCACACCTTTCGAAGCAACTTTCCGAACAAGTAATTAGGGCTCCTCTTCACATTGTCTTATCTATGTGGTCTTCTTTCAAGCATGTTTGATGTGAGAAAGTTGTCAGTGTATTAGTCTTTCCAATCCTAAAATTTCAACTTGTTTTATTTCATCATGTGTTCTAGTTTACACTTCCTACATTGTATTTTTTACTAGAAACTTTGAGAACCTTTTACCAAGTATAATTTAATTTTATCGAAATGGAATTGTTTTATTGCAAGAAACTCTCCAAAAGATGTTTCAATATATTGAACCTGAAAAAGAAAAAAATCATCAAGTCATTGTGCAATCTTCCTCCCCAACTACTCAATTATATAATGATGGTTTCAAGATAGAAAGATACAATGAGCAAACAAAGTTCAATGTCTCTAAACATGAAAGTCACGAACCAACATTCGCTTGGATTAAACGTGAAAATGAGCAATCAACTACAAAGTCACTACATAAGATGCAAGAGGTTACAACCCTTTGTTGCAAATTGGGAAGAAGTGAATCACTTGGGTGCATTGGCAGAAATAATGGACTGACAAAGTCAAGGAAGACATTGTTGGTTTTGTGTCATATGCCTTTTCTTGTTGAGGCAAAACAAACTTGAGAGCATACTAACTAAAGGGGTGTAATATTCTTGGGGAAATTGTTTTAAAGAAAAGTTTTCCAATCAAAAATATTTTTATTACGATAAAAGGAAACACAATCATATAGACAGGGAATGCTAGTTTTTTGTGTTACACATGAAATTTTCTTTGCAATCTTAAAGATATGTTATATGCTACCTTGAAGGAATAGATAGTTATAACAATGTTATTATAGGTAAATGTTTCAACCTTTTTCCAATTAGTTCCCAACCTTGATGTTGCCACAGAAGATGAAGCTATAACTAAAATACATGGAGGACCACAAATGATCATGTCAGAACTTCAACATCCTACTAGAAATGCCAATCAAAAATTTCTTATTCACACAAACACTACTTCAAATGGAAGCCCGACGTGGAATTGTGATGAGTTGGCCAAGCATATGGTTGTTCAAGATTCATCTGAGGTTTTCAAGCACCCCAAAGCATGACCAATGACACTATATAAGGTTCATAAAGTTGATGCAACCTTTGATAAATTATACATCAATGCCATGTGAAATCCAACTTTTGTATCGTCCATTTGAATTAGTTTAATAGCAACAATGACCATGCCTTTGATTGGAAGTTTGATGCATGGACTATATTATTTCTCAATTCCAAGTAATCATGTGTGAACTTAATTATCTAGATATCTTATCTTATTTCATGAATCAGATACTTAATAGAAAGGTAACAAAAGCGTTGGAGGAACACAATGTCAATAGTTTGGAAACAAGTTGGGGGGGGAATATTTGCCACACATGGGTTCAACCATTGCAACAATACTTGGGCACACTACAAAAATTTGTACATCAACTTCACCTTTCCCAATTTTCATAATCAATTTTCCAACTTAGTGAGTTTCACAAGTGTTGTTAAAAAAGGAGCCTGTGTTAGGAGGGAAAAAAACAAGGATGTATTTTTTTAAAAATATTTATTTGTTTGTTTATCATGTTTAATGTATAGGCCTTGTGTGTATGCAACAAAGTTCCTTTTGGAGAAAGGTGCAATAAGTAATCTGTTTTGCAAACTAAAAGGTTTGTTGGATAGGAGGAAGAACTCAAGCAACGATGGCTTACAAATGATGAATATGGAACTCCAAAACATGCCCCTAACACATCAATTGATGCCATTAATCATAACAAGGCTACTATGACATTTTCAAAAGAAACAACTACAAAAGCTAACCCTTCAAGTCATTTGGTTGATAATCATGAAAGTGGTGGACATGCACAAAATGCAATTGTTCATACCAAAGTCAATGCTTACTCAAAGAAACATAATGTTATATCTTCCATAGCCAAAACTACACCACCAAAGAAGTGTGGCCAACAACTTTCAATGTGGTATCAACATGTGGTAACACATGTAAGGTGTGTACCAACAAAAAAATCTAATGGGAAGGCAAGCTATGATATTGGAACAATAGGTACTTTTTTTTCTTTTTTTAAAATTGATAAATTGCATTTGCAAGCACTTTGCAAATGCAACTAGAAAATAATTTAATAAAACAACTATTAAATATGCTATTATATGAAGGACATTTTAGAGTATTTGAAATGAAAAATATATTTCAAGAATGTCATTAACCTGCAATAAATTGGTCCTTAAATGTGAAATTTCCATTTTTGTTATAAAAATATACTTGAACATTTGAGCTATTATAGGTCTAAAATAATGTTTTCATGGTCTAAGAAAAGAGTTCTAAATTTGATTTATTTTCATTTAAAGATATTCAAACAAAAGATGACTAATGTGGTATTCTTACCAAGAACCCATTGGATTTGTTTTTTAGATCCAAAAAATGTAGTTGACAAGACAAGCATGTTGACAAGTTTTATTAGGTAGGTAAGACACCCTTGAATTTGTCACCTATATATATATATCAATTTAATATCTAAAAATAGTTTTTCAAAAGGTTTCTATGCTTAGGAAATGTATGTTAGATCTTGACATTTTTTCATTTTTATGAAGTTTAATCTACCCATATAAACAATTCT
>Ga0209611_10011338_pt1 | contig 12882 bp, 12 predicted proteins | sample S1TSphgellanicum_3_FD_187693 | JGI IMG/M metagenome (GOLD analysis project Ga0209611, IMG submission 187693) | Host-associated microbial communities from peat moss isolated from Minnesota, USA - S1T2_Fc - Sphagnum magellanicum MG (SPAdes) (version 2) | ecosystem: Host-associated > Plants > Peat...
TAGACCCCCAAGCTTTTTTTTTTGCATTCATTGTTAACTAGACATTTGGCCACGACATGTTTTGGCAAATGTTGACCTCCTTTCACCTAAATAGGTGGGCCAAAGGGGAGCAACTCTATATTTCAAAATAGAACCTTCTATTTGGGGTGGGGGAGGGGGGAGGGCTCCTTAGTTTCATTTATTTTTGGAGTGATGGGCCAATCAAATTGGCTCATTGCTAAAATAAAATTTAAAAATAATAATAACTTGGGAGGCACTAATACAGGAAATTTTTCTGGGAGTGTCTTAAAAAAAGGTAATTGCCTTTTATTCCTTTAAAAAAAATTTAAAAATGGGCCCATTTCACACATCTGGAATCAGTGCTTTTTTTGGTGGTGAGTTTTCGCCACTTTGCAAAATAAATAAATAAATAAAAGGGGCAAGAAGTCATGTACAGGAAGTTTTTTTGGAAAAAATGGCCCAAAGTCACCATATTTTGAGGAATTTGTTTTTGAAATCGCCAAATTAGATGATAGACTCTAGCAAGTCACCAAAATATAACAAGTGATTTTGTTGTCAATTGTGTGATGTAACCAAAGTGTGGATGATCCACAGGAAGAGATTTAGCCATATTTGGCTACATGCTAAATATGAAAATAATTTTTAAAAAAAAATCCTTTTATGTATTGTTTGTTGGTTACCTACTTGAACCATGTATTGGAAAATCTGGAGATTTTTATGAAAAGTTCAATCAAATTATGGCTATTGAAAAATCTCGAAAACAACTTGATTCTAGCCACTTTAAATTTTTTAAAAATATCTTTTTGACTATTTATAACCAACAAAAAAATTAAGGTTGACTAGTAGGTTCCAAAAAGCTTTTTTTTTTACTTTCCTCTCTGACCTTTAGCCAAAAAATCTGACTCAAGTTCTCTTTGTCTATTATAGGTAGTTAGTACACCTACCTCAGGTTAGAAGAATTAAAATTAATAACTATTTTGAATGAGCAAATGGATGCAAAACTGATCACCTGAGGAAGTGAACTATTTCATCCAAATATGGTTCTGGATGGGAAGTTAGTGGATGACAAAGGCACGCCGAGGGCAGCTTGAAAAAGCAGAGCTTTTCACTGCGCTGGTTGCGTGCAGAGTTTGCGGATTGCGTTGGCGTAGAAGGAGAGGAGAGAAGAGAAGGAGAGCCCACGCGTGCTGGAGGTCGGTGTGCTCCACAAGCGTTGCTTTCACGAAGCTGTTGCTACGGGTCCGTTTCCTTGCCGATTTTTCGTTTTCTTCAAACTACGGAGCATCGCGGTTTTTCCTCGAAACAGTTTTCTTTTTTTGCCCAACAACTGTTTCGGGAGTCACCATCTCGAGCCTTAGGCGGGAGCGTTTCCGGGGTTTTCTTCCTTTCCTTCGCAATGCTTTTTTTTGTGATGGATCGGCTTCCGCAGGTGCTCTTCTTTCTTTCTTCTTTTGTTTCTTCTCATATTATGGTTTTTCCTTTGGAGGGAAGGGGGGATTTTCGTCGATGGTGTGAACGTTTGTGTTCCTTTGGATTGTGTGGAGTAAGGGTTTCGGTTTGTCTTGGTGTTTTTCCTTGTATTTATTGTATGGCGCTGTCTATTTCCGCCGTTTCTTTCATCTTCTGGACGGCCTTGTGTGTGGGATCGATTGACGGTTGCAGGTGATGGATCTTGATTTTCTTTTTCTTTTTCTATTGATTTCATGTTTCTTCTGGATGTTCTTGACTGTATGTTTCTCAGTGGGAGGGTTTGGTTGCTTGTGTGAATCGTTTGTTGCTTCTTCTCTCAAAACCGTTTCGTTTTGGTCTTGTCGGTTGTTTGCGTGTTTGGTGCCGCGAATCGTGTTTGTGTAGAGGGTTAGTTCTCTGGGGGGCTAGTAATATGCCGACCTGAAGGTTTTCTTGGCATCTTCGCTACTTTCTTTTTCCGTTGCCGATTGCAGATCATTCTCATGGCTTACACTATTTCTCATATATTTTGTCGGCCGTTTGCGGTTGTTCGGGTGTTGTCGCAAGGGTTTGTTTTCTGATACGATAGAACTTCGTACCGGCAGGGATCTGCAGTATGTTCAACTTCATTATCTTTAGTTTTCCTTTGCCGTTGCCTTTGGAGGGTCTTGTGGCTCTTATATTCTCACTACCTTCTGGTTTGCTCTTGTTTATGCTGGCCATATGCACTTTTGGTCTCAGCGGTGTTGTGTCTATGAAAGAGCATGTTTTCTTGTTTGCCTTTACCTTGTTGCCAAGATCTGCAACTGTAGATGATATTGGCTCCTTCGCTGAGTTTGCTGAGTGATCAGTACATCCTTCAACAGGCTTTGTTTGCATGTTTTCAGGGCCTGTAGGAGTTTGTTGAGGGTGGAAGATCTTGTTTACTATGTTGTGTAGTTTTTTCACATTTTGTGATGCAGTTTTAGTTGGATAAAACTGTTGTTTTCTGCTTTTCTGTTTCTGTGAGGGTGGTCTCTTTGATTAAATGATAGGTGCCTTCTTTTCTACTAGACGTTTTGATGTGATCTGCTTCTGTTCTCGAGGATCTGCTCATTTGTGTTGATGCTGCATGTCAGGTTTTGCACAGAGGGGTGGTGACTTGCTTAGTTGCCTTCCTTTCTACTAGATGTTTTGATGTGAATCTGCTTTTGTTCTGGATGATCTCTTCATTTGTGTTGTGGTTGCATGTCAAGGTTTTAGACAGTGGGTTAGTGACTTGCTTTAGATCCTTTAGTTGTCATGAGGTAGATAACAGTGCTCACATCCAACTGATGTGTCTTGCAGGAACATGTGGAGTGGAAGTAAAGGAATTTCTTGGAGGAAGATGGCAAGGATTCATTAGCTTACAGCACTCCGGTTGAGCAACAACTTGCAGGACAACTTTTTGAACTATCAGATCAGCCACAGAATGGAACTAAGAGAGTTCCAGGTTGACTGTAAGGGACCTTGCCCTTATGGGTGCGCTTACGGGGCGGGTCCCCCCTCAAATAAAGTTAAATGGTTTTGCGGGTCTGGGAGGGATGATTTATCCCTCCCGAGGTTGTCTGGTGCTGTTTGGTTGTTGTGTGCCTTTCTGACACATCTGGTGGTCATGTCCAAGGTGTCTCTCAAGCTCTCAGCAACACAGTTCTTGAGATGTTCGAAACTTCTGAGAACATAGTGTGATAAGAACCAACGATGTTGTCCTTGAAGACTCGCAGTGGTGCCTGGAGGTTCTGACAATGGACGAGGTGCCTCTCCGAGTTGCAGTGAATCATTCACGCACATAGTCCTGCTTCTCATCCTGATTGTGCAGCACACCCAAGGAATTGTTTGCAGGTTGGAAAAACATAACATCCACTGTAAGGTCAATGCGGCTGGAACAATTTCGCTTGCACAACTCACCTGGCTATCACTGTCCGGTAATGGTTGTCAAAAGCACTAAAAAAATCTATAGTGCACTTGACTGCATGTTGACACCAGTTGATTCTGATCAAACCATGGTCATTGGAGCTTTGTCTCGGATCTCATACCTTGAAATCATCAACGGCATGCCTTGAGGTAGTCTAAACTTGCCTACAGTTTTGTGAATTCTAATCTTTCCGCTCTGAGTACTTGACATCTGTGCCACAGTATGGTAGGGATCTGCCAATCTGAGTGGGGTCTCTCTTTTTTCCTTAAAATCAAGAAGGTGATCTTTTGTGTCTACCTCAGAACAAGCCATAGAGCCTATTTGTGGCATCCAAGCACCTTGCAGCATCCTTTGGGCATTTTTCTTCAAGGCACATTTCTTATTGGAAACATACCTAAGCAAGTTTACTCTCCACACTGATCTACCTGCAAGGCATAACATTTACACACACTTCCAGTTTCTTACAATTCCAGCAGGCATGCTTAGGGATGAATTGCCAAGAGTTTTCCCTGTGCTTTTTGTCCATGTTTTTCTCCTCTTCTGTTTACTCCAATTCGGTCCCATTTTCTTCATTGTGCAAAGGCAACTGCAACTGTAGTATTCAAGCAAGTATTTGCCAGTTTTTTTTCCTCAGTATAGTGCTGACTTGGTTCTGGACATCCATCTCTTCTTTTCTTGTACAGATTTTACATCTCTAGGGGTACTTTCTGGAAGTGCACCTTGTTGAAATATGTTTGTAGGTGTTGGAGGGATGATCCAAGATCCAAGATGCAACTACTAGTACAAGTGGTCATAGTAACAGTGCTTTGGAAGTTCGGATTTCTGCCATGCACAGGGTACTCTAGAAGATGGCTGTTTGAGTCCCCTTGTCACTGTTTAATTAATGCATATAGGTTCTGTCAAGGCATGCATCATGAGCTGGCTGTGCGATCCCAGGCTTCACGATGTTTACGAGAAGGTAATGATTGTATAGCACCATAAATTGCTTTTCTTCTATGAGTTTCTCTTCTTTTGATGTGTTATTTCACTGAAGTAGCTCTGTATGTGCCTTTTGCCAGAAGTTAATTTTCTCACTTAGTTGATGAGAGGGTGTGGTTCCACAAGGAGACTACGTGACAGGTGAGTTGATTGTTGTGCAGGTCTGCAGATGGTGTGAGTGGCACTGGAGTTGAAGAGAGAGAAATCCTCTATTTCAGGAGGAAGCTTCTGTTGTAAGTGGTTGACACAATCATGTGGGAACCATGGATTTTGACACACTTTCAGCTTTTGCTTTTTCTTGTTATTACATTTCTTACAGGTGCCACGCAGTTGATCCCTTTGGTTCTGCTGTACAGGTGTGTCTCTGTTTTCTGGTTTGCGAGCATACTTGTGGCAGCAGGACAGCATGGCAGGAATTTGAGAAAGTGTGCTTGTCTGTAGTGAGTCATGTGTAACCAGAAATTGGTCAATAGGTGCCTTTCAACTTTCATTTAGGAATTCAGCAGATTTTCATGCAATGAAGACCTTAGAATATGGAAGGCTTCTGCCGTTGTAATGATGGTGGTTTTCCACTGAATTCTCATTAATATATCTAACCAGGGCCTCTGTCCCCTGTTCTCCTATACATGATAGAACGTCATGAAGTAGGTTCAGTCTGTAATGCTTGAACTGACTGCATGTCCAATTCTGAAAGTTGTGCAATAGAGTGGAGACGTCAGTGATGGATGGCAATTATGAGGAGAAATGGACATCAGGAGTGTAATTCTGCAACACATCATGTGTACTCTGCAACATGATGAGGTCAGCATAGTGATTATGTTTGTATGCATATGCAATTTTTGTTTTGAGTGATGTATATACAAATGTGGTGGTTGTGCGCATGATGTCAGTAGCTGTTGCTTGAACATACAGAGTGTGTCTGTTTCAGTTGCACTTGAAGTGAGTAATTGGTTTTCTAACTTTTGAATGGTCATTGGCGAGCACCTTAAACTTCAATTCTTGACTGGTGAGAAAAAGTGGCGATGGAGAATCAATCATGATCAGATTGCTCTTGAATGCTTGAGATCAAGATGAGAGTATGCTACACACTCTGAAACCATGATTACTGCATCATCAAATGTTTTTTAGGTCATAAATTTCTACATAGCACTAAAACACACACCCATGGTTCCTCTCTGCAATGTGTAAACACTCAATTCAATTCAATTCAATCCTTCAAGTTTCTCAAGACCCTCTCCTACATGTGAACATATTCATACAGATGCGCAGGGCATGGAACTTGAATGGATACTATGTGTGAGGGAAACTATGACTGCATTCAGCCACACAATGATGTACTGATGTCAACAAGGGGACAAGAATGAGAGTCATCAGAACAAAACAGTGCTCTTGCTGTGAAGACAATTATGAAACAGGGGCAACAATGGCAGTGAAAACAACAGTGTCCACAACAACAGAAGCAAAACAGTGCTCTTATTATGAAGGCAAAATTATGAAACAGGGGTGAAAACAACAGTATACACAATGATGCCGCACTCTCACTTTGAAGACCAAATTCCATAACAATGGTGACAAGAGCATTGAAAACGGCAGTGTTCACAACAACATGGCACTCCCATTTTGAAGACAAAATTATGAAACACTGGTGACAACAGCATTGAAAACAACAGTGTTCACAGCAAACACAGCCCTCTCACTTTTGAGGACAAAATTATGAAACACCAGTGACAACAAGAAGTGCTGCTCACTTCAATTATGAAATTATGAAACACTAGTGACAACAAATAGTGTTTCAACACTCCTACCTGAAGAGATGAAATCGTGAACTACTTGTGCCAGCAACAATGCTCACTTTCATGACCACAATGATGAAACATCAATGATCACAATGACTTTGAGCATGCAATTACGAGATAATGGTGACAACAATAAACTTGAAGTTGCAATTATGAGACAATTTGTGACAAGTATGAACAGCAATAACACACTTTGAAGATGAAATTTGATGAAACATTGACTCTTATGACTAACTAAATAAATTCATTTAAGAGGTAGTATGGGGAGAATTGGCAGTCTGGGACATCTCATTCTTTTGGTTCATATTTGAATCCGTTATGAAAATGTTGCCATTTATTTGATCAAAGAAATGATAATCTAAGGATAATAATCCTTTGTAAGAATTTTAAGCTACATATACATCTAATGGTCATACTGGTATACAAAAGAAGAAAGATGAGCGCGTATATATATAATGGGTATCTTCTATCTTCACTCTTTGGATGCAAAAATGAGAAAATCAGACAAATTCAGAAAACCCAATCACCATCCCCATTCCCCCTCTGGAATGTAGACAATCACAGGGGGGAAAAAGAAGGGTGGGGAACACAAAAACAGGAAGAGAGGAAAAACCAAGGAAACCCTAATACATACAAGAGAGTTGTGCGAGTGCTTGTGGCGATGCCGCGGCTTCGGAACAAGGGTGCTCCACCACCGTGGCCAGTCGTCGCCTGCAAGCCCTCTCTACGGCCCCATCTTCTCCAGTCCTCCAATCTATTCACGGTGCAGCTGACCTCACTGCTGTTTGCTTGTTTTATGCTCTCTCAAAATTCAAGTATTTTCTTAGGTTTTAGGGTGTTGAATTGTGGGTTTTTAGGGACCAGAACCGAGACGAGTTTCGAAGTTTTGAGCTTTTCATCCACTGTCGTGCTTTTAAGAGACTCGAAATCCTCTACTGTGGTATGGAGAGAGTGAGGTGGTAGTGGTGAGAACTGCAGTTTGGAAGAACTGTTGTCCTCTGAGGAATTTTCTTAGGGTTTAAGAATTCTAAAAGGTTTGGGTCAGCCTGAGCTCCGTTGTGAGGGATTGTACGATTAACCCATTTTTGTTTTGGTGAAAAATGATTTGCTCAGCTTTATTGATGTGGATTTGGAGCATTGACCTGCTTATTTTATATCCACTTGTGAATTGATGGTTGGGAGATTTCCTGGTTTCCACAGGTATCTGAGTTTCTAACAATTGAGGAATGCCAAGGATTCATCAAGGCAGTAGAAGCACGTGGATTGGAGCACCAAGGTAGTCTTGGTCCTGCCATGGGAGAAGCATTTAGGGACAATGAACGGCTTGCTGTCTCTGATCCTAGCCTTGCACAGAAGCTGTGGAATGCAGGCCTTGAGAAATTGTTCAAGGACATCACAATTGAAGGCAAGCTTCCAGTTGGACTGAACCCAAATATAAGATTCTACAGGTATGTGTGTGTCACTCCTCCACTGTATGTATGAAAAAACGATGACCTCAGAGACTTTATTAGTCCGATTGAAAAGTCTAGTATGATGTAACATATGTACAATTATTTAACGGTTCCTTAACCCCTAGAATGAAAAATATTCGTGGGTGTACGGTTCCAGAGAAAGAGGATTTATTGATCTATTCCAACTGATATCTCCTACTGCTTGGACCTTGAACACCACAACAAACCGAAGAAAGCTCTGAATCCTTTCTTTGTCAATAGTTTGTCACTAAATACATCATCATTGTCACAAGATAGTTTGACAAGATAGTTGTGCAGTTTTTACATTGCATTGTAGTTATCTACACCCACCATTGGGAGCTCATCACTGCTATTCTGATGAAGATGATGGTCTGGCACATAGTGGGCAATTCTCATAAGGTTATGACTGCAATCATTGTGACGTTACCTTCAAACTAATCATTGCTGTGGAGATTTCTCTACAATTTCATAGATATATGTTGGTGGGTTGCAGATACAAGGAAGGCCAGCGATTTGGACCACATTATGATGAGAGTGTTCACCTTGATGATGGATGCTCCACTGAATACACTCTGCTTGTATATTTGAGTGGGGGTGTTGGAGCAAATGAAGCCACTGCAAGTCATACAGTCATGGCAAACCAGCCTTTGCTTGGGGGAGAAACTGTATTTTACTCTAGTCGTAAGCGGATAGTTGCCCAGGTAACAACCACCACTTCATTTGTATGTCCTTGATTATGCAATTCACAAAATTCCTCCATAGTTGTGGAGATCCCAAATGAAGAAACATCTTCATCATGCACTAATATATAAAAATTATAAAGAAGCATCTTCATGTGTAACTTGGCACTAATACATTTGCAGTGATAACACAAAATAGATGTTCTAAACACAGATTTGTCCATGCACAGGTAACCCCAATTGCTGGGATGGCTCTATTCCATGTACATGGTGATCAGTGTCTACTGCATGAAGCCAAGGTTGTCTCTAGAGGTGTCAAATACATGCTCCGGTCTGATGTCATTTTTGCTTAAAATAATTTCATTGATTGTGTAGCCACTAGTGGGCCATTGTGTTTTTGACCCAAGTACATTGAACTTCTCAATAAATGAAATAGATGTCACTGGTCTAAAAGCATTTTTGAATACACTATGTTCAATGTTTTATGAACATCATTTGAATTTGGAAGGACTCTTAGAAAATTAGACAATGTTGTTCAAGAAAGGGCCACATGGTTGTCCATTTGAAAAAATTGGTGTTCGTAAATCTAGCCCTGCATTCTAGCCCTGAATATTTTCATAGATCAGCCTTGTGAATTGTTGATTGTCATGGCCAGAGCAACTTTGACAAGGAATTGTTTGGGAGTGAATGAATTTGGAATTTCCATTGTTCGTTGTAAAGGTATTCTAGGGATAAAAGTTGTCTTGATGCATGACTCCCAATGAGGATGAGTGCCTTATGATGTGATTATTGAAATGTGTCACAATAAGCCTTGAACCATTATACAATCTTTGATTTAACTTTTGGAGCAAGCTTCCTTAGCAACATTATTGGGCATCCAACTTTCAGATGCAAGGTGGTAACTCTGCCATGTCTAGTGAATTTAAGAACTCAATAGGGTGCATATTCAAGTTATCAGCAACACTTTCAATAATTGTAGCATCTACACTCGAGTAGGTTCATGGATCACTTGGGAATAGTTGATAGAATCCACTATGTCATTTTGTGCAATAAAGAATGATTCAATCCTTAAAATATGCATGATTTTGAACTTTCCTATTTTGAATATATGATTCAGGTATGAATATCAATAATTTCAAATCTGGGGCATTCAATATATATCTTTGGAGATCAATTGAACCATTAGTTAGTGAAGATATCATATCATTGCCAAGTTCTAATAGCCATGTCACAAATTCTGGATTTTGTGTGGAAGTTGTCATAATCTTAGAACACACACTTCTCTGCCCATAATGCAGAGCACTTCAATGATGCAGGCTACCATTTGTTCTATAGAGCTTTTTCAAATGATATGTAGGACCTGGTGAAAATCACCTGCAAAGATCACCATGACTCCTCCAAATGGATTTACAAAATCAATAATGCCATGCATCAAACGATCTACTGCCTCAAAAATGTCATTGTGGTCATCTTGTATTGTCAAGGATGCTTATTTTAATAGATTTATACACTCTAATGTTTTATTGACTGAAAATATGGAGTCTTTTATAATTTGGATTATTAGTTTGAATGTCAAGGGAAAATTTCTTCCACCATCAAGCAACAAAGCTATTATGCTTAAAGATGCCATACATGTGACAATTATACCTTAGCTTTGAACCTAAGCTATAAATTTTGTTGTAAACAAAGGTTTCACTTGTCCTTGTAGGTCTATCAAGGAGAAGTTGTTTTTCTTTTGCTCTTATTACAAATGATCATATTTTCAATAAGCTTAGAGTTGTTCTTTATTAAATTTGGGTTCCCTTTCACTGATAGTTCATAGGAGCTCATCAAGATTATGAGTTAGATATTTAACAATGAATGGATTGGGTATATGGAATGTAACCCTAAACATTTTTCCTTCACCATGCATAAACTATTTGAATTACAAGCATCAAACACTACACCAAAATGTGTTTTAGTTCACTTTGGGTTTCATTCAATTTTGAATGAATTTGTACATTTTTATCATGATGAAATTGGTCAACCCCCTAATGAATAGGGACCAGTTGCCACAAACAATAAATTGTTTCACTAAGTACTTTCAAGGTCAAGTGAAATACAAATTTATCAAACCATTCATTTGCTAGTTAATTAACTAAGCAACATAAAAATAAATTAAATTTAAATTATTTAATATATAATAATATTGATAATTTCATTATTTTCAACCTATGAGTTATTGATATGTGTCATTATTTAGGCTAGGTTAAAAACCTAACCTAAGTATGTAAGCCATGTAATCAACCTAGGCATTTATTTTAAGGAATTAGATAAGAAAATATTCAATCGACTTACCATTGTTGACCATGCACACATCATTTGTGAAGTTTGATCTTTTAACCTTTAGAATGAAAGCAAACACCCTTACCATCAAGTTGCTCCATTTGTTGTAATAATAATTGACATTGCATTTATGAAATGACTCAAGTTTACTCTTTTTTATATTTCAATAATGTACATAATTACATTTATTTCTTTTTTAAAATGTAAAATCATTTGAACAAAAACAAATTTGAATATCACTATTCAATTACATTTCAATGACCATTCTTTTAGGGAAAAAAAGTTTAATAAATTGATAAGATTTTTGCTATTATAATAATATTACCTATGTTAAGTTACTTTCAACTATTATAGGGCTACTTTTCATTAATCTAAATTATTTCACCTTACATTATTTATGATTATTTATGGTTATTATCAATTACTTTTTATTATTTTTTGGTTATTTCACCCTAGGCTATTTTTCGTTATTCTAAGTTAATTTTGGTTATTTTATGTTTTTTAAAAAAAAATTAACCTATTTCACCTTAGGCTATTTTTGGTTATTGTAACCTATTTTTGGTTATTATAAATTATTTCATTTTAGGTTAAGTGTAGTTATTATAAATCACTTTTGACTATTCTAAGTTATTTCATTTTAGGTTATTTTTTACTATGTGACACTATTGTTAATTACTTTTGGTTATGGAAGGTTATTTCACCTTAAATTATTTTTGTCTATTGTAAATTATTTCACCTTTAATTTTTTGGCAATTTTAAATAATTTTAATATATGGTTACGGATTGTTATTGATTATTCTTGGTTAAATTAATATAATGGTTATTATATTGATGGTTCTTGTTGGCTATTCTATTAAGGGTTATTGGTGGTTAAATTACCATAGGTTATTAGTGGTTATTTTAGGTTATTGTTGGATATGTTATGTTATAATATCATAGGTTATTGATAATTATTGTATTATAGGCTATTTTAAATTATTTTTCATAGGCAATTGGTTATTTTAAGTTATTCTATTTTAGGTCATTATATTTTATTTTAGATTATTTTAAATTATTATATTTAGGATAAAATAACTTATAATAACATAAAATAAAATGACCTTGAATAACCTAAAGTATAACTTGAAATAACGTATATTAATTTATTTTTAAAAATAACCTAAGGTATAACCTAAGATTAGTTGAATAATTTAATTTAAAATAACTTGAAAGCCTATAATAAGCTAATTATGATATCTTAAAGTAAAATAACGTATAATAATTTAGATTATATAGGGTATTTAAAACAACATAAAAATAAACCTATTTATTACAATCCTATATATTAAAGCAAACGTGGTGTTTGTCTGTTTGTTTGTGTGTTTGTCACAAACACCCACCCATTGGACCTGTTGGCGGCCCGCAGCAATAGCTCGTTGATTTGTGGCCCTAGATGGTTGTGTGAGAAGCGAATTCGCGCAACGCTTGAGATTTGGGCGAGAGGCCAAAAAAAATAGCGCAGTATTTCACACACACGCATGCACGTACGCATGCACGCGCGGTTTCCTCATCCAATGCTCTCTCTTCGCACGCTCACGGGGACCCACCCACAAATCTTCGCGAGTGGGAGGACTTTTGGCCGCAATTAAGATTTGGGAATTTCGATCTCCTCCTCCTCCTCGCTGCTGCTACTACGCGGATTCCTGACGAGATCTCTCCGTAACAAATTTTTATAGAAAAAAACAAATGCAAAAAAGGAGATTTTTGTTTTGCGCTTGGGTACCAAACAGAACATTTTTAGCTACGCTTGCATTTCCAGGCCGTTATCTTCTAGCAACGCCACATGAATTGTTCTTGACAACAGTGGCCTTTTTTTGTTGTTATTTGTTTCCCGCTATGGCTACTGCTGAATACTGCCAATTTGCTTAAGCTTCTAGAAAGCCAAAAGCTTCAGGATTCATACACAAACACAGACAAAAAACAGACACAAAAAGAAACACAGACAAAGAGATAGAGAGAGCGACAGAGAGGTTCGTGATTTTGGGGAGGGGTTGATATGGCTGGAAAGGGGTTGATGATGCATCAGAAGCTTACAGGTACAGGAATGGTGGTGAGTAGAGCAGCAGTGCTGCAACCTAGGATTACAGTAACATCAAAAAACAGAAGAGGAACTGGTAAAGATGGTGAAGGAAGAAGCAAAGAGAGTTTGGCATGCATTAAGAAGGTGGTAGTGAGCAGACGCTGGGCTGCTTTGGTATTACCTATTGCTA
>Ga0209611_10011339_pt1 | contig 12881 bp, 11 predicted proteins | sample S1TSphgellanicum_3_FD_187693 | JGI IMG/M metagenome (GOLD analysis project Ga0209611, IMG submission 187693) | Host-associated microbial communities from peat moss isolated from Minnesota, USA - S1T2_Fc - Sphagnum magellanicum MG (SPAdes) (version 2) | ecosystem: Host-associated > Plants > Peat...
TTCTTATTGAAATTGGAATGGGCACCTAGATTGAATTGATGTCCAATTTTGAAAAGGTCCAAATTCTCTAGCTAGAAAAGTATGAGTTATTTGAAAAAGCAAAATCTAAACCGTGCATTTCAAGCAAAGTTGTCACTTTGAATTGGTTGTAAATAAGGAAGAGTACACAATTGTTCATTTTGAGATTTGTGCATCTATTGTACAAGAGTATTATTACACAATTGCTTAGTCCTGTGTGTAAGGTAGATGGAGTTGGACTTGATCTTAAACGAGACTAGTAGGCTCCAAATTTTGAGGGTAGTCTTGAAAATCAAAAGTTATATCCATATTGAAAATTGATTTCAGAATTGCTCTAAATGTTCTATCAAACAAAGGAAAAAAAGTTCCAAACTAGAACCAAAGGACATCTCAAAAATCAAGAACCAAGCAACATTGGTTTAGAGATAACATATTTGGTAGAAACCATGTCCCTACATGAGCGGGTATCAAATGGTTCTTCATGGGTTTCTACAAAGTTTAATACTAGGGAAGGTAGGGTATGTACTTTGTACTTGGTTCTCATTGGATGTGTCAATTGATAGGTCGATTTTTAATACCCTGCCCCAATCCCGGCTGGATACTTGAGTCATTTCTCAATATCCGGCCAATGTTAGTTCCTTATGTTAAAAAATCAGATCAATGTTTTTGGATTTTTTACAGTGGGCAAGGGCAGATTCAAATAATATGTTGAGGTTCAAACATTGGATACGGGCTTGTTCAGAAAATTAGGGTTTAGGTTTTTATATTTGACAGGGTAGGTCCATTTGAGGCTTCCCCGATTGTTCTCTGGAGCATTGGAGAAGGGCAGGTTCATTTGAGGCTTTCCATTATTCTCAGGCATGGGAATGAGGGCTGGGTCCTTACCTAACTCTTTTGTCACATGACTACTACTAAGTCATCCATCAAAGGATACTTGGTCATCCACAAAGCATAGTAATCATCCATGAAAGCTATGTAATAATCATCCATGAACACTACTTAATCATCCATGAATGCAACGCAATCACCTATGAGTCCATTCATGCAACCTGCATGGGAGGAGGGCAGGTTCATTGAGGGTTCCATTTTTCTCAGGCATGGGAACAAGGATGGGATCCTTACCTAACACTTTATGAACTTTGTCACACAAAAATAAAAGATCTCCGACAACTTAATCATCAGTAAAGTCTAACTTAATCATCCATGAAGGTTCCTTGATCTTCCACATAGCCTTATTAATCATCCATGAGTGCTACTTAATCATCCGTGAGTCCATTCATGCAACTGGCTTTGGAGAAGGGTGGGTCCATTGAAGCTTCCATTGTTCTCAGGCATGGGAACAAGGGTAGAACCCTTACCTAACATAACACTTTATGGACTTTGTCACATCAAAGTTAAAAAAAACCTCCAACTACTAAAATCATCCATAAAGGCTATTTGGTCATCCTCAAAGACTTATTAATCATCCATGAACATGACTTAGTCATCCATAAGTCCAGTCATGCAACTGGCATTGGAGGAGGTTCAATGGGCTTTCAATGAGCTAACTCCTGCAAAGCCCAATAATAAATCATCTATAAAAGGCTAACTTAATAATCCACAAAGGCTAATTATTCATCTATGAAAGGCGACATAGTCATCCATGAATGCTACTTAATCATCCATAAGTCCATTCGTGCAATTGGCAGGTCCATTGAGGCTTCCAATGTTCTCGGGCATGGGATCCTTTACCCAACACTTTATGGACTTTGTCACACAAAAAGTAATTAGGAAAAAAAAAGACCTCCAACTACTAAATCATCCATCTAAAGGCTAACTTGACCATCCACAATGCGTTATTAATCATCCATGAAAGCTACTTAGTCATCCATGATTGCTACTTAATCATCCACGGGCAGCGGTGACCTTTTCTTCTTCCCCCCTTTCCCCCTTGTCTGTCGCTGGCACGCGCTGCGAGCAGGTGTGCAGAAAAACAAAGGAAGAAGTGTTGCAGTGTCGCTTTGCTCCGACCTCCGACCTCCCTGTTTCCTGAGCTTTCGTCTCCGGAACATCGAAGGCCGCTGCTACCTTCGTGTGTCCAAGGTATTGTGCTCATCTTTCACAGGACCTTTTTTTTTTTTTTTTTTTTTTTTTGTTTTTTTTTTTTTTTTTTTTTTTTTTTTTTTTTTTGGGTTTTTTGGTAATGGTTTTTATTTATTTTTTTGTTTGTGTTGTGCACGTCGGTTGGTTTCTAGTCGCTTTTGGTTCTAGTATATAAGTCACTCTCTGGTAGAGCTTTGCAAAGGCTCCAAGAATAGGCGGAGTGAAGGGGATGTTTTTCTGCTGTCTGTAAGAAAACGGGTTTGCTTCTGTTTCTCATTGAGCTCTGGTATTATATTGACCTCCTTGTTGGCGTTCATTGTTTTCGGCTGTGCAGCTAGAAGTTAGGGTTTGTAAAGCTGAGAACCTTGGGAGGGTTTTTTTTCCCCTTTTTTCCCCCCTCCTTTTTCTATCTGTTTTAGGAAATTGCGGGAAATTTTTGTTGCAAGTTTTTGAGTGTGTTTTTTTCTGTTTTTGGTTGATAATTGTCCAATTCAGGCCTGGTTGTTTGAAGTATGCAGCGTTTTTAGGGTTTGAAGGGGTCGATGCCACTTTCTTTCTTTGAAGAAGCTTCTGCACCGCTGAGTTTTCTTTGATGCTGGATTTACCTGGAAGTTGCTAGCATCCAGAAGCAGCAGACACCATGTCGGATTTGGATAGGCAGATAGAACAGCTGAAGCGCTGTGAGCCACTCAAAGAATCAGAAGTTAAAGCTCTATGCCTTAAGGCAATAGAGATTCTTGTGGAGGAGAGCAATGTGCAGAGAGTTGATGCACCAGTGACTGTAAGTTTTTTCTTTTTCCTTCCACTCCAGGTCCACCTCTTTCTCTCTGACAGAAGTGGATAGCTCTAGATGTTCATTGTCAAATTTACCAGACAAGCTCAGACTCGTGTTATCACATACTGTAATGAAAGGATTTCACTTGATATGCACGGACACTGGTTACACCTTGCCATGTTCACTGGTGGATACAGAGGTATCCTTTTGGAACCAAGAAAGGGGAATGTGCTTGTTTTCTGTCTTATTCACTGTGATTCGGCAGAGTCTTGTTATCAATCCACTTCCATGCTAGGCAGGCTGCATACATGAATGTTAACAAGGGCTGACTGATTTTGAGAGGACATGTGTTGTATATAATATTCTTTTCCTTGTTTTTGGTTTCAATGGGCCTTCTTTCCAGTGCTTTGTTTAGAAAGAAAATATGGAGAGTTGTGATCACTACAGATGGACATAAAATTTTCTTGTAGAGTATGGAGAAATGTTTGTTTGATTGCAATCACTGGGGGGTCAATCCTGGAGCAATACAGGTTAGATCTTATGTTTTGTCATGGTTTTCTGCAGTTATGTGGTGATATTCATGGGCAATTCTATGACCTAAAAGAGCTTTTCAGGGTGGGAGGAGATTGCCCTCAAACCAATTACTTGTTTCTAGGTGACTTTGTCGACAGAGGGTTTTATTCAGTGGAGACATTCTTGTTATTGCTTGCCCTCAAGGTACTGCTGTCCTATTTGTTTTTCAGTCTGCCTCACTATTGTCTTCTTATGCTCTCTTGATCAACATTTCTGTCAAAGTTTCATTATGGAGTTTCCTCTGCAATCTCAGAGGTTTGTTACTTTTGATCATCTCACTGAACTACATTACATTTGATGGTAGTGCAGTAGTGTGACAGTACTTGGAAGGCAGTGTTACTCCACAATTATGTGACAATATGTTATTCCGTGTCCTACTTCAAAGGTTTTCATTGTCATGTTGTGGGAGATTTGTGGATGAATCTCTGGATCTGAACACATAATGTCCTTGCAGTTTGTGCAAATATTTCTCAGTCTTGTTGACAATTGCTTGGGCCATTATTGGCTTCTGTGTTGTTGATGCAGGTGCGATATCCAGACCGAATAACACTTATTCGTGGCAATCATGAGAGTCGTCAAATTACTCAGGTATTTCACAATATTGGTTTATAGTGTTTATCCATCTGGTGTCATGGATGGTGTTTCAAGTATGCTTCTGAAGTTTCAGTTTATGTAACAGATGAGGGATTTTGTAATCCACGAAGAGTGCAGGAGAGGTTCAATCAGCAATGCCATTGGTAGATTATTTCAGATTACCAGTATTGGTAGCACTATTATTTTTTTTTGTAGCTTGTTTGATAGGGATTACTTGCATCAGTTGCTGATGAGAAAACGCCCTGGCAGGTGTATGGTTTTTATGACGAGTGCCTACGGAAGTATGGTTCAGTTAATGTGTGGCGGTACTGTACTGACATCTTTGATTATTTAAGGTTTGCAAATTTCCTCTCACATTCTTCAAACTTGTGAATGGTGTTTTCAAGGACAGTCACATTGCAGATACAACAATAGAAGTTTTGTGCATTGGTTGTTGGCTGTTGTGAGGTTTTTTGGTAATTCATTAAGTTCATTGTAAGGTCAGAAGTTTCAAACTAACCCAGTCTACTTGACTTGTGAGTCACATTAATGGGTTTTTTTGTTGCCTGTGTGGGCAGTCTTTCTGCACTGATCGACAACCGCATTTTTAGTGTTCATGGCGGTCTTTCTCCCTCCATTACAACCTTGGATCAGGTGTGATTGTTATTGAGGTTTGGGATGTTGGAGACTGTTTCCATTGCAGCTGCAATATTATTATGTACACTCATAATTAGATTCTACAATACCTTTGCTTTCATCCTCTCAGCTTGGATTTCACTTCCACCTTTCTGCTCTCTGAAAGATGTGTTGCTGGCTCTTCATGACAGTTGTTACAAGAAGCCACATTTGGTTTCTCAATCTCTTTGAATCCTCCTTTCTGCAGATGTGTGGGTTGGGAGTTGTGTAGATGATGGTGTATGCAAGTGCCTAGTTTGATAATTGACCTGATAGGTTGCCTCATGGCAATCTCCATCACTTTATAGCACTGTCTTACAATACATATATGGATAAATAGTTGAAAAAGAGGCTCCATGTTGGGATGGCAAAGGTTTTAACAGAGGTTTTATAGATGTGTGCACAGGCACAGTTAGATTAGAGCACCTTCACCTTGCACCTTCACATGGACTAACTGAAGGTTTTGGTGAAGCAGATCAGGACAATTGATCGAAAGCAAGAAGTGCCCCACGATGGGGCCATGTGTGACCTTTTGTGGTCAGATCCCGAAGAGATAGAGGGTTGGGGGCTGAGTCCACGAGGAGCAGGCTATTTATTTGGGGGCAATGTTGCAACTACATTCAACCACCAGAACAAAATAGAAACAATCTGTCGTGCACACCAACTGGTAATGGAAGGTTATAAGTGGATGTTCAACAATCAAGTTGTTACCGTTTGGTCAGCTCCAAATTATTGCTACAGGTAATATTGCGCAGACTCAGGACTCTCACTGAAGATCAGCTTTTCAGTTATTTCACTTTCTCAGTCAGAGGTGATGCTGGTTTTGCTTGTGACATCAAGATTATCACAAATGGAGTATGACATGCTTTCTGAGATCCCTGAAGTTGAGAGATCTGTCTGTACTCAAAAACATAAACATTTGATTCCACAATTGTATCTTTTATGAATGTAGGTGGCACATGTCATCATTGATGGGTGATATGTGTCATTGTGTTCTCCTCTGCATTTGTGAATGCTGTTCTTGAGAATGCTCTAAAGACACATTCTCAAGACCAACACGAGATATTTTGGCAACCTTGTGTTACATGGTTGTCAAAAATGTACAAGCTTGTTGCAGCTTGAATGAAGATACAATTTACTTTGTAAATTTTGTCTGCCTCTTGATTGCTAGCCAACATCCTGACTGAGTCCTCCTGTCCCATCTGCTCCTCAGATTTTTGTTTTCTATTCTGTTCATTAGGGCTGGGTTTCCTCTTTCTGCTGTTGAAACCCAACCTTTTCCTCCTCAGGTGACTTTAAATATTAAGTATTTTGGAGTTCTCAGTACTTATGAAAGACATATTAAGTTATCTATACCCACTGTTGGAAGCTGACAAAGTTAGCAGGCAGGAATGGCAGCTACTCACTGCCATTCATGATGAAGCTGATGTTCTGGTGCTTTGTGATGACTTACAAGGTTATGACCGCACTCATTATCACCATCTTTGTTTTGGTTTGGTCAAAACTGACATACCCCAGTTACCCCAAAATGTTATCATGGAGTTCTCTCCAGTCTTGTAGATATGACATTATTTCTAAGTACACTGCAGTGATGTTCTTTATTAATTGTTTCTGCAATCTCATATCTGTTTGGCTGATTCTGACAAATGTCGATCTGATTTCTTTGGTCTTGCCTTTCTAAAGTATGCATGACTGCCCCTTTATGCAGTGTGTTGACTGGATGGATCAATCAGTTTCCTTCCTGCTGAGATTGCACCTATACAAGCCATAAATGACTAATAACTATTGTTTTATTGAACAGGTGTGGCAATGTTGCAGCCATACTGGAACTAGATGAGAACCTCAATAAGAAGTTCACAGTCTTTGAAGCAGCTCCTCAGGTCAGTATAATGTGGCAATGCTGCAATTTTTGTCGTATTTGTATGTGTTTTAGCTGATGTTGGTGTATGATCTCTTTTCTTAGGATCTAATTTGATATTGGTCCTCATTTGATTGATGATGGGTTCTTCTTGGATCAATTGGCTGCTATGTTAGCTGACTGTAAAGCTTGGTTTGGGCTGACTTTGAAAGGAGCATAGTATTTGGGCAATCATGTAGTGTTAGTTTGGACCTTAAGGTGTAAATATCCTCTGGTTGTTGGTGATGGAACAGGAAGCGAGGGGGGTTCCATCAAAAAAGCCTGCACCTGACTATTTCTTATAACTGGTCAACACATGTATGATGGCAGGTTCCTCATTTCATGAGGAACCCCACCTTTGTGGCAAGCAGGTTCAATCCTCTGAGCCGTCTTCATATGAAGATCGTTTGTGGAGGATAGTAACATGAAACAGTGAGACTCCTCATGAGATTTTAGTGTATGCTCACATGTACTACACATGGGGTTGACTACTCTGAGTGATGGGGTTCCATTCCACATCTTTTAAGTTGCAGTAGAGGGAAGAGAGGAGAGGTTAAAATCCAGAAGGTTACGCTACTGGACCTTCCAAATCAGGCTCTGTTATCTTGTACCATATTTTAACCAAGTGCTAACAGGTTTGCAGATGCTGGAGCAAATTGCTCATGTTCCTTCAATTTCTGCAGGAGAATCACTTGTCTGTCAGGTGTGGCCTGACCATTGAGTGATGTCTATAAGTTGGACCAGTGAGGACTGGACCGGTGAGGATTTACACCCATTTTCCCTGCTGTTTGAGTGTCTGCTGATGCTAGCAAGGCTGTTGTAGGAGGATTCATGACTCACCTTTGCATGTAGTTCAAGGTTCAAAGCCTGCTGCTTCCTCTACAGTAGGAAAGTTTCTCACCCTGGAGCAACGCAAAAAATAGCATTGACATATAGTTTCCAGATCTGGCAACAACACCTTGAAGACCTTTGAAGTCCCTCAACAGACCTCATACCGAATAGCATAGAACTTTGTGCACAATTGTTAGTAGCCAATTCACCAAAGGCAGAATGTACTCTTGCTGCCATCTCTGCGCCAGTGCTGGTTCTGCTTGTGCTACTTTTAATGCCAAGCTGCTGGTCCTCCAGAGTGGATCCTGCCACATCTGTTTCCCAACTTGACCGTGTAACTCCAATGAGGACACACATGGCATTAAATTGCACTTATATGTTACTAAATTAATAAAATTGTAAAATCATATTGACAGAATTAATATCAATAGGATTGTCATTAGTAATCACATTAATGCATTGGAGCTTGCTGGATATAAGCCATTGTGTTGAGTGAGGTGGATTTTAGGGAAAAGAATGTGCCAAAGTTGGCAGATTTTGAGAATTTTTATTTTGTTTTGGGGTTTTTGAATTCGCCATTTTCAGACAATAGGTTCTAGCATGTTGTGAAATTATAGCAGGATTGTTAAAATTTTCTATTTTCTTCTCTGAACTATAGCCAAATTTGGCTAATTCCTCATGGGAATGATTGCTAGTGTGGTGACATCACAAAATTGGGAAAAAAACCCCTCCTTCCTACCGCAGTTTTTACTTTTTATTTTTTTATTTTCCCAAATTTGTGATGTTGCTCAAGTGGCGATTAGTTCATAAGTATATTTAGCCAAATTCGGCGATATTCAAAATATGAAAGTATGAAATCTTAATTACCCTTTCATATTGTGGGCAATTGGTGGAGAGTTTTTTGGAAATTTTTTGGCTTTTTTCTCGGGCAATTGTTTTTCAAAAAATGGTAATTTGCGACAGGATATTTTTCTTTGGAACTATTTTTCACAAAATGGCAAAAATTCGCCAAAAAAAAAATCACTGCTCCCTACACCTTAGGTCTTATGGTCACAAGTCACAACCTTAGAACTACTTGCCAATAGCTATGGGACTCTCTCGTGCAATAAGGACTCCCTTCCAATAGCTATGAGACTCCTATACCCATAGCTCCTACACCTATAGAGGGAGGTGTAGGGAGGTTGCAACCATTTAATGCCCTAAATGGGGAGCCTTCCAGGCTTACTCTACACTAGTGTTCTTTTTAGGAAATTTTCCTAAGACGTTAAGAAAAATGACCATCATCCCATGAAGATTTAGCCAAATCTGGCTATAAACCAGATATGAAGTACAAATCTTTTAATCAACATTCTATGTCTATGGCTACATATTGCGAACCAAATATAGAAATATGGCTATTTCTTCCTTTTTCCCCTCATTTCTGGCTATTGAACCCTACAAGATATCTTCATTTTCGAATTTTTTTCATTTTCATTTCTCTTGTTGGCGAAATTTCTCAACTTAAAAAAAGGTTTGAAAATTACCATACTGGCCAAACTCCGTTCACACGGGTGAATGGAGCTGTGTGGCAAAAGGCCATTCAAGGTATGAACGCGTCGGGGTTTGTTCGTCTTCGTTGAGGTTTCGGAAGCTCGACGACGGAGGGAGGGTGTTGTTGAAATTTTGTTGCGAAATTTCTCTGTTTCGGTCTGATCGGGTTCTTCGTCTATTCACCATGCAGCAGGTACTTCTCGTCTTTCCATTATCCTCTCCCAAATTTCCTTCTTTTTGTTGAACTAACCATGAGAGATATAGAAGAGTTGCTGCTGTTGGGAAAAAAAGGTTTAGGGTTTCGAATGTCGCATTTTGTGTGGAGAAGTTGTGAACGGTTTTGCTGTAGTCTAGTTTTGCGATTGGAATGCATTTCTTTGTACTCTTTTTTCTTAGCTTCTTCTTCTTGTCTACAAAGACGACGACTGGGTCAACAATTCGCTCCATAATACATGGAAGCAAGGTTTAGGGTTTGGTTTTTCTTAACGGGGACGGAGACTTGAATCGTGACACAGTAATCTTTCTTCTGATGGTGTTGATCCTGAAAATTGTCTCTTCTTCTTGATTGTAGATATTCAAGATTCCTCAAAAATTCAGCAAAGCTTTCTCTTGTGAGTGCAGAGAGATTAGGGTTCTTAGGGTTTTTCTGATTGGGACATTGATCTGTTCCAAGTGTTCTTGTTTTGAGAGTTGTGATTCACACGATGCTAGCTAGTGCCTTCCATTCCTTTACAATTTGTATAGCTCTGGGGATTTGTTATAATTGCTGCAACTCAGGGGAAAAGAGTGATGTGTGGGGAAATATAAGTGTGATCGTTCTCTATGACTTTTTTCTGAGTCAATCGACATTTTCTAATGTATACTTGGAACTATGCTTTTGGTGCCAGGGAGATGGAGTGGAGACAGAAGTGACATGGGAGGATCAACAAAACATTAACTTGTTTGGCCGTCTCAACAACAAGTTTCATGAACTTGAAGATGAGATCAAGGCAACAAAGGTACAGGTTTCTATGATTCCATACTGAGGTTGTGGCATTGGACCAAAGGTGAGAACATGTTTTGCATGTATTAAGCCAGCACACAGTGGAATGAAGTTCTCAACCTAGCCTGAGCTGAATTATTGGAGAGATGTTTTATCAGCATTCTATGTACTTCTTCCTCAATGATATTCTTTTTGATACTCCCCAATTGTTGGGAGTTTCTTCCTTCTTCGGGCATGGGTTGACCACTTGCTTGACACATCTAAAAAGTTACAGGAAGCTTGTGAAGATCTTGTGTTTCTTGGCTTTGAACCTGCTCATAATGACCTGCAGCATACTGGAAAGGGGGAGAAAGGTTTTTTTTTTCCAGTTGTTTGCTTGCATGTGCAATGTGCAAATGAATGCTTATGGTTGCTTGATATGACCAGGATATGGCAGAGAATCTTGAAGATGCAAGCAATGAGCTCATTCTGGCAGATGAGGACGAAGTGAGGTATCAGGTTGGTGAGGTGTTCAGCCATATGCCCAAAGAGGAGGTGCGTTTGTTTTGCAAGCTGAAAAGATTTGAGCAGCTTGCCATGACTATGGCTGATTTCAATAACTACATATCTGTTCATAGACATGTGGAGTATCTATTAAAACTTTGCAAATTTTTTTTGGTTGTAGATATATATTCATTGATCTTTGTGTTCTTATGCATCTGGCAATTGGCAGGTTGAGGAAAGACTAGAAAATTTGAAAGAAGAGAACGCCCAAGAGCTTGAGAAACTGTGCAAGGAGAAGGACAGTGTACTGGGCAAAATGGCAGACCTTAAGAAAATTTTGTATGGCAAGTTCAATGATTCAATTAACCTTGAAGAGGCATAATGGGATGGGTTGTGCAGCTTTTGATTGGTTCAGAAACCTGTCTTGCACTAGATCATCTCATAGATGGCCCTCAAGATTTGAGCTGAATTTTTGTCATGAAGAGATGAATTGTCGCTGATGGATGCCCTGGCACAAAAGAGTAACTAGTGTTGGCTATAAGCTCCTGCTGGTCAAAGTGCAAGAAGCAAGAATGGTCATTTGGAGATCTCTTGCATTCAATTGAGTGTAGGAAATCTCTACATGATGTTGGAAACTTTCTTCTGGTAGGAGGCTGTTCAATTGATTCTCTTCTTTCTTTTTTGTATTTATTAGCTTGTAGTGCAGTTCCCTTTGATGTCTGTCCACCATGGAGAAGCCTCGGAGAGTGTTCAATAAGAGGTTCTGAGTGATGCTTGAAATTGTGAGGTTTTGTGTCACCAGAAATGCAGGTAAGGTAAGAAAGCTGCCTTGGAAATGTTTTTGACAAATGCAGCATTCACAGCTAGAGATACATTTGGAAACCTTCAACTAGAAAATTCAAGCATGCAAATTGCAGCTTGCTTATAAAAACTAATGAAAATATGAGGCACACAAGTGAGAGAGGGCATCTTTGTCCTTCGAGCCTTGATATTTGCAAGGAATATTTGTGAATTTTTAACATTCCAGATAACAAAATCAAGATGAAAAGCAACAGCAAGCGTGAAAAGGCAAACAACAGCAAGCACCAAGTGAAGAATGGCAGCAAGTGTGACGAGGAGAAGCAGCAAACGCGAAGAGAAGAAATAACAAGTGAGAGACGAGGGGAAAAGCAGCAAGTGCAAAAAGGAGAAAGAACAATAGCAAAAAAGGAAAAAGCAACAAGTGCAAAAGAAGAAACAGCAAGCATGAAGAAATGAGCAATAACAAGTGCGACAAAAAGTAACAAGCACTCCAAAAAGAGCAGCAACAAGAGCAACAAAAAGAGTAGCAACAAGTGCAACAAAAAGAGTAGCATGAAGCGTGACTAGATGAGTAGCAGCAAGGACAAAAGGAGTAGCAGGTAGTACGAAAAGGAGCCAGTTTCCAATATAGGGCCCAAGCTAGAGCTCGAACCCTTTTTTATTCTGGTTTTAGGGTTTTTTAGGTTTAGGGCCGGTGCCAACTTTTTTTTTCTTTTGCTTCTGACGGCCTACAACTTACACCCTAAATGTAAACCCCTAAATAATATCCATATCCAAGTAGGGATCTGATATCGTATCTAAATATCAAATTTTTAAATTTTTAAAATCATGTCCGAATATTAAATGACTGAATCTCAAGATTAAGAGATCCAAGTATAAGAATATCATTTCGAATATCATAATTTTTGATTTTCGAAAGACTTTATAAGTGATATCTTAGTTGATATTTAATTAAGATATCCGAATTTTCAAAGCATCTGCCCAACACTGGTTTAAACCAACTAAATGTGCCAAAGAAAAAAAAAGAAAAAGAAACAAAGACTCATGCAAGTGGGTCACATCGTTCATTAAAATTTTCACAATTGAAAAGTTTTGTTGCTATTTAGTGATTTTTTTGACCTTCGTTGTAATGTGAATCATTTAATGCCATTAGTAAAACCCTGGGCACGTTGCAGCTGTAAATGGAAGCTACCTTATCCATGGTAACTGAGTTTGTGCAGCGATCAAGCATTTCAAAAGGCAAAATGCCTGAGTAACTTTTTTTAATTTTCTTAGGGTGATACCCAGGGAGTATCATGGTTTAAAAAATTAAAAAGTAAAACGTGAGTTGAGTTTTATGCCAGCTAATGACCTTGGGCTGGGCATTACTGAAATAACCAGCCCTCAGCTCTCACCTTCGGGGACCAGTTATTTCAGGAACAGCCCAGCCCTAGTGTGTTACCCTATACTTATATAGTATGATGTGTAACCTTTAACTAAACAAGCTTATGACAAAGCCTAGTAAAACTTGGAGCTAGTAGCTAACTTGCATACCATGCAATTTTTTATTTATTTTCTTTCATGTCCCTTTGACTCAATGGATATATTCACTCATTTTTATCTTCGGTATACGGGATTTAGTATGCATATCTTTCTATCCAACTTCCGATGGAGTAAAAAGT
>Ga0209611_10011340_pt1 | contig 12880 bp, 5 predicted proteins | sample S1TSphgellanicum_3_FD_187693 | JGI IMG/M metagenome (GOLD analysis project Ga0209611, IMG submission 187693) | Host-associated microbial communities from peat moss isolated from Minnesota, USA - S1T2_Fc - Sphagnum magellanicum MG (SPAdes) (version 2) | ecosystem: Host-associated > Plants > Peat...
TAACACATTTTGTAAGAAAAGTATTTAAGTGGGAATCTAAAAAAGTTACAAAGGTCTTTTGGGGGTCTTTTGGTCATTTCTTTTGAATCCAAAAAAAAGAAGGTCATTTAATGATGTTGACACTTACATTGTTAAAGTCCCTAATCTAACATTGCATGTCTCTAGGTGTGAAGCTATTTAAGAGGTAAAACTAGCCCTAAGGACTTGATCCCTAGTCTAAAAGACTTCAATTGTCTTTTCTTAGGAAATGGAGAATCAATTTGCATGTGGAACTATAGAATTGACATGTGAATAAAAAGGAATATTTTAGTTTAAAAAGAATTAAGTAGGAAGGACAATTAAAAGCTTTTAATACATCAAATTGAATTATCCATAAAGTGTAAATCCCAATAGATTGATTTATACATTTGCATGACAAACTCTAAAGGTAATATTGCATCCACATGTTTGAGAAAACATGTTACTTGTTACTTTCTTGATCGTTGCTAGTTTAAGTTTTATTGAAAGGGATTCTCCCTGTTCATTTATATATCAAATGCCAAACTTTTGCTCGCTTTGGGATTTTGGTGTTCCCACCATGTTTTCAAAGGTTTTTAATGGTTCCCAATGTGTTCCCAAGTTCCCATGTGTTCAATATGTTCCCAATAACACCACACACCACACTTTATCCCACACATTTTGCCCAAGCTTTTACTTTTGTAAACTCATATGTAGACAAAAAACTAAGTTACATTCTTTACCTATGATTGATGATCAATAATTTTGTGTCAAATTATTGATTTATTTTACAAAAAGAGGTCTCATAGTCTCAAATTGAAATATTTTCAGATTTTAAATATTTTAAGAATATCAACCATCAAGAATATGTTCATAGAATGCACTCTATCTTTTGAATCTATAACACTAATGTAGTGGTTGGGAAAATGAACTATGTTTCATAGGTTTGAATCCCCATCTCAAGGTGCACATAATTGATTCAATGGGTCCAACCACACTATTATGAGCCACACGTGCCCCTTTAGACCAATGTTTTATTTTTAAAATATTTAGAAAATAAATTAATATGTCTTTCAAGAAAAAATCTTTAAACTTTTCTTAATACTATTATGTTGAGGTGTATATTTAAAAATATTTAAAAATATGTCATTAAAAAATATTTTCAAATTTTTCTTTTAGTGTCAAAATTGTTTTTAAGTTGTTTTTATGGAATTTTTAAGCAATTTTGCAAGAGGTTAAAAGTCCTTATATGTATTTTTTACTCAATAGATTGATTCCAGATTTTTAAGATATGTACATAATGTATTCACAATAACATTTTATAAAAACTTATTCTATTTATTTATTTATTTATTTTACAATCCAAAATTCAAAAAATTAAGCAATGGTTACGACTACTTTTGGTACATGTTAGTATGACTACACCCCAATATAATTTTAAGCAAACACCAATAATCTAAACATTGATGAAGAGAAAAAAACAAAACATGTTTGTCAAGTGTTGTCACTAGGATTATTTTAAGTACAATTTTACACTAAAATGAAATCACAAATTGTTGGGAGTACAAAATTATGCCACATTGTTAGTTTCATGGTTCTAATACAAATTTTATACAAGGAATCTTTTATGGTGTTGTTTCTTTCAATTGTCAAACCACACCAATATTCATCCACCTTATTCTTTGCAACATCACAAATTATGATGGAATTTGTATGCAAATGTTGATTAAATTTCACATTTTGTTTCTTATTTCACAATCATCTAACTTGTAATCAAGTGCATTATGTTAGCCTAATTAATCTAATTTAGTATTGATTGGGGGAGAACCAATTCTATTGTAAATAGGTTCCAATTATTTTGTTGATGGGGATCAAACCCCCTTTAGTGTGAATCATAAATCATTTTTGTGATTTGAAATTCCAACATTTTAATTTATTTTTTTCTACAATTGTTATGTGTTTATGCATTTTGCAATCTTTATGAACATTGTGTTTGGGCTTGGATTCCTATGCATTGTAGGAGAATACATCTTTTTGGTTTGGAAATGATGTGCCATTAGGGGGATTTATGTTATTTGTGATGTGTATGTGTAGACAATAATAGTTGTAGGTGTTGACATGGTAACATAGTGATCATTTACTCCTACCTACTTGCTTCAAGAACTAAAAGTTTTTTGAAACCCAAAAAGGAAACCTTTTTAAAATAAATGGGTCTTGAAAGATATGTGATGTGATATTTCACCCCCTTCAACAAACCCAGTAAAGGTTGTTTTGGTAATATTCTTTTCACCACACATAGATTAGTTGTGTTTTGGGAAGCAAGTTTCAATAAATGAGTTTTATGAAAACCTATTTACACAAAAACTTATTTAGACTAGTTCGCAAACACGATAGTAATGGTGATCCAAATCAAATTGATATTTAAGGTTCATGATAGATGCACAATTAGAAGGGTCAAGGTGATGTATCTTCCATTCTTGATGAAAGTGACATTTTTAGCAAATATGTCACAACCCTAGCCTTGGGCTCGCGACCAAGGTAAGGGCTTGCAAGGTTGCAGGCCAAGAAGGAAGCCCGAGGGTCACATCTCATGCTCCTAGAGTGCAAAAGAGTATGAGGGAATGAACCCTCACACTCCCAAGTGAACTCCCATTTTGGGAATTGGAGTCCCAATGGACCTCCGAATCTTCAAAGGGAAAATGCAGGGATCAAAACCCATTGGATTGAAGAGTTATTTATTTCATTGGAAAGATATTGAAACTTAGATGTCTAAAATGGGCTCACATGACCCATTTGGACATCTGACACATAAGTTATGGCCAAAAGAAAGGTCGAGAATCAAATTGGCAGTTTGTCTCCTGACCACTAAAAGTCGGGAATCAACTCGATTTCCTTGTGTTCAAGTGCGTGCAACATACCGTTAGAAAGCTTTCAACAAGGGGTATAACTTTGCTTTAAACCTCATCTCAATCGGAGGTCTACACACAAAATTATGAGACCCCAAAGTTGCGGGAGTCCTAATTTGGGGAATTTTGGGACCCCCATTTGGGAGTCTCAGGACAAAATGTCATTTGGATGTGGGCCTCATGGAGAGGCATAGAGTATACTATAAGGGGGAAGGTGGTGGCTTCCCCCAAGTCCGGGCCGTGGTGAGTCTTGTGAATCCGAGTTTGTCCGTGCCTCGTTTTAACACCAAAAATGCTCCAACTATGCACTAACCAACTTGTTGTTTGGTTATGTGCAGGTTCATGTGAGTGATTAGTTTGTTTTTCATTCTTCCTAGTCCCATCCCGAAACTCCGACGTGCCCCTCTACCCCCAAAGTGCTATGAGCCAGGGAGCATGCCCCAATTCCTTGCTTTTCCGTTATTTTCACTTCAAATTCACATTTGAGTCTATCAAAGAGCTTGGGGGCGCATGAAAATAACTTATATATAATGTTTCCACCTTCAAGATAACTAAATTTTGATTGAAAAATATCCCTTGATAAAACTTGTTAAGACACCAAATCCAATTTGTTGTTTTCTAACATGTATCAGAAGTTTTTAAATGACTAAAAAATCTTGTAAGACTTTTGGAATATGTATCCTAGAAAAAACATGGTAATATTGTTATCAAGTTTCTATATTTTTGAACTTTTATCCAACCAAGCTTTTGTTAAAGCTTTTTGGTTCCTTTGTAGAAAAATATCAAAGGTTTTATTGCAATTTTAAAGACATTCACCACTATGATGCATATTGTGGTGTTGAATTTCAATGTGTTTTGTCCTAGAATAGAAACTTGGTTTCCTCACAAGGTTGATGCTAAATTGATTATCCCATCAAATTTTGATTGGCTTTGTAAAGGAATGAAATCAAAGTTCATTAAAAAGGCAATGTATTGAAATTTTTTGTATTGGGTAAAAACATGGTTAGGTGGCTCATGTTTGACATTTTGAAAAGTCCACATCTTACACTAGCTACAATTCCTACATTTAAAATAATTATCAACTATAAACCCTAGAATTATCCCCTATGGTTTTAGTCACAAATATTAATAAACCACCCTATAAATATCCCTAAACATGTGATTGGTCAAGAAATTTAAAGAAAAGTTTAAAAGATTTAAATGTGAAATGGAATACCAATTGTAAAAAATGACAAAAACCATGATGAGTTAAATTTTTAAATATGAAAAAATATATATTGGAAAAATTTCAATGCATCTTACAATTAAATTATTCATTTTATGGCGGCCTTTTTTTTTTTTTTTTTTTTTTTTTTTTTTTTTTTTTTATTTTTTTTTTTTTTTTTTATTTTTTTTTTTTTTTTTTTTTGATATTACTATGACATATTTTTGGACTCCACAATTTTCATTTTATGTGTGTGACATAGTGTCATCATTTCAAAAGTTCACAATGAGTTCATTCTTTTCTTAAAACTCATCCATAATTTTTAATAAGGTTCTCATTAAATTCTATTGCAACATGGATAATGAAAAAATTGAAAATTTTAATGTTTGATATGATTTTACATTTTAAGTTCATCTATAATCCAAAAAAATTACAATTGTGATAGTCGAAATAGTCCACCTAATTGTGTTTCCACCGTATTGTATTTTTTCTATATTTAAGTTTACATGATAAAATTATTGAGTAGATTGATGTTTTGAATGACATGCAATTGGGAAATCTCCTAACTTAAAACAAAAGATCGTAATGTTGACCTACAAGTCTCAAAATCTCTAGACCCAATTTGGAATGGACAAAACTTGTTAATCAAAATGAGTTGCTTCCATATTGCATGTCAAAATTTAGAAATCCTTTGACATATTGCAAAATTCACTTTCAACATCCATTTTTGCTTGTTGGTATGAATTAAAGAACTTCCTTGCCTTATTCATTCTTAATATAATGGACCTAGTTTGTGTGAGAAAAATCAATTTTTTATAGTATAGGGTTGTATCTACCATGGGAAAATTCATGTTCATTTTGAGTTTTGGAATATAACACATGAAAGTTTTATTCGAGTAGCAATCTAACATGTGAAACTCAACTAACATATTTGTCCATATCATGTGTGTGTGAGCAATCTCGTGTAGTAAGTAAACAAAGTCTATTTTAAGATAAAAATCTATATGTTTAAGATTTGACATGTTAAAAGCTATTTTCAAAAGGGGACACTCTTTTTTGAATTTACAAAATACTTGAATAAAAATATAGGGTCCCATATATTGGTTGTGGAGGAAAAATTATAATTTAATTAATTCCACAACAGAATATGTTTATTTGAAAAACATATATATAATTAATACATGGTATGTTTTAATCCCTATTATTAAAGAATTATATATATATAACATATGTACTAAATATTTAAGTATTAATTCTTAGTAGGTTGAAATTAATAGGTTAGTAAGTGTATTAGTATTGGGTTTGATATTAAATGAACTAATAGTTGAAGATGGAGGAATGTGAAATGAAGAATCCATTCACACCATTGATAGTTGAATATTTTGAAGATACTTACACTTTATATGGGTATATTGTTTTACCACCTCCGAATTACTTAGTTGGAGGATATCTTATGTACATATAATATGTCCAAAAAAAAAAAAGTTTATCACATGATCTTAACATGTTCAAGTGCATCCTCATCCCTACTCACAACTTTAAATACTAAAATAAAAATTTTAAATAAATATAGGTATCAAAAGTTGATGCAAACAAAAAATTATAGTTAAAATTTAGGGTGATTTAAATATGTGCACATTAGAAAATTAATTAATTATAGGGGGAAAAAAAAACTCTTGCATATAATACCTAATACAAAACACCTTATTTGTTTCAAATAATGTAAAAAATTAACATTTTGTGTCCCTTTGGGAGCTACTTCCAATTAATTATAAGATATCAACTTTTTTTAATTGAATGTTAACTCCTAAATCCCTAAAAGGCCAAATTTGGCTCTTTTTTGAAATTTAAATGAGTTTCAATGGCACATGTTTAAACGTTTTTGAAAAAACAAAAGTTGATTGAAATATACACAAGAAGAAAATCTTTTTAATGTGTCTACTTATCAAACACATCCATGTAGATTTAAAAGGGATGTTGTCAAAAGAATGCCATGTAACCATTTTCCCACATGTGAGGAAGGTTACCCAAAGGATAGAAGCCACTTGATCAACTTTCCTAGCCTAGCCCTAACCCTTAGTGCAGCATAATGAATGGTGTTTAATCAATCCCATTTGCTCAAGAATAAGCTACATATTACTAATTGGATAACTAGTAACCAACATGGGATTTTTTCTCAAGCATCAAATTACATGATTGTTCATTCATTGGAAGTGTTGGATCTAATTCAATCTAACCCCACACAAACTGAAATTTAAGGATGGGATAGCTAACATGTAATCCTTTGTTGTGAGTCGTAGTTGCCCAATAAGGTTAGAACTTCACTATGTTGTTTTGGGCTTCAAGTTTTGAGCACCCTCTTTTGGATTGGTGCATTTCAAATCCCCAATCTTGCTCATATGTTTATTAAAAGCTTTAAAAAAATTATAGTTTGTTCTTTACAATATGTTATTCAAATCTAAAAATACATTTATGTTATCTCTTAAAACATGAAGAGATACGTTTGGAGTTTTTTTAGTATTGAAAATTACCTCCCAAAGGCTTTGGCTTTTAGGGGTTAATTAAGTCACATGTTAGTAAATGATTATTGATGTAAAAATTATTTATTTCTTCCAAAATTTGTAGTAAAAATTGTGGTCATGCTCATTGCACTTAATTCCTTAAATGAAAAACATACAAAGCCTCTCATTTTAGGGCAAATGATAAAATATTTTCCAAACTTGACAAAAAGTCTTTTTATTCCAAAGTAAAAACCTTTTTAATCATTGCATGTAAATATGTTCTTTCAACTTTCAATTTAGAAATTTGTCTTCAAATTCTTTCAAGTGATTGATGAATTAATTCCATTCAACCACAATAGTTACTATCTTCTTGAATTGTGCCCCACTCCATAATAGGAACAAAAGGAACAAAATTTTCTCACAGTCTAGGCCTTGTTGGTCAAACCCCCTTGCCACATTTTTAGATTAATTCATTTTGTCACCACCCTTCCCATTGAACTTGATTGGACTTTTGTGCATATACCAATATTCTCCAAATGTGTATTTATAAATTGATTTTTTCTCTCACTTCATCACACCCTTCCATCCACCAATATGATACTACTACTTTCTTGTTTTATTGGAATGGTAATTTGTATGCCATAGTCATTAAATTTAATACATAGGTAGCCTTTGAACCATGGTTATTTTGACAAAAAAAAATCAAAAGTTCTAAAAAAAATGATATGTGGATTGATTTTTCATCAAGATTTTCAATTGATTTCAACTAAAAACATTATTTTCAATTTCCATTTACAATTTTAATGAAAGGTTTACTTCAATAACTTGTTAAATAACAAGTCTCGATCAATCTTAGCATTTTGCTTGATGTAATGAAGGGTGTAAGTAGTTCAATTTTTACTGGCCATATCATTTGCAAGTCTTACATGATGTTCATGTTTTCCTTGCTTCATGATGCTTCTTTTGTTGTGTTCCTTTTCTTCCTCTTCCTTTCTTTCACACTTACTTTAACTTAATTGTATTAATTGCCTTGTTCTATTGCCATTTGCTTTTGTTTGCCATCGTTTTGGTTTTATTTTTGCACCTTTGTTGTGTTATGTTACTTTTAGACTTGCATGAAGCCATTCATCGCTTATTGTCAGTCATTATTGTTACTTGACATCTAGGATTAAATTGCCTAGCACATGAGGACACATTTCTTCAATTTGAAAGTTGAATTAGGTAGGAAATAGCCAAAAATGCATAAATGGAAAAGGGAAGCACCAATCATATTTACATAGTCTCATCAACATTGGGAATTTGATTTCAAATGTGAGGTTGTATGTGGATAGTTAATGGGTTTGTGTATAAGATATTTCAATATTTTTTTTGCATTTTGAATTGAAATATTTTAAACATGTGTTATGCAAAGATGCCAACTTTACCTCAATATAATGTTTAAACGCATGGGAAAGATATGTGATAACTCAATATTGCTATAATATTTCAACCATTCGCTTCATCCTAGAACACAAAAAACATGATAAATGTCAAGTAGATGTGTATAATTGTTATGTATTTGGATAAAATGTCTCTATGTTTGTACAAGTCCCAAAACCAAAGTTTTTAATACAAGCACATTTTGTGGAGTTCAATTTTTTGGGGGCACACGTCTAAAAGCCAAATAAGTGCTTGTGTAAAAGCAACATTCCATAAAGAAAAAACAAAAAATGAGAGAATGCTTGTTCATCTCTTTTGTTTTTGATCTTACATCACACTTGTTTATGCATTCACTACAACGAGTATGCCAACAATCTCATGAATAGGAAATGAATATAATATTTGGCTATGAAGAATGTAATTCAATCAAACAACTTGAATGCAATTTAAAACCAAAGTATACCTAGATTTAGTTGAAATTATGGTTTATGTTAAAGGTAGGGAACAAGCCACAACTAATGTCACATTTGTGTATCATGAATGTTAAGCTCCATGAGCCACAAACATCAACAATTTTGAATCTTTATCAAATGTTACAAAATGGCCACCTTGAAGCTCACTACAACACAACAACTTTGAAGAAAATATAAGAAATTTGCTTGCCATCCAATGTCATGGGCAATAGTGTTGTTTAGACAACAAGGGTGCTATCACGTTTTGAAGGTGAGCTTTTTGTATGATTGCAACATTGGGTTTGTTAAATAATTTGTGCAATAAACAAGAATTAAACAAAATTAACTACACCCTACATGCACTAGAGCAAAATGATGTGATAGGAAAGAATATTAAAAAACTTGTGAAGAATTTTAAAAATAGATATTAATTATATGTGAATATTTGGGAACATAACATATCTTCACATTTTGAAGTTACACATGCAAAAAACTTGATTCTAATAGTAAGAAATGCATATTCCTAAGGTACATATAGTCAAGAATAAAATGTTTACAAGTTGTGAGAAGTTGACAAAGCCAATTATGGTTGTGAACTAGGATGCATTATTCAACAAAGAAGGATTTAAACCCACAACTTCAACAAATGAAGTTGAAAACTCATCAAGTGCAATTGTAGTTATTGTTGGTGGTTTTGATAATAAAAAAATTACACTGATATCTCTAGCTCAAAATCCTAAATAAGATGTACGATGTACCAAGAAAGATGAAGTAATATATACATATATTATACACCTTGATGTATTTTAGATTTGGATTCCCACCAATATTAATGAATGAAAAAATATTTACAAGATGATAATTTGAACTAATACCATATATTAAGAACCATATTTAACATCATCCACTTTGTGTCCACATATATGGTGAAATAAAAAGGGTCAAAATGTAATTTTTAAAAATACATAAAGGTGATGGTGTGAAACTGTTTTCAATACACCTTTTCACACCTAAAAGGATTTTGACCCAGTTGACAAGTTCATATTTTTTTGAAGTATGCTTGATTTGACATCCACTTCAAGTAGAGGAATACATTAAAAAAAATTATTGTTCAAGTTCACCAACTTTGTAATCACATATGTTATAAAAAAAAGAATTACTAATGAATGGGAGTGTTGAAATTTCTTAATGACAATAGATTAATATGAACCACATATTTTAATTGATTATGTTACTATCTCAATATACTAATAATAAATGCCATGGAATAGTTATGTGGAAAAGTATAAAGAGTCTACATCAATATTGATAAACTTGTCTTGTGACTTACTCATAGGATTTTTTTCAATTACATTTCTTATCAACTTGTAAGCTTGGTACAAACTTCCATATCTAAGGGCTTGCTAGCTTAATTTGTGTTGTTATTATAGTAGGAGCCTTTTACACAAATGTGTAATAAAAGATGATGATTATGATGATTATATATATATCAATGTGTGCTTGTATGTACATGATATTAATAACAAGGTATGTTTTCTATTGTTCTCTACATATCCAACAAGCTCAACTTGCATGTAGTTTACTTTTGGTATCATGGAATTCACAAGAATGAATAAGAGGTGATTTTATTCATTCTAAACCTCTTACTTGCCATCAATGTACCATCTTACAACGAAAGAACATTATACTAGCATCACATGCTACATGCATAAGACAAATTTTAATATAGTTAAATAATTGAATGACTTAGGAGAGAATATGAGCAAATTAATGATTATGGCAAAAAATAATTTGTACCTCTCCTCCTATTATGAAAATATGTTCAATTCATGGGATAAAGTTCTTGTGCAACGAACACATTCTTAATAACCTCCTAGCAAGGTTGTTAATGAAATAATCCATGAGAAAACTCAAATGATTCACTTAGGATGATGTTGATTAAACATTCTTCTCAACATTTGTAAGAGGAAGGATGGGGTACAAGAATCAATGGGAATAGACTTACACAAGAATAAAGGAAAGAAAAATAAAGCAAAAAATATTTTCTAATAAGAAAGAAGGAGAGCAAGAATTCTTCATGATGAGTTTCAAAGAAAGAAAATTATGGAGATTGCATAATATCAAGATTATTCCACCAATTAATAGATAAGCAAATGTTGCAATGAGCACCATTGGAACAACTTAACTTTGGCATGATAGACTTGTTATGTGTGTTAATGCACGAATATTATCAAGGTAATGTGGAGGACCAAAATATTGGAAGGATTACACATATATTTGATCCACATGTTGAAGCCTAACCTTTCTATGAAGCTTATGCAATGGGCAAAAATATTAGCTTATAGTTCCCATCAACCAAATGTGAGAAAGATTTGAAATACTTGGTGATTTCTATCATGGGTTGATGTGTGCATGCAATGAATGTGTCATCATTGGGAGCTAGAACAAAACACTTCATGTTATTCAAAGATGATGACTATAATTACATTGTGCCAAAAAAAAAATGAAATCTTTCAAAAAATTTAAATCAATAGTTATTGATTCCAAGATAGAATAGACAATGCTATCAAAAGATTAAAAAGTGACAAAGGAGATGCATGAGCAATTTGCAAAATTAACAACTATTTAATAGACCTTGCTTATGGTATCAAAGTCATTTTTTATGGAGGGTTAATTTTGGTGTCATTTTCACATGTTGAAACAACAATTAATAGATGTGCACACTTAACGAAATCAGTATTGAAGTTAAATTAATTACTTTATAGGTTCTATTCAATTTGGTAATAATGTTCAACCTCTTATTTGGACAAGCGAAGTTTTTCATAAACCCCAATTCCCATGCCCTATACCCTATCTCATATGCCATAAACCATGTGCCTTATGGACAATAATTGTGCCCGAATGATTGAGAAAGCTAGCAATGGTGAAATAGTTACAATATCACCACATGGTAATGTTTTTGGTTCACTAACACCAAAAATTATGGATCATAGGGCCTTATGGATTAGCTATATTTTATATGTGTGGAATTTCTAAGGAGATTAGTAATGATTAATCCAATGATCTCAATTATATGAACTTTTCAATGGACAACAACATGGAAAACTTTAGTCCTAAAATGTATTGGACCATATATTTTAATTTAATTTGCAAGTGCAAATACACAGAAAGGAACCAATGGGATTACTTTACGAAAGGAATGTGAGTCCTTTTTTAATTTTTTCACTTTTTCAAATGAAAGAATTTTTCAATGAAATCTTTTACAACTTGTTATTACAAATACTTATAGTTGCCCCAATAAATCACATGTTTGGTGTTAATCATTGTTGACTAAATATGAAAATTTCAAAGTGTGTAGATTTTGTTAGATTTTGCGTTTCATTTTGAAATTTTATCATAATTTTGAATCATACCAAAATATGTTAACTACTTTAGGTTTTTATTACTTATATCATAAAATACAACTTTTTTTTGTATGTCATGCACATTACACTCTATTTACATGTGGTAAAGGATTCTTGAAATTTTAAAAATTTGAAAAATATTTTGAATTAAAAAATTTTTGAATTTGATATCTTTTAGATTATGAGTGTTTTTTGAATTTGTTTAGTAGGTTACTATCATATATAAAAAAATTATCATCAAATTATTTTGTTAAAAGAGTCCCTTACCTAGTCTTTTGCAAAATTAACCACATCTAACAAAACTATTATTCAAGTTCAAATGTCTTTTTACTAAAATCAAAACTCAAAATTAAATTAAATAATTTAAATTCCTTAACATTCATATTAGTCATTTAACACAACTTAAAACGATTAACATAACTTTTAAATGTTTTAGAAAAACAAAAAAAATTATAATTTTCATCATTATCCGACATGGTTTTTGGCTCCTAAATGTGTATTTGCACCCTTGCATATGCATTTATTTTAGAATCCTATTCATATGATTATGTTCAAAATGCATGCAATTTAATCTACCAAACAATATAAAATGTTCATTACATTTTTAGAAAAATGACATCAGTTTTTGTATTTTTATTACTTTGGAGGTAACTTTTATAAACATTTACAAAAGAGATTACGCTTAAAGATATTTATTTAAATGATTATTTTCAAACATTGCAAAATGTTTGAAAATGTTTGAAAAATGTTTTTCATTTTTACAAAATCTAATATATTAATTCACTACGTCTGTCTGTCTGACGAGGGTTTTGGGGGGTGGGGGAGGGAAAGGCTGGTGAAGCAGCGGGCGACCGGTGTCAATCTATGACGGGGGTTGGACCACCACGGTTTCCGTGTACAAACCGTCTCCACAAAACATTGCAGCTGTCCGAAGGGTAGGAATGACGGTCGGATCGCATCCCTCTCCCACCGCACCAGAGGCGGATATAAAAACCTT
>Ga0209611_10011342_pt1 | contig 12879 bp, 6 predicted proteins | sample S1TSphgellanicum_3_FD_187693 | JGI IMG/M metagenome (GOLD analysis project Ga0209611, IMG submission 187693) | Host-associated microbial communities from peat moss isolated from Minnesota, USA - S1T2_Fc - Sphagnum magellanicum MG (SPAdes) (version 2) | ecosystem: Host-associated > Plants > Peat...
CTTAGTGTTTTTTGAAATTTTTAGTCATCAAAATTTGAAACAATTAAATAAATTGTATAATTTTTTGAAATAGCCAGATTGTATCCTAAGTTGCAGAAAGGAGAAGGATGGCTCTTTTTTTTTTTTACTATCATTTTATTTTTTTTGGTCACCAAATCTGGCTAAATCATCTTATGGATAATCGTCATTTCGATTACATCACAAAAATTGGAAGAAAAAAAACCCCCAAAAAAAAAAACCCCCAAGTTAGTTAGCCAGGTAAGTGTGAGGTAAACTCCGAGGGTTTACTGGATAGATTCTAGTTGCTCTTGGAACGAGTTGGTATAGTCAACTGAATGTGGGTCTTCTTCTAAGTTCTGAACGAGTTGGTATGGTCAGCAGAATGTGCATGAAATTAATGATCAATATTGTTCATATGCATTTATTGATGAACAAAAAACTTAACTTCATATGTGCCAGGATCTCAGCACTTTTCCTTTCAGCCCTTTCTATGATTCCATCTCTGGGACAACTGGGATCTTCATGTTTGGGGAATATCATCCACTACCTCAAGTAAGGTCATCTTATTATTATTATTATTATTATTATACCACAAGCCTCAAAGAGGTTTGTCAAAGCTTTCAGATTCAACCCCCCAACCCCCCTTCCCCACAAACTAACTGTGGTTAAATATGGTCCAATCAATGCACCAATGGATGGAAATATAAATCCAACCGTTGGATTCAACGATTACACATTCCAACAAAATCATTTAGTCAAAATTAAGCAAGGGATGATCCCCATTTGCAGTTGAGTGTCTCTAGAGTCCCGGATTGCGTTCTCATTCATCCATATGTATTGCATTTGACCCTTAATAAAAATTCATGTTTAATATTTCATGGCTCCTGATATATTAGGATAATTAATGGCCATAAAATATTAAAGATGAATTTTATACAAAAAAAATAACAGCCCTCATGAGTTATATCAGTGCAAAAAATCTCCTAGTATAAAATTTCAGATTTCCCCTAAAGAAGGGTCTACCGCAAGCCCAGAATAAATGTGTAATTCATAATAGATTTTGTATTTTGTGGTTCATTTGTTTATGACATTGTTTTATGAACACACAAGTCCTAATGCTTGAATAACTAATAATTGAATTGTGTGATGACTTGGGGCACATAATTTGGCAATTCCAATGTGAAGTGTATTGGTTTGTGGTTTGTACAAATAAAGCTTGTGTTGGTATAAAATGGCATCGTTGAGCTTGACGGGCATTTGTCCATATATTTGGTGAATTTGATTATTGTTATTAATAGTTGTGGATTTTGAACTCTTGACTTGTCATAAATTTCTTGCAATGTTGTGTAGATTATGGGTGGTGATTGTGTTAAACATATGTATATTGAAGTCTTGGATTATGATATTTGGACCATTTATAGGCATTTTTAAGATAAGAGTTTTAAAAAATGGAACAAAAAGAAATTGCATCTTGGTGGGGTTTATAGATTGCAATAAAACATTAAGTTTCTTGTATGTTTTTGTTAAAATAGTCAATAATGAATTCAACATTTGAATTTGTTGTTGATGTTGTTGGTGATAAGGATTCCATTCTATCATAAAATATTATAGCATGATCTCATGTTAAATTTATGCTTATTATAGCATGATAAGATCTTAAATTTGTTTGATAATATAGTGCAAATTTCTCAATTCACACACATATTTTGCACCCTTATTTCATTTAAACAAAAGATATGGAATGCTAGTAAATTTTCATCTACAAGTGTGTATTGAAAGTGTGATTTAAAAAAATGAGTATTGAGCAATTGTATTATTATAAATTTTGTGCAATAATAATTCAAAGCAGCGATTATTAGTTTGTATCATGCAAGAGTTCTAAGTTGAAGCATTTCTTATTCAACAATATGGTCTACTTGGATTTTTTGTTTGATATTTGAGAAAACAAGTAAAACTGTTCTTTAAAATGAATTTGAAATAATGTCACATATGTTCAACCATGTTTTGTTATGCAATCAAGGTCAAATGTTAAACCTTGTGCCACAATGTATAATGTGTGTTTTATCTAGTTGTATAAATAATTAAATCCTTATGATGATATGGGAATGATTATTGTCTATTTGTATTTCATAATTTCTTTGCTCGTTTGGTGTCCATTTCTTGTCAAGTATTAATAAAAAAAATCATACATGTGAAGTTTTTTATTCTTGTGTTTATTCCGTGAATTACAAACTAGTGGACCTTAGCAAAGATATTTATGAAACTTTATCCACAAATGATTTTTGTGTAATTTACAAAAATTCCATTTACAACATTTTCAAAGCCATGAGACATAACATAATTTTTTGAATAATAATTCAATAATAACCCAACTATTTGATTTGGTTCAATTGACAATTTAAAATGAGAAGGACATGTGTCAAAATGGACATTTCATGCCAAAAATCTAAACATTTCATTTGTTGTTATTTCAAATAACTTGTGTTTTTATAATGCAAAATTGTTTTTGCATTTGTGTAAAACAAATATGGTAATGTATTTTATGTATGTGGTGGTTTAGCCAAGACAAATTTATTGATCAAATTTATTTCATGAAAACTTTGTGACATTGTTCAAAATCAATTTAAAATGTTAATGAAATTCATGTCGTCTTTTCATTTGAATTAATTTAGAACATCTTCATGCTAAAAATTTGTTCCAAGTGGATGACAACCATCAATTTATATATATAAATACATGAATCACAAATTAATGGAGTTTTGATTAAAAAATCACTTGTCATTATAACATCAAAATTGCCCATGATATGTTGTGGGCTTGTTTCATAACACATAATTTGTGGTCAATGAAAGTTGGCATGATATTACCTACAACAGATATTTTGTTTATTGAATTATTAATTGACATCAATCGTATATCTTTATTAAAATGTCACATCTTTCACCATTCAAATTTTTGACTCATGAAAGTTTTTATTCAATGAAATTGCAAGTGCAAAATGAAATCATTGATGTTGAATGTTGATTTTTCTTTGTATGATAGTTTCATCATAAATATGGTTGTTTAAGGATAAAAATTTGTTGTTTCTTTTATATAATATTGTAACATGTTTTGTATAGTACACATAATTATAAATGTTTCGCATGTGCTTGCTTTCCTTATTAGGAAAATGTGTATTTAGGTTTTCATGAATATTTTTGTTTTTTATGTAATAGGTTGTCAACAAGTAACTTTATTATTATTATTAAGTTTTCTCATTTTTAATGCAAATTTCGCATATGGTATATGTTCATTTACATGTTGTGAAACATTATATGTTGATGGTTTTTTCTTTTTGGTATTTGTGTTTGGATTGTGTGTGACTTTCCTATTGGAGATCATCTTATTCAACTTTCTTAATGTCAATGAACAATACATTTATGCTTGGATCATTTACATTTAAAAGTATTTCCTTTGAATCAAGAATTTCCCATCCATTTACTTCATGAATTTTTGTATTTTATTTTAATTTTGATTATAAATCTTCCCATTCATCACCATAATCATTAATGGTGTTATATTTTTATACAATTCTTTTTAAAAAGTCAATATCATTCAATACTAATTTTCTTGATATTTATGAAGTTTACACTATTGGTTGCATTTTTTATGTGACAAATTTGTCCACTTATATTAAATAAAAAAACACAATAAAATATAATTGGATATGGATCCAAAATGTATTATGTATTCATATTTTCTTCCCATAAAGGTCATGAGTTTGTGTGTTTTTTAAAAAACTCTTTTAAATGTGTTTGATCTTTTTAAAAATCAAAAGTATTTTTAATTCACATTTGTAAATTTTATCAAATCTTGTCAATCAAGTTTTATGGAAACTTTTGCATACAAATATAGAAAGGAATATGAAAAAGTTCTCATAACACTTTCATAACTATATATTAGGTCAAGCATAACTTGACTTTTATACAAATTTATATTTTAGTTTCCTTTTTAAAAGAACAAGAATAGAAAAAGATCCTCATATGGCATTTGTGGTAAAAACATTATAAACCAAAATTTTAAAAATCGAACATTTGCAACACACTTGTGCATTCCATATTGTCCATATCTTTGTAATTAGAAAATTTGTGAACATGAAAAACACAATGTAATTAAATACTCCTTTATTATATTCAACACAAAAAAAATTCATGTTTCTATAAAGTTTTCATAATTCAAGTATTCTTCATATAATATATTTTCATGTTCTAAATCTAAAGGTTTCTCAAAATCCTTTGACAAGACAAAAAATTAATGCATGTTCATTTGATATTATACTTTTAATAGCCTCAAAAAACCTATCTCCATACAACTTTGATGCAATTTTTTTTTGAAATGGCAAACATAGTTTTAAACAAAAGTAACACAAATGTTTGTTGATGATTTTAATATCCTTTTACAACCTAATGATGTTCCTATTGTTAATTTTTATTTTTGATTATTCGTTGATTCCAAATACTTGATTTTTTATGTTCAACAAAACCATTTGAGCCATGTTCTTGTTCTTTTCATCATTTTTTTCAATAATATTTTTATTAAAATTATTTACATTTGGTCTTAATATATTTTTTTGCTTCCAATTTTTCTAAATTATTATAGTCATATTTCGATTTTTGGGTTATACAAATGTTTTTGAATGTATTGGGGTGTATGCACTGTTTAGTGTCATTTGAGGCAAATACAACATTTATAAGAGTTGCAAAAACTGTTTTATAAATTATCCATATTGATATAATTTTGAATTCTAAGATTTCATTAGTGTAATTTTTGACTACTAAAATTTTAGTCCCTTATGAAACTTTAAAAAAATAGATCAAAACCTATATTGAAAAATGTTGATGTTAATTGGTATGGTAAAATCCACTTGAAAATCCTAAAAAAGAAAACTCATAAAGTCCATAAGAATAAAACCCATTTAAATATTTCAATTATGTACTTGTTGAGCACAAAAAATTTGATAAATGAAAAAAACTAAAATTCAAAGGGAATTTTGAAAACAATGTCCAATTCTAATCTTTAAAAAATTCATAAATACCATATGATAACGGTTTCACAAAAAAAAATTGACATTTAACTTTATGATCTCATTTTTCAACCCTTGTTCTATAAACAACTCATGCTTAATCACTATAAATAATTTGGAATAGAATTCAATATGAAAATTTGAATTTCTTAACAATTTAATCAACTGATTAGTCCATATATTTGATTTCAAAAGTTCATTATTCATAATGAATGCATTATTTTGAAAAAATAATTCTGCAAATGTTTTCATAATCAAGTTGTTATTCTAAAATGAGTCATCATTTAATATACTTAAAATTAGATTATTCACCATAAGCATTTAAACACAAAACACCTTGCAAAAATTGCTATTGACTTTAAAAGTGAGCCACCATACCTTGCATTCACTCATTTGGACAAATGTTTAAAAAAACTATTTTAATGTTGAATGAAAAATATCCTTACTACTATCATTGTTTTGTTACCATTGAACAAGTTTTGAAACACATTGGAAATCACTATTTGGAATGTTTTGATTTTCCATTGAATTTTCAATGTCTTTTACTATTTTCATTATGTTTGCATTGAAGAAGTTTCAAATGTTGTTTAACTTGTGATGGTTTCAAATCTAAATGCAAATGTGTATGAATGAATGTTAATTCAATTCTGTGACATTCATTCAAAAACATTTCTTGTTGTTTTGAATTAATTACTATTTAATTAAAAATTTCAACCTCTTTTCATTTATGAATAATTTCACTTTTCAATATTTGGTTTTTGCCTTCAACCAAAAAACTCCCTTCCATTGACTTCATGTCTTCATCCTTAACCATCTTGCCATCACATTCCAACACACAATGTTGCAAACAACACCCACTTCACATGATGTTTGATGACTCTTATTGCCACCTTGCAACCCTTCGAACACTAACCCCCAAAACAAAAGCCCCAACTCTAATTCACACCTAAACCCCATACCTAGATGTGAAACCCAACATTTTGACCTAAAAAACTACAAAATGTAATCACAATGCAACCGAATTGCCCAATGTGAAGGGCACAATATAAAGTGAAAGTTCTAAAATTGGTTCCCATATGAAAGTTCCTTGGTCTAAACAACCATAAACCTCAAACCCTTAATCATATTTTAAGTATGATTGTGGTGGTGGCTTTTTTCTAAGTACTATATAACTATGAACAATAACAATTTAGTTTCTATATTGATGTTTGATTTGGGCACTTCAATTAATTAATGTTGGGTGGTTTTGAGGAGGAATAGACAATAGATCCCTAGTGGTTGTCAAGGTGGTTCTTAAGATTCATAACCATAGTTTTGAACAAAATCAAAGACCCAGTCTTTTTATATAACTAACCACAATTTTCAAACTTTTTGTGAAAAAATCAAGTGGCCATGAAAACCACTAGGTTATTGTTTGTTCTTTCATGAAAATTGTTTGTTCTTTAAGGTTTTGTTTTTGGAAAATAACTGGGATTGATGATTTTTTTATTTTGATTAAAGAAAACCTAGTTCAACAGTTCTCAAATTCCAAAAAGTAATTTGAAAATAGGAATTGGTGATTTTTTTGAAGTTAAATAACTGCATAACACTCGAATTCTCCATCCTAAAGAATTGGGAAAATTTTGGATTTTTTTTTTTCCTAAAGTAAAATTGACCATTTTTTTTTTAATGTGGAAAAGGAATTTGTGAAGTTTTTTAATCAAAAAAATAAAGGGAAAAATAAAACCCTAGTAATTGGGTCTAGCAACAATCAAAAATTGTTGGGATGAAGTTCAAGCCAAAAAAAATTATCCCATATATTGACCAACATTTTGTTTTTTTTGGTTAAATTTAGTGAATTGGCTCATTTGTTTTTCAAATTAGCTATATATATGTGTTTTTTTTGGTCTTCTAGTCACCAAATTTCTATAGTGTTTTAGAAATGTCATATGATTTTTCTTTTGGGTTATAATATATAGCCAAAAATGTGAAGGGTTTAAATTTTTTTTTTTTAATATGCTATTCATAGCCAAATTTGGTTAAAATGAATTATGAATGATCGCCAATATAGCTACATGACAAATATGGAAAAAAAAACCTCCCCTTAATACTGATGCAGAGTCTTTTCTTAATTAGGTACAACAAATAATCACTTCTATGCTCTAATTTTCCCCTTTTATTTATTTATTTATAAAAAATAATAATCTATGGTTTGTTTCAATGTCATGTATTGTTTGGAGTTAATTTTCCAACTTGTTTTGATCCACAAAAATGTCATAGGCAGCAATTTAAGTAAGTGAGTTCCATTTCACATTACAACAATGAAGTCTAAATAAAATTGGAAAATTACATATATATATATAAGTATCATGTTGTTTTACATATTATGAAAATTTACAATTTAGACACAAAATAAGTAAGTACTATATAAGTGAAAGTTGTAACCTTTTTATTAATTTTTGGGGTTGAAACTAAATATAAATGTAACTCCATCCATTTATATTGGGTTCTTTGCAAAAAATTTCATATGTCATTTTTACATATGGTCATCCTTGGACCACTCCAAAGACAATTAAAAAATAACTACTTTCATTTCCTACTAATTTTCATAATAACTATCTTCATTTTATAACTATCTCACTCTTTTTTCCTATCCACAAACATGGATATTAATATGTGTCTTTTCATGTCCATGAAATTTATATTAATTTAAATTAAATTAAATTTGACATTGACATAAATATATGAAAACATAATTTTTTTATATAAATAGTTGATTGTCATTGATATTGTGTAACAATGCGAAGCTCAAATAAGTAAATAATATGTAAGTGAAAGTTGTAATTTATTTTCTTAATTTTTGGAGATGAAATTAAATATAAATATAATTCCATCCAATACCAGGGAAAGCCTTGGACTCAAAGGTACGAGGCTAACTAAAGTAAACGGTTACACAAAGGAACAAGACTTAATGAAGTAAACGGTTACATGACTAATAGGACTAATGGTTTACATGACTTGCATCAAATGAATGAAGCATGTAAGTTAGTGTCGATAGTCGATATCTATGAAGTCAGTGTTTCACACATGCACAATTATTCTTGAAGTGTGCATGAAAAAACAAAACCTCGGGAAATAATCCCTCTTTTATGACACTTCTTCATGACAAGGGAACTTTGGACTTGGAAGCTGAAAATCCTTCCCCCCAAAAAAAAGACAAAAACTTCTGTTTTTTTTTTTCTTACACTAGGTACTTACTTAAAAATCATCATCACCGCAGCTTTCTCTTGGCATGTACTCATTGATTGCCCTCTTGTTTTTTTCCCTTTTTTTGTTTTTAGAAAATAATACTCCCACTCCTGAAAATGCGGATCAATGAGAGAAAGGCTTCTTCGGCCTTTGACTAGATGTGTGGACTCTTGGGAACAAAGAACCTTTCAATGTGATCAATTGCAAAGAGAAGCTTCAAAGGAGAGAAAGACTAGTTGCGGGACCACAAGTGTGTGTACATACATAATCGCGTCTTTGCCTTGGGGGGGGGGGGTTGTTACTAGGATTGGCTGAAGCAACAACCCCCAATGTAAATTGGGCATCTACCTACACACGCATACTTTGACCTTCTTACTCGTTACCTTGGATTAACCTTAAACTTGGGTTACCTTGGGTTAACCCTACCATTAAATCATAAACCTATAATTGGGTTTTTTCTTTGGGGTGATAAAAAGTATCCATAAAGTCAAGCAAGCATGGTATCAAAAGCTTGTGTTTACGTGATTCAAGGTTTGTAACACCAAACTCATCACCAAAAAGAAACGAAAACCGAAAGGGCCCAATGAAGGTTGAAACAATGAGTAATATTTGCCTATTGTGCACAAGGGTTGGTTCTTCAATAACCACCTTGAGAACCGCCTGTTATTTTACTCATGTAGGGTAGGTTTTAGGGTTTACTTTGAGTTGAGTTTCTTCTTCTTCTTTGGCCTTATTTTCAAGAATGGATGACAATGTGTTGTGGAGACCAACGACATGGTTCTCCATAGCATTTCATAGACTGGCATTTCTTAACTCGACTAATAGCCTTTCATCTTCCAAAACCAACCCTTATGCTTAATAGGCAGGTATTGTCAAAAACAATACTCGAAAAAATTGATAATTGGGGGGTTAATGTTGAGAAATACAAATTGATATTAGATGAGTTCATTAAATTTTCAAAGCCCAATTATTTGATACCTAGTGTGAAATAGATTTTTTTTGACCCCCAAAGATGCTACCCAGGTGGGTATTAAATGAAATCAATCTGACCAATGCCGATTTCTATCATGGTGAAGAGTGGTTGCGCTTGGTTCACCAAAGGCAGAATAAATTGATTAAAAAAAAATTCACTATATTACTACAGTTGCCACCAAGGAAGCAACAAATTAGTATGTCAATTATTTATTTAATTAATTTTATTTTTGTGGATCAAAGGATCAATAGCAATTGATTATTTGCTTCACATGTGCTGGCCGTATCAACTAAGGCATATCAACAATGCAAGGTAGCATGTGCGAAGGCGCTTGTAACATGTTACAAACCCCCAAGCGGGCAGCTGTAACATGCCCAAAACATGTCTAGAAATGCCAAGGTGAATACATATGGGGCAAAGGGCAGACTGGAGGAAAAAGAATTGCAGCAATATATTCTAGTACTTTAAAGATGTGTTCACACTTGGTGTTAGGGACTGTAGTGTTGAATCCATTAAAGCCATACAAGTCATTTAAGACTTAAACTCACTTATCGTGAAGATTTTATGTTATACTAAGAGCATCTCCACCAGTGCTCAGTATGTGACTCCAAACAGAAAACAATTTATTGTGAAAAAGTCAAAATGTGCCGGTTTAGCTCAGGAAATTAAAGGTTTTTCTGCGCCAAATTCATGCAGCTAGCCGGGGCTGGAGAAAGGCGCAATATAGTTGTGCACCTCCAAAAAAGAGTGTAATAAATTGGTCCTCATAATTGGAGAATTCGCAGGTTCAAGGTCAAATACCTATTCCCTTGTTGAAACTTGGTTTTGCCAAAAGAAAAGAAAAGCTAAACTTAGACATTTAATTTTATTATCCAGAGGGACATACTGAGCGCCGGTGAAGACGCTCTAACATTCACTTAAGGTTAAGCCATTGCCCATTTAACATTGGGTGCCGACTAGTATATGCCATCTAGATTTTCATTTAACATTGATTTAACATCAAGTGTGAATGTGCCATTCTACTGCATTAACACCTATGGGCGTATCTAATGTTAGGGATAACCAATTAAGAAAACAAATTCAGGCTTCAGATCACCAAATCCAGCAATCTCATTGGTTTGAAAAATAAAATCTTTGGGTTTGCACATAAACCTGTTCCGCTGAATATTGAGAATAATGGTCCCTTTCTAGCATTTCCATTGGTTCTCTAATATTCTCACACACTATAAACCCTATTACACATTTAATTGTTAATTCACTCAAGATATATATATAATAAAAAATTAATTAAATATTTTTTCTCCCAGATCACCAAAATTTTCCATTTCATTGGCCATAATATTGTTTTTTTGCACACCTACACACAAGCCTATTCACCTCTCCTTTCCTATTCATTACATGTCCTGCCGTCTAATGGCAATTTCTTTTGCAATGGGCTGTTTTGATTGGCCTATCTGCAAAAACAAACTGAAACTTGAGACGCTCTTCAAAATGGCAATTTCAATGTGAGGATGGAGGGCCTCCCCTTGGCCTCACCTATTTAGATGAGAAGGGGAGAACTTTGAGCAAAGGATACCAGATAAAGTGAACTCCTATTGGGAACACCCTTGGGGAACATAATGAAGGAACCCATTGGGAACCTGAGGAACATCATTGAAACAGGCCGAGAACATGATGGGAACACAAGAATACAAAATCCATCATTTAAAAAAAATAAAAAATAAAAATAAAATTGCAACACCAATTTTGTTCAAACCAATTTTCACACTATTTGAAGAATGTATTTCATCCAAAGTAATTGTACAGGCCAACTTTACTGCTGGTGCTGGTGGACCTCCTCTAGGGCCACGATGGATGGATGGATGAAGTGACACCTACAATGGTACCTTCACCTTCTCGAGTGAGGCCTTTTAGTGGCCGTATTTAACCCAATAAATGTACCAGTGTAGGTGCAGGTTCAACCCAAGGTTACGTCCTCTAGTACAAATTATGAAGGCTACCCATCATCATCCTACTCTTTTTGGGGGAATGGAGAACTAATCAACCAAACCATGCTTATGTTTGTTTTTTCAACACCCCCTGAAAAAGCTGATATGTTGAAACATCCAAATATGTCAAACAAGACAAGAGTTAACATGTATGGGTCGATCGATCAATTGCTTGCTTGGTAGCGTGTTGTTGAAGGGAGAATAAGCATTCTTATTGAAGAAGAACATTCTTATTTTTTAAAAAAAATGTTGGGAATATATGGTCTTCGGTGTGGCCATTGGCATATAGGTTTTGTTACCTTGTAATAAAAGTTCAATTTAAAATGAGAAAAAAACAAAAGAAACAAAAGAGGGGGGGAAAAAAAAAGCTAGGAGATGATTATTGGAAGGAAGAGCGACAAGCTCTATGATTTCAAAATTGTGGCTAGTTTTGTGTGTCCTAGTATAAGTGAAACTTGGCCACAATTTTTAAAGATTTTTTAATGTGTTATGGGCCTTTAAAAGTCAGCATTTGCTTTACAACACCAAACCTTTTAAAAAATATTATTGGGGCTAAATGAGTGCAAAATTTTGGAGTTAAAAGGCATTGCTTTTATGGAAGATCCATGGATGCACACTTACAAATAAGAATATCAAATTTGTATGGGGGTAGTGGACCACCGGGTTGGATGGCATTGGAGATTGATTGAAGGTGATATATAAACAAACACGAGAATGAAATGAATTGGAAGCATTACATAACTAAGCTTTTTCCAATAATTGGGATGATGGTAAACGCATATTATTGATGGGGGCCATGTTCAAAGTATTGGGTAAGGCGTTAAACCCATGGAGGGCGTTCCCACTTGTAAGCTTCTTGTATTTGATCAAGGGATAGTGATCCTAAGGGACTTGTTAAAGCCATAAATTGTGTGCTACCCTTCAAACATAGGGTGCTTACAATGGGAATGGCCTCGAAGGGGGACTCTTGTATAAGTGAGTATAATAACCTCCCACCCCACTCTCTCCCTGAAGGGGCCTTACAAGCATAATAGCCCCCAAAATATGAGCCTCACAAGTGTATTGCCCACCAGGGCAAGGTGCCAAATGAGCTAGATATATGGTGTACCTCACAATTGCCCTCAACAACAAAGGCAAAAAATTGAACCGGTTAGGGTTAGGCAACATTCTTTAGGACAAAATGTTGTCATTCTTCAATGCTAAATCTTATGAAATTATGTTAAGAATTGGATGGATGTGAACATTAGGAGGAACATGAAACACGATCAACTAATAACTGCTTGTTATCAAATGCAATTTGGGAAGTCCTAGGTTATAAGCAAAATTCATTTGGTAGAATTGGGGTGGTTGATGGGAGCATGGTTTCCTCTACCTCATTTGTTTCACTATTCCTTCCTTGCTCTATACTAGGCATTCTTGATGAATACCGTGGTCTATACTAAGTATTCTAAATGAATACCTTGGTCTATACTAGGTATTTTAAAGGAATACCCAATATGACGTGCACTTGTATGTACTATGGAGGGGTATACTTTTTCCACCCTAGAACATCTGTGACACTCTCCAAACAATAAGTCAATTACCCAAAACGTAAAACAAAACATCCCATATCTACCCCCCCCCCCCCC
>Ga0209611_10011344_pt1 | contig 12878 bp, 13 predicted proteins | sample S1TSphgellanicum_3_FD_187693 | JGI IMG/M metagenome (GOLD analysis project Ga0209611, IMG submission 187693) | Host-associated microbial communities from peat moss isolated from Minnesota, USA - S1T2_Fc - Sphagnum magellanicum MG (SPAdes) (version 2) | ecosystem: Host-associated > Plants > Peat...
AATTTTATATGAAAAATAATTTTAAATTCACTAGTTCATGTAGGTCTAATTGCTATGAAACCGCCTTAGTGCACCCCTACTCATCAATTGTTTTCCAATCGTAGCAAGAGCATGACAAGGGGGCCCCATGTTTGATGGGACAATCTACTTATATAATATCCTTGGTTTTGTCTGCTTATGGTGGTGTCCGGTCGTCCTTTCCATCCATCCATCTCGATGACAGCCATCGGTGCTAGCGTTTCCCTGGCGCTTAACACTACCGTTGCATCTACGGTCATTGGTGCTAGCCTTTCCTTGGCGTTTAACCCGTTGTCGCATCCATCACAAGATAAAAGTTTCTAAAAAAAATTAAAACATGAACCAAGTTTAAAGAAACAGGGGACTTCACCGTGTCCAAAGGTCACGAGTACCCACTAGAAACTAAATAAATAAATAAATAAATAATGAAGATAGACAAAATAAGAATAGAAAAAATAAAAACATGAAACAAACATTTTAAAAAAAAGTAAAAACGCAAAAACTATAAAAAAAGAATGGAAACAAATGAAACAAGGAAAGGGAAATACAATAAAAAAAAATTTACAAAAATGAAGAAACCAAATAAAGAGTAAATTTTTTTTTAAAAAAACTTATAATAATGAAAAAAAACCCTACTTGAAAAAAAATGAGGTGTATCTTCTTTCTCCAAACTCCAAACTTGCATCCAAATAAACAAAAATATAAAAATGAAAAAAAACACTTTATTTTTATTATACAAAATAATAATAAAAACAAAAAACACATTTTTTTTTTTAAAAAATAAAAGTTTCTAAAAAAAACTAAAACATGAACCAAGTTTAAAGAAACCGAAGACTTCACAGTGCCCGAAGGTCATGGGTACCCACTAGTATAGAGTATAATAGCTTAAGGGATATTGGCCCCTAGGTAGTAGGTTTATTTTTATATGAGGATTTTTGAAAGATGATATTTTGGCTTTTGTTGAAAGTTGAGATTAGTTATGATATCTTGAAGGATTTTGGTTTCTTTAAGAGGATTTTTTTGAAAATTATATTTTTGCATGGTGAAATATTTGAATTTTCATAATTCCTCTTTTGCCTTTAAAAATATTTTTTAATGTAAATGGCAAGGCCACAGTGTGAGACACCCCTTGTTGGGTTGTGTGATTCCAACCTTTGAAAATATATATATATACCTTTACCATTTTGGCAACAAATTATCAAATATTTATTTAAATGAAAAATAATTTGATTTATGCTGAAATGGTAAAGGTCCTAAAATATGTGCAAAGCTAAAATTCAGTATGCCAATAGCCAAACATTTTATGTTTATATTTATACCTTTTTGGTTACTACAAAGGAATCCTCATTGCTTGAAAATGTACAAATGATGATAAGTGAGCTAAACCCTGAACACATCCATGAATCAATCAATCCAATTCCCTCCCTCCCTCCATTCATCATCATGATTGTTATGTATGGCATATACATAAGTGAGCTAAACCCTAAACACATCCATGAATCAACCAATCCAATTTCCTCCCTCCCTCCATTCATCATCATGATTGTTATGTATGGCATATACATAAAACCAAATTACCTTTTGCAAAAATGTATTTGAATGAATTTGTAATAGTCATCACACTTGTGCAAATTCAATATTTTATTACCCTAAATGACTCTTCTTCCACATGATTTTGTGTTCAACTTAGTGTCTTATAAGTTGGATTCACACCAAAGGGATATTAGGGTTATTATTATTTCATTAAACTTTCTTGTGCTTGGGAGGTTAATATGATTCAAGTTTAAGAAGTAAAACTAACCTCAACATTTTTTATGCAGGAGTATGGATTAAAAAATTAGTACAATGGGTTTAATTTAAACCTTGCATTGATCAATTCAAAATTAAGGTGGAAAATTTTTATGACAAAATCTAGATGACATCTATATTTTGCAGGTCATTTCGTAGATTGTAAAAATTCATGTAAAAATGCCCACATGGGCAAGCAAAACTGAAGTAAATTTTTTTCTTTTGTGGTGCTTTACATTAAGTAACGCCCTTATAGCACAAGGTTCTTGAAATAGGCACAGCCCTTGACTCCACCTTGACACCCTTATTTCAAGAACACTCCACTTCTCAGGTAACACTGCATTTGAGGCAGAAGTTGAGCACATGGTGTTTGTCTTTTGGTGATTATTGTCCTGAAAGAATGGTGTGCTAATGGAAGGGTATTTAGCAAATCCAAAGCGGTGGCATAAGTCATTGACAAAGCTGTGATCATGCAGTCTTATTAGTCCAATCTTTTTGAGCAGCCATGGTTATCAGCCACAAGGCAGCAGAAGTTAAGCATTGAAGCAGCAATAGTTGCAGCAATGTCTTTGCATACAATCCCAATTTCAACTCTCGCAGCACAGGCTCTCAAGATGCTGAAGTGGATACAGGCAGATCGTACAAATGCAGTTCACTTGTGCAGCCTTCCCAAGATATAACTCTCACTAGTAGAGTTGCCATGAGATTGGCAACAAAGCCCCAGACATCTGCCTATAGAGTCTTTGCTGTCAATTTCTTTGCCTTCAAAAACTCAGCCCATCTCACACGTCGTCTGTCTGCACCAGGGTATGCTACTTCCTCAGGAAGGCTTTTCCCATGGGTCAAAAGTGTGGCCCCCTCCTTCAGCAACTTGGCCACAGCAGTAGCTTGAGACCCCTCTGATGAATTCAATCCAACACTAGGCTTAGGAAGGTCACTGAGAAGCCTCTTCATGTACCTGCAAGAAACCACAATCCAGCAGAAATAAGAACTTTGATAAAATAAAACAATCCTATTTTCTTGCTGTGCACTCATCAGGTTATTGAGTGACAATCCACAGACAGATCTCTACCATACATTCATCACTCAATGAGCAGGCCCACAGCCACTTTGCAAAGTCAATCATTGGTTGCAGTTTCAGTACACTCACAGCTGCTGCAGAATAGTACTTAACTTACCATGTGTTGGTGTAGGATTCTGTAACAACAATGTCACCTCCCATTCTCTTCAAAATCTCAATTTGCTCAACGGCACCAGGCTTGTTAGCCAAGATGTTGATGGTTGTGATACCTCTCTCTTTCGCTGTCCGAATAACAGCCCTTCCCAAGTCACTGTCTGCCTCATTCTGCACCATTACATCTCCTGCAAACCAAAGGCAAAGTTGTTTGAATGGACCTGAGAGTCAATCACCACTATATATCCAAATATACATTGTTCATCATGCTACAACTTGTAACCAAAACAATTGAGATAGTAGATGCTCAGCAAAACCTCTCTGAAAAAACCCTAATCCTTTATCACTTTGACGTGTGATGGAAAGTTTTCATACAGAGCCAATCTTCAAAGAGTATGCTTGGAAAGAACATAAAAGGACAATCAACCCATTGGCCATCAATAGGGAAGATTGCCCCAAACATATCAGTTCTCAAGCTAGTGGAGCTTCCTCACTCACACATCAGGGGCATCACACTGTGTCTCCGTGGGACTGCAGAGGAAATCCATAACAACACTTCGAAGGTAACACTACACCGGGCGTGGTCATAACTTTATGAGCCTTGCTCACAAAAGTGTCATACCATCGGTTTCATCATGAATAGCAGCAATGAGCTGCCATGACTCACCAGCAACTTCATGAGCCCCCAATGGTGGGTGGAAATAAGTATATAACAATCTGCCCAAAATTGGGGCAAAGCATTCTTCAAACATCTGTATCCTGAGTTTCTGTCAAATTTCTGGAATTTTTGGAAGCAACAGGAAGACTCGATCGTGATGTTGGCTGGTTCTCAAGACATATAGCAGATAATAAAAAAGTCAGTAGTAGCCTCACATGTCAGGGCAACATAGATGGCACTGTAACAAGCTCAAGGACCTTTGTAAGCAGTCCACACAGGGATGGGAAAATAAAAGTCTGCTACAATTTCAATCTGCATGCTTCTTGCACAATCAAGCAGAATCTTGGAGACTAAACAAGACAGAAGCCTCCACCATGAAAAGGTCCATGGTGTTTAGAACTATAACACAAACAGCATCATCATCCTGCTGCATTGTTGAAATCTGTATCCTCAGTTTCTGTCAACATTTCTGGAATCGACAGCAAAGACTCAGTCATGATTGTTGGCTGGCACTCAGGAGACAAAACTGATGAAGACTCAGTTAGTAGGAGTCTCAGATGTCAGGGTAGCACAATAGATGGTACTGCAACAAAGATCAAGGAAATTTGTAAACAGTCTGCACAGTGATGGAAAAAACCTAAATGTGCTACTACAACTCCAATATGAATACTTCTGGCACAAAAATGAAGCAGAAAATCTTGGAGACCAAAAAAGAGAGAAGTTGCTGCCATGAAAAGATCCATGGTGTTTAGACCTAAATATGAGCATCATTATCTTCAACGGTCTGTACAGTGATGGAAATAACCTAAATCTGCTACAACTCCAATATGAATACTTCTTGCACAACAATGAAGCAGAAAACCTTGGAGACCAAAAAGGACAGATGGCACTGCCATGAAAAAGGTCAATGGTGTTCAGACCTCAATATAAACAGCATCATCATCATCCTGCCGTATTTCTATCCTGAAATCCAGAGTGACATTTTACCCTAATCACTCGCATAATCACTTTCGACAGCCAGCCTTCCCTTTGACAACGATTTGCCATCAGATTTCTACCGCTCGAAGTATGGAAAAGAAGCTCTTCCCTTCAACCAAAAAACCCTAAAAAGCAGAAGAAGAAGAAGAAGAAAACTTACAATGCATCACAATCATTATCACTGCATCTATTTGTGTTTCGTAAGGAAGTCACGGTGAAAGACTAAACTGACTGTATTGCGATGCTGCAAGATGATTCTCAGAAACTGTACGAAACAACGACGACGACGAGTTCGGAAAGAGAAAAGGCCAAAAAAGAAAAGCAGTAAACCAACCGGGACGAAGATGGACTGCAGCGAGAAGCTTTTCAGCAACCGATGATGAATCCGTGGAAATAGACGAAACGAAAACGGGAGCGTTATTGCTGCGGCGGCCGAGAGGCAGAAGAAGAAGAATCGATCGCGACGACAAGACTACCGACTTCATCGTGCTCATCGCCATGGACGATGATCAATCCCCGCCTCCCTTCTTGCGGATTCAGATCGTCTTCTTCTCTTTCTTCTTCTTCCCCTCTCGACGACAACCACTGCACATTTCGATCTCGCGACCTGCGCTTTCCTTTCCCCCCGTGCAAAGCGCGTTCGTGGTACTTAACCTACCTCCCTAGTAGCTACTGAGTAGCTTACCTACTTTCAGATACCTACCTACCAGGGAACCCACTTAGAATCCCATTACCTGCTTACTTATCATACTTATTAAAAATGCACAATTTCCCACAAATGAATAATTAAATTAAATTATTTGTGTTGCATATTCCTTTACTTGAGGAAAAAAAAATTCCAAACTTTTTTTGTTTTTTAATTTTGAAAATTTCTAGCCTCGTTTTTTTTAACTTCAATTTTGGTTTGGTACCATTTTTTTAAAGTAATTTTTCTAATGTTTAAAACAAGTTCAAAGAACTTGTTGCAATTTACTATTAAATCCTCCTTAAGATGCTTGCCATTGATACAATGTTACAAATTTGAAAAAATCAAAAGAGAAAAAAAAAACCAACGATTGGTTGAATCACCTAGAAAATTTATAATGTAAATAGTTACATTTGGGGGCAATCAATGGATCATATATTCCAATTTTTTGTTATGTGAATGGCTATGACAATCAACATTTTAAAATAAAAATTTGTTTAAAGGTATCAATATTACACCCAATTGTTCTTATTGGGTTAATATTCTACTTAAATAAGTACAATGTTTTAACAAATCGTGAAAAATGTTAATAAATTTCCATTCACACTTAGTGTTAGCATTATTAGTGTTAGTTGCCCTAACAATAGGATTAATCAAATTTGCACCACATGATGTTAATTAACAAGGTTTTTTCATTTGGTTATGAGTGTTTCCATTTGGTCTCAAGGATCTACAATGTCAAGTGCAAGAACTTCTTCTCTTTTTATTATAATGAGCATGATGATGACTTCTTCATATTCTTTAGTTTTGTTAATGAGGTTTTTTGGATTGGATTTTCACAAATGCCTTTAAACATTGAACATGATAACTTTTATTTTTCTTTCCCTTACACTTCTTTGCTTGATGGATCACCATTTTCCTTTCATGAAAAATGTTAAGCAATTTTTTAAATGTTAATTTCAAGTTTTTGGAACTTAACAAACTCGTTAGTTTTGTTTGACTTGCAAAGTCTTGCATAGTGAAAAATGAAGAATTACAATCATGGGAATCCAAGGTGTTGCCAAACTTGGATGTGGTGGTGCCAAAAAACACCATTTGTTATTGTCGCTGCATCTATGAGTGCTATTGTGTGAATGTTGAGAATGTTGCATTTCACAATGGGTATTTTGATTATGTTTGTGTTGTATAAAAAAACTTTTTTGAAGGGGCTTTAATATATAACAATTCCTTTAATTCTTATGGTTTTATGTAACACTAATTTTTTTACCGAAAATCTATAATTTTTGAAGATTCAATGTTTTCAATTAACAATAACTTAATACTATAACCTCATGTTTGGGGAAAGAACTTTGGATTAATCTAAAGTTATATAACTTGTTTATAATGTGTTATTGCTCACTTTTTTATTAATTCCCCAAAATTTGAAAATAATGTTTCATTCAAATTATATTTGCAAAAAGCCTTAAACCATAGAAATTTTTTGCCCAATTCGTTTATAGGTTAACACCTAGCAATGATTACACTTCTAAATAGAAACACAATAATTATATGAAACTCAAATTGTTGATGAGTGTTAAGAATCGTTGGAATTTGTAAATGATTCATATTATATTTTAATATATTTAAATGTCACTATAAATGAAAAGAATTAAACTTTCATTAAACTATCTTCTCTAAAGCTTGTAAATGGTTGTCTTTTACAATGTCAGCATCTCCAAGTTAGAAATATTTTTAAATAGTTTGGGAATGAAGTTCAAGAACTTGCAAATCAATTAGATATTTTTGTATGTGGTGTAATGCATGATGCAAACATGTGTATCTAACAAAAAAAATTCTTCAAAAATTTTAGTTTTTGCAAAATTCAATTGATGTAATTATGGTGAATAAATTCATATTCACATAATACTAATAAACCCCAAGCCATTATTACATCCATGATTGGGTTGGCAATGGTTTATAACATTTTATGGTTACATGATTGCATAGTCTAGGATGAGAAAATGTATATCGCATTACATTTTGGTACCTAGGTAACTAAGCATACAAAAAGCTACGTTTGTTAATTTAAGGTAATTACATGTAAGGTCACTTAACTTAAGTAGTTAAAATAATCAAATTTTAGGAGGCTACTAATTTAGATATGTTAAAGTTTTTATGTGAAAGTTACATCAGAAGGAATTTTTTAATATGGGGATCACTCATCAAAGTTCATAAGTTATGCACAAATATATATGTAATTATTTGCAAATCCAAATTCTATTGACTATTTGGTTGTTATAAATAAACTCATATTATAAAAAAATTGTTATTTTCCCATAATGCATGATGTAGACAAAGTTTTATGACCAATAGGTATTGCATGTTGGGTATAATGAATAAGTGGGCAACATTTCCAACACCATGGATTTCACAAAAAAAAACTACAATTGGACATGCCATGAGATTACGAATAAGGTCTTATTTTATTAGGAATTAAGATTGTTCACCAATAGTGTTAGGTTTAGAGAATTTGAAGAAGATAGTCGAACTAATACTTATTCTTGGAATATTTTGTTTTTTGATCCCAATTTTGCAATTGAGGATAAGCAACCCACTTCCATTTTTCTTCACCAAATTCCATTTTCAATTCTCTTCTTAATGTGATATTGGAGACTTTAAAACCTATAATATGTAAGGTGTACGAAGAATCACACATGGCAAAATTTGGGGGTGCAACTAATTTCATAATTTTACTACACTTTGTAGAAGGAGTTGATGATGGCATCTACCAAGTAAACACATGCATTAGAAGAAATCTTGTAATACGCAACCATTCTTTTTGCGACTACATGCAACTATGTGCTAGTTGTGACTATATTTGATTTTTTTTGCAATTGATTATTAATGTTCACACTTTATATGGTGAAATTCGACTATGTTATGACTATCATGTGAGTATTGACATATTCATCTTTTCATTTGGATGTCTATTGGGATTGTTTTCATCCAAAAATAGGCTCATATATTCCATTTATTGCATTTGGGATCAAAATTAGTTGCAACCATATGCCATATACATAACCCTTTGACATGCATTAGGGTGTATTATAATTGAATTCGGCGTACATTTATACTGTGTATTGGGGTTGCATTAAAAGTATATTTTAAAAAATTATTAGGAGTACATTATACATTAACTATGGGTAGATTAATTATACATTGTGACCATCTTATGGGATTTATCAACATGATTTTTGTGGTGAATTTTCACCAATTAATGATATTATTTTTCAAAGAAAAAATCTTTGTTTTAGTTTTAATATTTTCAACAACCTTCTCACCTTTCTTTGTCTTTGACACAACAAATCTATTGTGACACCCTTGTTCCATGACAAAATAAATACACTGATCACAATGTGAGATGCAATGGAATATGGCATTCATCTCCATTACACCCAATTTTTTAAAAACTTCAATTAATTCAAATAATATTTTTTAGATTTGAAATATCAAATTTATATTCAAATAATAAAATTTTAAAGTGAAATATCAATTTTCATAATCAAATAACAATTTTTGGATTGAATATCACTTTAGTTGCAAATAATAGATTTAAAAATTCAAATATCAAATTTCATATTCAAATAAAATTTTTCAGGATTGAAATAATAATTTCCAGATTCAAATAAGAATTTTAAAAAGTTCAAATATCAAATTTCATATTCAATTTTTTTAATAATATTTTTAATAATATTTTTTATATTAAAATAATAATTGATACTTCATATAATTGTTATGCGGAATGGTTATGTGAGGTGGGAGGATTAGCATATATAATTTACAAAATGATAAAAAAGAACAAAATATATGGGACAATTTTTTTAGTTACAAAATTAATATGCCAGTAAGTTGCAACGAAAGATTTATCCATATAAATCTTGTAAACTATATAAAGAGATGCATTTGGAATATTGAAAACACATATTTGGGACAAGCCTATCAAAAAGGTTTAACCCTAAAGGTTATACTTAAAATAAAAAATATATATCTATCTAACTACCTACTTACCTTCTTCCCTACCTACCTAAAATTTTTAATTTAATATATTTTGGTAACATTTTAATTAAAATGCCACGTGACAAAGTGTAATTATGCCACATCTCACAATATATAACCAGCCAAAATGGATGATGTGGATTTAATTTACTTTAACAAAAAAAATTCAAAATTCAATTATCATGCCATGTGACAAAAGTCAATTGGGCCACATGGATCAATTTAAGACCATTTGATATGGACAATTGAAACTATAAATTTCATAAAAAACATGATCAAATTTTCATTTAATTTCAATTTTTCAAAATGCACTATTTGTGCCATGTGGTAATAAGGGGTTGGTGACCATTTTAGTTGCAGTTTTTTGCAAAAAGTTATAAGTTGCATACATATAATCAACAGATGAAGACATATTTGTTGACCATATGTTTCATCCATGGATTATGATGACATGAAAAATGATGTCATCATTTGGGACTATATGTTGAATGGAACTTCACTTATGCAACTAATGTTTTTTGAGTTGTATATGTGGGGTATGACTAGTTTATAGTTGCAAAGTTTAGTTGAAAATTTATACTTTTCTTCTACTGGCCAAATTGAGGCCGATAAAAGATATACACCCATCCTTCATCATGTACATATGCCATTTGTCAATCATGTTATCACTTTGTTTCAATCCATCCAAAAACAAAACCACATCATGTGTTGTGAACATTAGTGAATTGTGAATTCCTTCTACCCAATCCAACATCCTCATTCCATCCTAGGTCAAAGTGATGCAATCAAGGAAACTCAGTTGTACCAAGGAAAAGAATGATAAAAAGTTTGCCAAATAACGAGGACAAAATTACTTGAGCCTTGTTCAATCCAATGAAAGAGAAAATGCCAATTTGCTTCAGGATAAATGACTAATCCTTGCCACTCTTATCCTTGGTAGAAAGCTCATCATAAAGTTTTTGGTGTATTATCTTGATCTAATTAGCCATGGCCTACATATTAGATTTCCATTTATCAAACATGGTTGGGTCTCCTATCACATTGGTGACAATATGGACACCTTGTACGATGGCTTTATTGTGTTATTCCTAGTATCGACATTTTTTTGCACAAATTATTTTTTCAATTCGTGATTTGACATGCTTAACCAACTAAACATGGCATAGACAAAAAAAAGGTTTATGTTTCTTTCCATTTTTCATCTCCCTCTTTTCATCTACCATTTATAATTCTATTTTTTGTTATTGAACATAAAGCATAAGGAAAAATCTAAAAGCAAAGAAGAAAAATAGTTAAGGTTTTTGTAAACTTATACTTGGGTATTTCATTTAAGAAGTAGGGTGGGAAAATATATATTTTATATGCTAAAAATTCCAAGCAAATAATCTAACAAATATTTGCATCTAAGGTTTAAATCACATGTCTATTAACAATGAAAAAGAATTATCATGATGTGCAAATAGATAAATTAGAAATGCACACATACATTCAGTAGAATTGGCAACTCCAAAGTGTTAAATTCATCATAATTTGAATCCTTCTCTTCCTCAATTTTGTAATAACTTTCCATAGATACAATTTCACATCCCATTATTTTTGCTATCTTGTGAGCAAAATTGGTTTATACTAACCTACTTAGTCATCCTACAAAAGGTGAAAATCTATAGTTCAAAAAATTAATCCTCACCCTTAACTTTTGAATAGGCACAAATGCCTTTTTAAATCATAAATATTCAAGCCTAATTTGACAAGGATTCACTTTTAGAGTCTTGGTTAGAAAAGTAAACAAGTACCAAATTAAACCCCTGGGACACCATTAGAAATTTCTTGAATCATAGATGCTTAAAGTGCCCTTAGATTATTCACTTAAATTTGATTTGCATGAGTTATGGTCAAAAGAAGGGGCGGGAGTCAAATTGGAAAATTTGACTTCTAATCATAAATTCTTTGAAAGGAAGGGTCAATGAGCTTCGATTAGGGCATGCAATACACCATTGGAAAGATATTTTTGAAGGCTATAAGATATTGCTTTCGAATTCTCATAAACAATTTGATTTTTAAAAAATATGAACATCCAAAGTTCTAGGACAATAAGAGGCCCAATTTGGGGGCGCGTCAAAGGTGATCCTTTAAGAGAGCCATTATTTGCTTCAATTCACTTTTGGGCTTTATGTTCTATAACTAGCCATTTCTTTTCTTGTTTATTTCCATCCATTATAAATGACATTCACATCATAAGCCACCCCTCAATTATATCAAATTTACAAATGTGCACTTCCAAATCGAACTTTGTGCAATAGGTTTTTCTATCTAACCTCAACAATATGTAGCATGGTCTCCTTTTGGTCTATCATTTGACTTTGACACCCCATATGAAGGAATTAAAATCTTAGGGGTTCCATTAGGCATTTCATCATTCGAATCATCTTTATCAAAAATGCCCTTTTAAAGGATGTTTGGCATGTTGACCTTCTCCTTATAATTGATGATGTTCAAGTAGCTTTTTAAATTCTAACTCATTTTTTTGTGCAATGACCATTATATTTATTACGATGCACACCTCCCACTTCCACCTTCATAAAGTCTCTTGTTTCTTTTGACTCCTCCTTCCTTAAAATGTTTGGGTGTTTTTTAGGTCCAAGATCCTTTGATAGCCCAAAAGGTCCTTTAATTCATAAAGAAGCTTATCTCCCAATAGCTTTTGGTGGCATCAAGCTCATACAGACAACCACCATCATCGTGATAACCTATTTGGGGAGTTGAGACCTTGGAGCTTTAATCATAATTGTTATGTTTATGGTTGATCAACATCCTTTCCTTTTTGAAGCTTTAACACAAGTCGACACAACACCTCAAAATAACATGTGATCTTTTGTTAGCCCCAACATGTGCGTGTCTTCCTCCTTTTGAACAACTCATTGGGTAACAAATTGTTTAACTTTAGGATTCCATCTTTGAATGTTTGCATCATCATACCTTCTATAGCATGGTCTTTGAAAAGATATTTGAAGCCCATTGTGTTCAAATTTTATTGTGTTTTGGCTTTAAAGTGGGTGCCTAGTTGATAACTCAGCAAGTTTTATCAACATTTTGATTATTTTCACTAGTTTTTCCACAACATTTTAAACATGGTTTAGATTGCCACATCTTTCAATTGTCAATATTCTTCGATGTGTGTGCACACATCCCATCAACCTTATGGGTATCAATTTTTTACGTTACACCCATGGTAATGAATGCATAGGAACCCATGATGTTGTTTGTGACATTTTTGTCACCATTGTGTGAGAAGTTGGCTTCCATGTGGGATGAAAACAATAACATGTGTTTCCCTTAGCCACATCCAATTCCTCTTATCAACAAGTTCACATTCGCACCCTAACTGACATTATGGTTATTGACCCAACATAAGTAAATTTATTTTTTCAATCTTGGGCAATTCAAGGATTTGTTGCCTCCCACGCAAATCAAGCCAAAGAAAGGAGCTATTGTGATCGACACCCCACTAATCAATTCCTCCTTCTAGTAATTGAGGTATTTGG
>Ga0209611_10011346_pt1 | contig 12874 bp, 7 predicted proteins | sample S1TSphgellanicum_3_FD_187693 | JGI IMG/M metagenome (GOLD analysis project Ga0209611, IMG submission 187693) | Host-associated microbial communities from peat moss isolated from Minnesota, USA - S1T2_Fc - Sphagnum magellanicum MG (SPAdes) (version 2) | ecosystem: Host-associated > Plants > Peat...
GCGACCAGTAGATCGCCGCACGATGCTGACCGCCGTAGGTCGCCGGCGGGATCGCGTCGGTGAGCAGGAGCCGCCGGCGGTCGGTCGCCGTCCCGCGCCGCACGGGAATCCGCGCCGCCGCGAAGAGGGCCGCCGAGGAGAACGACGGCGTGAGGAGCACGCCGCGCGTGTAGTGGCCCCGCCTGAGTGCCGCGACCGCCGGGACGGTCCCGGCGGCGCCGCGCGTCAGCGGAAGGACGCGTCCGCCGATCGTGGCCATCGAGAGGAGCGGCGCGATCGACGACGCGACGAGGACGTCGGCCGAGCCGGCGGCCGCCAGGGCCGGCAGCGCCATCACGAGGTCGCCCAGGTGATTCGGGGCGCGCACCACCGTTCGCGCGCCGGAGTCGCGCGCGCCGGTCGTCATTCGACCTGGAGCACCGCCAGAAACGCCTCCTGCGGAATCTCGACGCTGCCGACCTGCTTCATCCGCCGCTTCCCCTCCTTCTGCTTCTCGAGGAGTTTCCGCTTGCGGGTGATGTCGCCGCCGTAGCACTTGGCGAGCACGTTCTTGCGCAGCGCCTTCACCGTCTCGCGCGCGATCACCTTGGTGCTGATCGCCGCCTGGATGATCACCTCGAAGAGCTGCCGCGGAATCAGGTCCTTCAGCTTCTCGGCGACCTTGCGGCCCCACTCGTACGCCTTGTCCCGATGGATGATCACCGAGAACGCGTCGACCGGATCGCCGTTGATCAGCATGTCGAGCTTCACCAGCTCGCTCGCACGGTACTCCAGCATCTCGTAGTCGAGGCTCGCGTAGCCCCGGCTGATCGTCTTCAGCCGGTCGTAGAAGTCGAGGATGATCTCGCCGAGCGGGAACTCGAAGTCGAACTCGACCCGCTGCGTGTCGATGTAGCTCATGTTCTTGTAGATCCCGCGGCGGTCGTTGCCGAGCGTCATGATCGGGCCGATGTAGTCGGCCGGCGCGACGATTCGCGCCTTGACGTACGGCTCCTCGATCCGCTCGATCTCGGCCGCCGGCGGCATCTTCGACGGGTTCTCGAGCAGGACCATCGTGCCGTTCTGGAGATAGACCTTGTACTCGACGTTGGGGACCGTCGTCACGAGGTCGAGGTCGAACTCGCGCTCGAGCCGCTCCTGCACGATCTCCATGTGCAGCAGCCCGAGGAACCCGGCGCGGAAGCCGAACCCGAGCGCCGTCGACGTCTCCGGCTCGTAGTTGAGCGACGCATCGTTCAACTGCAGGCGATCGAGTGCGTCGCGCAGGTTCTCGTAGGCGCTCGTGTCGGTCGGGTAGAGGCCGGCGAAGACCATCGACCGCACCTCGCGATAGCCCGGGAGCGGCTCGGCGGCGGGGCGCGACGCGTCGAAGATCGTGTCGCCGACGCGCGTCTCCTTCACGTGGCGGACGTTGGCGACGACGTAGCCGACCTCGCCCGGGCGCAGCGCGTCGGCGCGCACCTGCCGGAGCTGGAGGTAGCCGACCTCCGAGACGTCGAACCGCTCGCCGCTCGACCCAAACGCGATCTGCATCCCGGGGCGGAGGACGCCGTCGACGACGCGCACCGACGGGATCGCGCCACGGTACCGGTCGTAGTACGAGTCGAAGATCAGCGCGCGGAGCGGGCCCTCGGGATCGCCCTCGGGCGGCGGGACGCGGCGGACGATCTCCTCGAGGAGGGCCGGGATCCCGGTGCCGTCCTTGGCGCTCACCAGGAGGATCTCCTCCGGCGCGACGCCGAGCAGGTCGACGACTTCCTGGCGGCGCTTCTCCGGCTCGGCGCCGGGGAGGTCGATCTTGTTGAGCACCGGGATGATCGTGAGGCCCGCGTCGAGGGCGAGGAAGAGGTTCGACAGCGTCTGCGCCTGGATCCCCTGCGACGCATCGACGACGAGGATCGCGCCCTCGCAGGCGGCGAGCGAGCGCGAGACCTCGTAGGTGAAGTCGACGTGGCCCGGCGTGTCGATCAGGTTCAGCTCGTACTCGCTGCCGTCCTGGCCGGCGTAGGTCATCCGGACGGCGTTGAGCTTGATCGTGATCCCGCGCTCGCGCTCGAGATCCATGCTGTCGAGGACCTGATCCTTCATCTCGCGCTTCTGCAGCGCGCCCGTGGCCTCGATCAGCCGATCGGCCAGCGTCGACTTGCCGTGGTCGATGTGGGCCACGATGCAGAAGTTGCGGATGTGCGCGAGCTGCACGTACGACCTCGGTCGGAACGGACGGTGGACGGGCGCGCACCGGCGCGGCGCCTCGGTCGCGGTCAACTGCGTCTCGAATACGTGGTCAAATATAGGCGAACGACGTGAGCCGGATGTCGCCGCGCGCGAGTCGCGCGGTGACCGCGGGGCTCATGAGCGCCGCCAGTTCGCGCTCGCGCTGCCACGTGTAGCCATCGATCGCCGCGAGCGCCGGCTCGCTGTACCCGGGGTGGACCATCAGCTCGGTCACGCCGGGGCCGAGCCCATCGAGCGTCCTGAGCACGCCGGCCTCGAAGTCACGCCCGCCGTCGAGCGTGAGCCCCGTGAACGCAACGGGAGGTCGCGTCTCCGCTCGCTGCACGGCTGGCCGCCAGGCCGATGCCGAGACGGCGACGCGGTGCAACTGCGCCACCGCGCGGCGGGTGCGCGCCGTGCGCCAGGGTTCGGCCGGGAGCCGCACCATCGGCACGCCAGCGTCGGCCGCCGCCCCGAGGACCGCGCGCCAGATCCCGGGCAGCGGATGCGTATGCCGATGGCTGTCGAGGTGCGTCACGGCGCGGCCGCTCTCGCGGCGGAGCGCCTCGATCTGCGCGAGGCACTCGGCGCGCACCTCGTCGCCATCGATTCGCCCCGTCAGCGCTCGCGCGATGAGGACCGGGAGCGTTGCAAACGCGCCCGTCCGCCGATCGGTGAGCGAGGCCGCCGCGACGAGCGGCCGACCGACGAGGAGATTGAAGTGGAGGCCGACGTCGAGCGGCCGGTCGAGCGGAGCCACATCGAGCGCTCGCTGGCGGAGCCGCGCCGCCGCGTCCGGCCAGCCGGGGGTGCCGACCATCACGGATGTCGACGTGACGACGCCGGCGTCGTACGCCTCGAGGATGCCGCGCGTGACCCCCGGCGTGAACCCGAAATCGTCGGCGTGAATGATCAGTTCGCGTGGGGCCACCGCCCGAATCTACGACGACCCCTCCCACGCCGGCCTCTCGTCCGACGGACGCCCCGTCGCGGGCTCACCGTCACGGGCTCACCGTCGCGGGCTCACCGGCGCGCCGGGAGTCCGCTACCTTATGACCGTCGTGATGGAAAGCGTGCGCACGGATCGGGCCGACTTGTTCGACCCGGCGGTCCTCGCCTCGATGGGTCGCATCGAGATCGTGGCGCGCTGGGTCGTGGACGGGTTCCTCTCCGGCCTGCACCGCTCGCCGCGCAAGGGGTTCTCGGTGGAGTTCGCCGAGTTTCGCCCGTACCAGCCGGGCGACGACCTGCGCTACGTCGACTGGAAGATCGTCGCGCGCGCCGACCGCTGGGTCGTCAAGCAGTTCGAGGAGGAGACGAACCTCCGCGCGACCGTCGTCCTCGACGTCAGCCGCTCGATGGCGTGGCGCGGCGCGCCGCAGCGCCTGACGAAGAGCGCCTACGCCGAACGCCTCACCGCGGCCATCGCGCTCCTGCTCCTCCGGCAGCGCGATGCCGTCGGACTCGTGCGCGTCGACGACGCCGTGCGCACCGTCGTCGCCCCACGCGCCCGCATCACGCAGTGGCGGCGGATCGTCGGCGCGCTCGATGAGGCGGGGGGCGGCCGCGCCTCGCGCCTCGCCGATGGCCTGGCCCGGGCGTCGCGCCTCTCGCGCCGTCCGGGCCTCGTGCTCCTCATCTCCGACCTGCTGACCGAGACCGAGCCCGTCGCCGATGCGATCCGCACGCTCTGCGCAGCCGGTCACGACGTGACGGTCATGCACGTCATGGATCCGGCGGAGCGCGATCTCGTGGCGACGGGTGACGCGCTCTTCGTCGATCCGGAGAGCGGCGATGAGGTGCCGGCGACCGTCGCCGACGTCCGCGACGCGTACCGTGCGACCGTCGACGCCGCCGTGCGCGAGTGGCGCGAGCTGCTGGGCCGAGCCGGGGCGCGCTACGAGATGGTGATGACCGACGCGCCGTTCGGCGTGCCGCTCCGTCGCGCGTTCGCGGGGCGCTGAGTGCACCTCCTCGCGCCCCTCTTCATGCTGCTCGCCGGCGCGGCGGCCGTGCCGGCGCTGCTCCACCTGATGCGCCGCCGCTCCGGCGTCCGGATCGAGTTCCCGGCGGCGCGCTACCTGGCGCGCGCCGAGCGCGAGCACAGTCGCGAGCTCCGCCTCCGCAACCTGCTCCTGATGCTGCTGCGCATGCTGGCGATCGTCGCCCTCGCGCTCGCCGCCGCCCGCCCCGTCAGTCGCGTCCTCGGCTGGCTCGCCGGTCGCTCGGCGGCAACGATCGGCGTCGCCCACGCGCCGGTCGCCGTCGCCCTCGTCGTCGACAACTCGCTCAGCACCTCGGTCGTCATCGGCGGGCGCACGGTCCTCGACCGGCTGACGGACGGCGCGCAGCAACTGCTTGGCCGCTTGGCACCCGGCGACCGCGTCTGGCTGATCACCGCCGACGGCACGGTGCAGGGCGGTGCCCCGATGGCGATCCGCGATCGGCTCCGCCGGTTGCAGCCGATCGCCGCCGCCGGCGACCCCGAGGCGGCAGTTGCGCGGGGCGCGACGCTCGCCGCGGCGTACGCCCGGTCCAACGGCCTGGGGGATGCGGTCGTCGCCGTCGCGACCGACGGCCAGGCGACGACGTGGAGCAACCGCGTCGAGGTCGGCCGCGCGCGCGCCGTCCTCTGGACCCCACCCGATGCGCCGCCGGCCAACCACGCCGTCGCCCTCGCGCTGGCGCGGCCCGAGCGGTGGACGCCGCGCGGCGCGATCGAGGCCCGGTTCACCGGCGTCGCCGACTCGACGACGTATCGGATCGATCTCGGCACCCGCGCGCTGGCGCGCGGCACGACGAGCGGCACCACGAGCGGCACCACGAGCGGCACCACGAGCGGCACCACGAGCGGCACCACGAGCGGCGGTGACAGCGCGACCGCGACGGCGCTCGTCAGCGCGGCGCCGCCGGAACGCGGCTGGGTCGCTGGGGCCGTCGCCCTCGAGCCCGACGAGCTCCGGGCCGATGACATCCGGCATTTCGCCGTCTGGGTCGGCGATCCGCCCGCCATCGCCGTCGACTCGGCGGTCGGCCCCTTCCTGCGCGCCGCGATGACGACCCTCGCGTCGACCGCGCGCGCGGTCACCGCCGGGGCGACGGGCGCCGGCGCGATCGGGATCGTCTCCGCCGATCGGCTGACGCGGCTCCCGGCGCTGATCGTCGCGCCGACCGATCCGGTGCGCATCGGCGCCGCGAACCGTGCCCTCGAGCACGCCGGCGTACCCTGGCGGTTCGGTGCACAGGTGCGGACCGCTGGCGACCTGCGGGGCGTCGGCGATGATGTCACGGTCGCGATGCGCTACGACCTCGAAGCACGCGGCGCGGGCACCGGCGACACACTGGCGCGCGTCGGCGCGGCACCATGGAGCGTCGCCGGCCCGGGCTACGTCCTCCTCGCCTCGCCGATCGATCTGTCCGCGACGACGCTCCCCGTGCGCGCGTCGTTCGTCCCGTGGCTCGCCGGTCTCCTCGCGCAACGGCTGGCACCTGGCGCCGGCGGCGGCGTCGTCCATGCGGCCCCGGGGGCGACGATCGGCCGCCCGGTCTGGGCCGATGCGTGGCAGGCCGCGGACGGCGGGCCGGTCGTGCCGCTCGTGGCGGTGACGTTCACGGCGCCCGAGTCGGCGGGCGTCTGGTTTCTCGAGCGCGGCGGCTCGCGGGTCGGGGCGCTCGTCGTCGATGCCGAGGCGCGCGAGTCGGATCTCGCCCGACTGTCAACGTCCACCCTGGCGGCGCGCGTACACTCGGAGTCACCGGTGCGCGTCGTCACGCGCGCTGATCGATGGACCGACGCCGTGCTGGCGGGCGACGGCGGCCGCCCGCTGGCGACACCGCTGTTCGTCGCCGCGCTCGCGTTCGTGCTCGCGGAGTCGGCGCTGACGCGTCGCCGCGCGGGCCCGCGCGCGAGTGCCGGCCGGCGAGCACGTGCTGGCCCGCGCGTCGGCACGCGCGCGGCCTGACGGTCGCACCGCCGCTCGTTCCCGCTTCCTCGCTTCCGGCTCCCCCGACGTGGCTCTGCCCCTCCTGCTCGACGCCGTTGACCGCCTCGGTGCGTTCACCCGCCTCGTCAACACGCTCCCCGCTCCGGGGGCGCGGCTCACCGTCGCCGGGCTCGCCGGCTCGGGCGATGCGGTCGTCGTCGCGGCGCTCGCGCGCCGGCTGCCCGGCCGGTTCATCGTCATCGTCACCGAGGGGCTCCCCGAGGCCGAGCGCTGGCTGGCCGATCTCCAGTCGCTGACCGGCAGTGACGGCGTCGCGCTCTACCCGCCCCGCGAGGGGTTCGGCGAGGTCGAGCCGCATGCCGAGGTCGCGGGCGAGCGCGTCGAGACGCTGGAGCGGATCGCCACCGGCGGCGTGCGGGTCCTGCTGACGACGGCCCGCGCGGTGCTCGAGCGCACGCAGCTGCCGCGCGCCGTGCAGGGCGCGCGACTCGAGCTCCGGTCGGGGGATCAGCGCCGGCCCGCCGATCTCGCCGCGCACCTCGAGTCGATCGGGTTCGAGCGCGTGCCGATGGTCGAGGATGTGGCGCAGTTCAGCGTGCGCGGCGGGATCTTCGACGTCTACAGCTTCGGGATGGCCGATCCGGTGCGCCTCGAGTTCTGGGGCGACGCGATCGTCGACCTCCGGCATTTCGATCTCGTGTCGCAGCGCTCGACGCGTGCGGCCGAGATGGCGCTCGTGCTGCCGGTCGACGGCCGCGTCGCCGGCGACGGCGACGGGTTCGATCGCGTGACGATCGCCGAGCTCTGGCCACCCGACACGCTCGTCGTGATCCCGCGCAACACGCACCTCGAGCCGGAGATGCGCCGCACGTGGGACGACGCGCACCACCACGTCGAGCTCGCGCGCCGCCGTGGCGAGGAGACGGCCTCGCGCGCCGAGCTCTATCAGTCGCCGGCCGACGCCGAGCAGCGGCTCGCGCGGTTCGGCACGATCGTCGATCTCGGTGCCGCGGTCACGCCATCGAGCGAGTCGGCGGGGCACCGCGCCGAACTCGTCTTCCCGCTCAGGCCCGCCGAGGCGATCGATCGCGACGTTGCGCGCCTCGCGCGGCTCGTGCAGGACGGCGTGCCGACGCTGATCCTCTGCGACAACGCCGGACAGGCCGAGCGGCTCGAGGAGCTGCTGGGCGAAGGGCGGCGCGATGCGTCGGCGGCGACGCTCGCCGTCGGCGTCCTCGATGGCGGGTTCGTCGTGCCGGGGTCCGATGGCGTCGGGAGCGGCCTTCGCGTCCTCACCGACCACGAGATCTTCCGGCGCGAGCGGCGCATCCGCCGCGCCCGCCGCTACGCGAGCGGGATCGCGCTGGAGACGGTCACCGCCCTCAAGCCCGGCGACTACGTCGTGCATCTCGAGCACGGGATCGGGATCTATCGCGGGATCGAGACGATCTTCGTCAAGGAGAGCACCGTCGAGGTCGCGGTCGTCGAGTACGAGGGGGGCGACCGGCTCAACGTCCCGCTGTATCGCGTCGACCAGCTCGAGCGCTACCGCGCCGCCGGCGACGTCTCGGCCGATGCGCCGGCGCCCAGGCTGCACCGGCTCGGCGGGAAGAAGTGGGCGCAGCAGCGCGACCGGACGCGCGCCGCGATCCAGGAGCTGACCGTCGAGCTCCTCGATCTCTACGCCCGCCGGCAGGTCGCGCACCGTCCGCCGCACGCCCCCGACTCGGCGTGGCAGCGGCAGCTCGAGTCGTCGTTTCTCTTCGAGGACACCCCGGACCAGCGCAAGGCGACGACCGATGTGAAGGGCGACATGGAGCGCGTGCGGCCGATGGACCGCCTGCTCGTCGGCGACGTCGGCTACGGCAAGACCGAGATCGCCGTGCGCGCCGCGTTCAAGGCGATGCAGTCGGGGCGCCAGGTGGCGGTCCTCGTGCCGACGACGATCCTCGCCGATCAGCACGCGCGCTCGTTTGGCGACCGGCTGGCGGACTTCCCGTTCCGCATCGGCGTGATGAGCCGCTTCCAGTCGGCGAAGGAGCAGGCGCAGACGCTCGAGGCGCTCAAGACGAAGCAGATCGACCTCGTGATCGGCACGCACCGCCTGCTCAGTCCCGACGTGACGTTCGGCGATCTGGGGCTGATCATCGTCGACGAGGAGCACCGGTTCGGCGTGAAGCACAAGGAGCGGCTCAAGCAGCTCAGGCTCGATACCGACGTGCTGACGCTGACGGCGACGCCGATCCCGCGCACGCTGCACCTCTCGCTCGCCGGGCTCCGCGACATGACGCTGATGCAGACGCCGCCCCGCGACCGGTCGCCGGTGCTGACGTTTGTCGAACCGTGGGACGATGGGCTGATCGAGGAGGGGATCGGCCGCGAGCTCGATCGCGGCGGCCAGGTCTTCTTCGTCCACAACCGGATCGAGACGATCCAGGCGATCGCCGACCATATCCACGGGCTGGTGCCGCGCGCGCGCGTCGCCGTCGGCCACGGCCAGATGCGCGAGCGCGACCTCGAGGAAGTGATGCGCCGGTTCGTCAACGGCGAGGTCGATGTGCTCGTCTCGACGCTGATCGTCGAGTCGGGCCTCGACGTGCCAAACGCGAACACGATGTTCATCAATCGCGCCGATCACTTCGGCCTGGCGCAGCTCTATCAGCTGCGCGGCCGGGTCGGCCGGTCGCATCGGCGCGCCTATTGTTACCTGCTCGTGCCGGACGCGGTGGATCCCGATGCCGAGCGCCGCCTGCAGGTGCTCGAGCATCACACGGAGCTCGGGTCGGGATATCGCGTGGCGCTCAAGGACATGGAGCTCCGCGGCGCCGGCAACATCCTGGGGCCGGAGCAGTCGGGGTTCGTGCAGGCGGTCGGGTTCGACATGTACCTGCGGATGCTCGAGGAGCAGGTGCGGAAGCTCCAGCGCGGCCCGGGTTCGACGCGGCCGGCGCCGGCCGACGTCTCGCTCGACGTGCCGGCGTATCTCCCCGATGACTACATCCCGTCGCAGGACGCGAAACTCGACGCCTATCGGCGGCTCACGCGGATCGATGACGCGGCCGCGATCGATGCGCTGCAGGCCGAGCTGCGCGACCGGTTCGGCCCGTTGCCGCCGGCGGCGGCCGCGTTCTTCGCCGCCGCGGTGCTGCGCGTCGTCGGCGGACATCTGGGGGTCGAGGGGATCCTCGTGCGGGGCGCGGAAGCCCGTATTACGTTTCGGCCGGATGCGGTCCCGCGCATGAAGGGCCTCTCCGCGGCCTTTCACGATGTGCAGTTCCAGACCGAGGTCCGCCGTACACAACCGCTATCATTGAAGCTCACCCGCCTTGGCGGTGTCGAGCTCCTCGACGGAGTCGTTCGGGCGCTACGGAGTGTCGTCTCGTGACCGCCTGCCCGTCGCTCGCCCCGATCCCATACCTGTGCCCGCTCCCATGACCCGTCCCGTTCTCGTCTGTCTGACGACGCTGACCGTCGCCGCCTGCTCCGGCTTCAAGGAGGCGATGACGGCGCACGTCGACACCGTCGCCTCGGCCGGCTCGCAGGCCCTGTCGGTCGATCGGCTGGCGTCGCTGCTCGCCCATTCGAAGGCCCCGCTCCAGAAGGACGTCGCCCGCCAGGTCGTCGACGTCTGGATCGACTATCAGCTGCTCGGTCTCGCGGCGGCCAACGGCGACTCGCTGAAGAGCAAGAAGGACCTCGATGTCTCCCTCTGGGCGATCATCGGGCAGGCGAAGGCGAAGAAGCTCTTCGAGGGAATGTTCAAGGCCGACACGTCCGGCAACGCCGCGAAGTACGCGGCCGGCGACGTGCTCTCGGCGCGCCACATCCTGCTGATGCCCCCGCGTGGCGACACGGCGAAGGCGGCCCTGGATTCGGTGCGGAAGAAGGCGGAGGCGCTCCGCGCGAAGGTGACGCCGGCCAACTTCTCCGAACTGGCGCAGCAGAACAGTCAGGATCCGGGCTCGGCGCGCAACGGCGGCGACCTCAAGGTCTTTCAGAAGGGACAGATGGTCCCCGAGTTCGAGACCGCGCTGCTCGCGACGAAGCCGGGCACCGTCGCGCCGGGCGTCGTGAAGACGCAGTTCGGCTACCACATCATCTACCGGCCGACGTACGACGAGGTGCGCGGCACCGTCGCCGAGGCCGCGGGCACGCGGCAGAAGCAGCAGGCGGAGAGCACGTACTTCGCGCGCCTCGACTCGACCGGCCACATCGTGGTGAAGCCCAACGCGGCCGTCGGCGCCAAGTCGGTCGCGACGGACATTCAGGGTCATCGCTCGGACAACGCGGTCCTCGCCACGTCCACGGCCGGCGACTTCACGGCCGGCCGGCTCGCGCAGTGGCTGTCGCTCTTCCCCGCGGCGCAGCGCGCGCAGCTCGCGCAGCTCCCCGACACGGCGGTCCCGCCGATCGTGAAGAACTTCGTCCGCAACGAACTCGTGCTCCGCGCGGCCGACAGTGCCAAGGTCGTCGTCGACTCGGCGCAGCTCGCCGAGATCACGAAGAACTACGAAGGGCTGATCACCAACGCGTGGACGCTCCTCGGCGTCGATCCGAAGCAGCTGACGGACAGCGCCAAGGGGCTGACGCAGCGCGAGCGGCTCGCCGCCGCGCACGTCGAGACGTATCTCGAGCGACTGCTGACGCAGGCCCCGGGGACGCGCTTCGTCGACGTCCCGAGCCCGATCGAGGGGCTGCTTCGCTCGAAGTACGAGTCGCAGGTCAACGAGGCCGGGCTGGATCGCGCGCTGGCGAAGGCGACCGCGGAGCGGAAGTCCGTCGACTCGACGCGTACGGCGCACGAGCCGCCGTCGGCGGTGCCGCTCCCCGGCATGTCGCCGGCTGGCGCACCGGCCTCGCCCGCACCGGCCGGTCCGACGCCCGCGACCCCGCCAGGCGCCGCCCCGTCAGGTGCTGCCCCGTCAGGTGCTGCCCCGTCAGGTGCTGCCCCGTCAGGTGCTGCCCCGCGTGGCAAGTAGCGGACGCAACAACCGCATGGGACGTGGGGTAGTGAGTCCCATGCGGACCCTGCGGCGTCTCTCATGGTCGATCGGCCGGCTGCCGGTCGGCCTGGCGGTCGCCGTGATCGTCGCGCAGGGCGCGCTCGCGCGCGTCGGCTCGGCGCAGACCCCGGCGCCCGCGGACACGACGCACCCGGCCACATCGCCGACCCCCGCGCCGGTCGCCGACACGACGCATCCGGCGGCACCACCGGCCACCCCGCCGGCCGCGACGACGACGACGGCCGCGCCGCCGCCGGCGTCAGGGGCGACTGCCTCGACGACCGCGACGACACCGCCGCCGACCACGGCGCCCGGTGTGCCCGAGGTCGCGCCGGTCGGCGGGCGCTCGTATCCGCTCGAGCGCGTCGTCGCGGTCGTCGGGGATGAGCCGGTGCTCTGGAGCAGCGTGCTCGAGGCGATCAACGTGCGGCGCGCGCAGGGGCTGCAGGTGCCGCCGGATTCGGCGGGGCAGGCGAAGATGGTCGCCGACGTCACCAACGATCTGATCGACCAGGAGCTGCTCGTGCAGCGCGCGAAGGACCTCAAGATCGATGTCGCCGACGAGGATGTCACGCCGGAAGTCGATGCGCAGGTGAAACGCGTCCGTGGGCAGTTCGCCAGCGAGGCGGAGTACCGGAGCGAGCTCAAGAAGGCGGGCTTCGGCTCGCCGGAGGAGTGGCGCAAGGGTTTGATCGAGCAGAACAAGCGCTCGGCGCTGCAACAGCGGGTGATCCAGAAGCTGAAGGAGGACGGCAAGCTGCTCTCGGCGACGGTGAGCGAGGCGGACGTCGACAAGGCGTTCGACGCCAACCGCGACAAGCTCCCCAAGCGGCCGGCCCAGGTGACGTTCCGCCAGATCGTCATCGCGCCGAAGCCCTCGGCGGCCGAGAAGTACGCGGCGCACGCCAAGGCCGACTCGATCCTCGCCGATCTCAAGCACGGCGCCGATTTCGCCGAGCTGGCCAAGCGGGAGAGCATGGACCCGGGGACGAAGTCCGTCGGCGGCGATCTTGGCTGGAACCGGCGCGGCAACATGGTGCGCGAGTTCGACGCATGGATGTTCGCGCTGCCGCCTGGCCAGCTGAGCCCCGTGATCGAGACGGTCTTCGGATACCACATCATCAAGGTCGACCGGGTGAAGCCCGGCGAGGTCAAGGCGAGCCACATCCTGATTCGCTGGTCGATCGACTCCGCGCAGGAGACGATCGCCCGGCTGCGGGCGGACAGTGTCCTGGTGCAGTGGAAGGCCGGCGTGCCGTTCGACACGCTCGTCGCCCACTACCACGACCCCAACGAGGAGAAGGGGAGTCTCCAGCCGTTCCCGCGCGACTCGCTGCCGCCCAGCTACCAGAAGGCGTTTGCCGGGAAGCGGGCCAAGGACTTCGTCGAGCCGTTCCCGATCCTCGACCGGACGAACAACACGACGAAGTTCGTCGTCGCGCAGATCATTTCGGCCGAGGAGGGGGGCGACTACACGGTAGCTGACCTCCGGCAGCAGATCCGCGATGAGCTGAAGCAGGAGCGGTCGATCCGCCGGCTGCTCGACTCGCTGCGGCGCGACACCTACGTCTCGGTGCGGCTCGACCCGGACCCCGGGCCGAGGTCGGCCTCGCCCGTCACCTGACGGCGGCCGCCCTGACGCCCGCGACGACGCGCGCGCGACTGGCGGTCACCCTGGGCGATCCGCGCGGCATCGGCCCCGAGATCGTCGCC
>Ga0209611_10011347_pt1 | contig 12870 bp, 5 predicted proteins | sample S1TSphgellanicum_3_FD_187693 | JGI IMG/M metagenome (GOLD analysis project Ga0209611, IMG submission 187693) | Host-associated microbial communities from peat moss isolated from Minnesota, USA - S1T2_Fc - Sphagnum magellanicum MG (SPAdes) (version 2) | ecosystem: Host-associated > Plants > Peat...
CTTGCTTGTATCTCAATGCTTACTTGAAGTTGATGTAAGGAGCTTAAGAAAATCACACAAGAGTTTGAAAAGAAAAGAAAACAACTTGAAAATCATGAAAGCTTGAACAATGTGCTTGAGAAACATGGAAAAACAAAATCAAAGAGAACAATGTGCTTGAAAAATGAAAACACTAAAAAAACAAAATAAAACCCTAAAGGTCTTAAATGGAATTGGAATTGAATTTTTTCGAAAAAGTCAATTTGATTTCAACTTTCAATTGGTCTTGGAATTAAACCCTAAATTTGGTTTCGATTTCTTTTTAATCATAGATTTGGGGGGACAATTCCCACCCAATTTCAATAATTGGATCCTAAACATCCAATTCCAAGTCCATTTAATTCCAAAAACCTAGCCAAATTTTGGTCCTAGTTTTGGATCCAAGTGGACCCAATTCAAGTTTGGTTCTTGGAATGGAATCGAAATTGGTTCTAGGTAATTTAGGGTATTGTGTTCATCAAAGTACCTAGCCAACATTGATCAACAACCTAGAATACAAATTATGGTGGGGAATGGAAATGTTAAAGTAGCAATATTCACTTTGCTATTGACAATTGTCGATTTCTTTGGTGAGTATTATATAATTTTCAAATGGTGTCATGCTTGGGTGAGCTCTTTAGAAAACATATATATTGGTATTCGATATGAAGAAAATAGGGTGGAGCAATGTCCATAGTCCATACCCAATATATGTATCTAATCATTAATGGTTATTACATTTTTCTTCCTTCTTTTTCTTGTCAAAATATATGGTACATAAACACTAAACCCCCATAATCCCACAATAGTGAGTAATGGAATATTTTTCTTTTTGGAAAGTTAAACTAGAAATGATAAATATGGTTTTAAATGCGGAATGCCTAATGACATCCAAATATAACTTCAAATCTCATCCAATATATTATTAATATTTATTTTTTGAAATATTGTGATAAGAATGGAATTTTGTGTTAAAAGTTGAACTAACATATTTAATTGTTCAAGAATGTGGATGTTAGTCTAAATGTATGACCTCCACAATAACAAACAAATTTTCATAAAAAACCACATTGCATACACCATACTCTCAATAAACATTTCACATAAATTTTCATTTGCAAATTCATATATGTCAAGATGGGTTAAATGTTGATTCACACAATGACCTATCACAACAATAAACATTACAATGCTCTTAATTTAAACATCATCAATTCAAAGAATTTTTTTTAATGCATCCACAAAATCCTTTCATAAAATATGTGTGAAATCGAGCCATTCATGTGTGTGACCTTACTCTCCATCCTAATATTTTTTGGTTTACGTATTGCAATCCTTAAGTTAGATTCACACTAAGGTGATAAAGGAAACAAACTAACCCTAATTTTATCTCATTCACACAAAATGAATAAAACAACCCACAAAATGAGGTGCCAAGTGATGTGTCATTAGCATTGAGTAGGGTAAATGCTTTGAGATATTTTATCCTTGTGAATAAATATCTTCAATTTTTATGGATTTGGCTTCAAGTTAAATCAATAGAATAGAATAAGGAAGTTAATTTGACCCCTTGATTTCAAAATATTAAAATATTCCCCTCTATTATTTATTTTTCATCTAAATTTGTCATTTAAATTTTTTACTCTAGGTTTGAACCCCTCAATGTAAGGTTAAATTTATTCCCTTTAATTATTTTTATCTATTTTTTTTAGTGAAAAATGCAAGGGTAAATTTACTCCTTGAACTTGAATTAGTACTTCAAGCCCCCAACCAAAGTTTTGTTTTTCAATTTTGTGATGTTGTTCTAATGGTGATTAGTCCATAAATATATTTAGCCAAATTTGGCAATATTCAAAATATGAAAATATAAAATTTGAAACACCATTTCATTTTGTAGGCAACTTTGATGATTTTTGGCAAAAATAATTTAATTGGTTTTCTGAGGTTTTTTTTTTTAAAAAAAAGGGAGTTTGCAACATAATATTGTTTTTTGAAAATATCTTTCGAAAAATGGCAAAAATTCACCACAAAAAAATCACTACCCCCGACCAAAAGTGGCTTAAATGGAATAATAATACCTTTTGTTATCCCTTGGTGTGAATCCAACTTTAGCCATTTAATGGGATTTGTGCCAACTATATATATTTGTTATTTAGGAAATACTAATGGGCATGGTAAGGTAGTGTTTTGGGACTTGGTGAAAAGCATTGCAATTATGTCATTCTCAAAACACTAACAACCACATTAGCCAATGTTTGAGATGGAAATTTGGCAACATGCATCATTTTTAAAACATGAATGATCACAAATACCAATGTTTCAATGAGAAACCTCACCGGAAAAAAAAAAAAGTACACTAATGGCCACCTCCATTAGAACTTTAGCAAGAAACATAACAACATAATTAATTTATTTAACCCTCAATGCATGCATGGGATGCATGGTACTAATGTATGATTACAAGGTTATTAGGATACATGCCCTAGATAAATGCATGGTTTGAAGCCATAAGATTGGGTGAATAGTATGGCAATTCACACAATTCATCACTAAAACGTTGAAACAATGAACCATTGCACTTAGATAGACTTATGATTACACAATTGAATTCTCCTAAGGATTTCAATTGTGTTTAATCTTTTTGTCTCATGTCCTTACTATTTAAGGTAAGGCAACCTCCCCACAATTATATGAAAAGCTCATTGAGTAAAAACCCCACACAAATGTTGTGTTTTGTTTACCCCCCAACCTCATCATTATTCCCTAACCCATATTACATGCCAACAATTTTTTTGGGGGGCAAAGTTTTGCCACTTTTGAACCAAAAAAATTGGAAAATTTGGAAAAGTGTAAATTTCACCAACAATTACTTTTTTTAAATTAAAATCAACAAAATTTGAAACCACAAAATTGGAAAAGCAAAACAAACATTGTTACATGCCATGTCTTCAACATACAACACAATGCGAGATTTGCAAGTAATTTTTTTTTCACACCTCATATTTGCAAATTTTAGAAAACATTTACATTGTTATGGTAGTTTTCTTCATGCAACTAATTTTTCTTCAACAACACATGGAACATGTTTGGACTATCATTTTAAACATCCATCACTTCTTGAGGGTGAAAACTTATGTGTTGTGGAAGCACAAATTAGATTGTTCTCTTGTTGATGAACTACCTTGAAATCGATTATGAATCATTCCATGGAATGTTATAGGACCAAATTGATGGCCTCCCATCTCATATATGAAAAATGAATGAACCACATTGAAATCAATGGATCACAATTTGAAGCAATCCACTTTAGTTTTCTAAGACATGATTTTTTTTATCACCTCTTGATTTTTCATATTGTTGTATTTCAAAGTTGGCCCAAAACTCAACACCTTCCAAGCACATAAATAAAAAAACTTGCAAATTTAACATTGTTATTATTTAATATCCACAATATTTTCATTGATATACCATAGCCTAGGGTCAATTTCCACATTGACAAAACGAAAAAAAATCAAAATCAGAAAAATTAATTAATTTTTAAAAATTGAAATTATTCAATTTTCCATGTGACAATTTTCACAAAAAATCATTTCACTATTTTGAGGATTATTTAATGATGAAACTGACCTTAGGCTAAGGTATTCCAAGAATAATGTTTAGACACAATTCCTAATAATTTTAATTGCTTTCAAATACAAGAAAACAAAACAAAATAGGAGACGTTAATGAATTACATTTTTTAATTTTTTGGCACATGAGACTTTGGCATGTAAATTAAACCCACCTTAAACTTTTAAAAATAACATACTAGATTTCACAATAGAGTGAACACAATTGGAACGAGTGCAATGGTGTGATTCAAGTTAATGAACAATAATTTCTATTATGTAATATTCAACAAGTAATTGTTATCCTAAGCTCATAATCTTGAGATTTTACTTGCAATGTTGCAAGTATAATTCATTTGCATTGTATGTAAAAAAAAACATGTCAAGTGGTGAAGTTTAGTGAACACATAACTTTCTCTCTATTCAATTTTTTTACAATTCAATGAAGATTAAGTGTTTTGGAATATTAATAAACATGAATTTTTTGGAGACAAATGATGAGGTTTTATGGAGTGCTTGACAATTTTGTTAACAATTATATATAATTGTTAAAAAAAAACCTCCTTAAATCTCTTTGTATATCTTGCATGCCATTCTAGTGTGAAGTGTGGACAACCCATTATGGTGTGGTTTGTATTAATAGGCAATTCATTGTTTTCCATACCTCAATGGATCAAACTCGGGGTACCTATTTTATTGTTCCTTCTATTAATTAGTTCATGGGTGCCCTCACAAAATTTCTTTTTGGTGTGTGTGTGTGTGTGTGGAAGGAGCCACATTGAAAGTTAAATTGCATGCAAACAAAACAAATATAGGATAAAATTGCCTCACGTCATTGGTTGCAAGAATGTTTTTTGCCTACCCATGTTCTTTGCCATTTTTGGCTCGGGCTAATGAACTATGGGTGTATTTACCTATTGTTGGTTGCTGACTCAACTAACTTGTTCAGCAAACAATTGTGTTTTTCTTCACTACTAGAAGAAGGTTTAAATAATCATAATTTTATTATTATTAATAATATTTTTCAAAATTATTAATAAATATATTTTTTTTAAAATTAAATCCAGATTCTCCACTTTAAATTTTGCTTTGTTTAGACTCCAATACACTGGTCAATATATCCTAAAATTTCATCCATCTTTCTTCTTGCTCTCTTCTTTTCTAGGGATTGGGGGTGGTGGTGGCCCAACATCAATCATCCCATGCATGCATATGACCCAACCTCATTGGAAAACCTCTAGAGAGAGAGAGAGAAAGAGGACAAAACAAAGAGAACCCAAAACAAAAGTGTCATAAAAAAGAGCATCATTGCAACTTCCTATGTAGGTACTTAACCTCACCTTCTTGTGTTGCTTCTCCCTTGCAATTTCCTATGCACCCACACACTACAAACAAGATGTACTTAAATAAAGTGAGAGAGAGAGAGAGAGTAAGTGAAGAGTATATATATATATAAGTTTAGTCTTCCTTTGTGCTATTAAGCTTCCCCAAGCTTTGTAATATTGTGATGGGGTTGCCTTCGCTTTGCGTCATCTTGTTATTCCAACACATGATTTTGGAACTTTTGGACCAAGAATGATCTTCTTTCTACTACATTTCTAAAATCTAACAAGACTAATGCACAAACCTTTTGGGGGCAAAGAATATTGTACTAGTGTTTCTAAAGACTATAACATCATCTCATTGGGGAACATATCATGAGGAATATATATATGAGGTGTTTCATTTGCCCTCACCTGAAGAAGCTTATAATCCTCCCAACTCACCCACCTTAAAATGGAATTTTTATTCTGTGAGCTTCTTCAACTCATCTTTGTTCCTCTTGTTATGTGCTTAGAGTTTATATTCCTAACTTTTCACCAAGGCTTATGTTGAGATCATTAAGGTTAAATTCATTATCAATAATCAATTTTGAACAATAGCACTCAAAGAGTTTTTTGCTTACAATTTGGTTAATTGTTGTTTTCATCACATTATTTGATTCCTTGTCCTTTGCCCTATGCTCAATTGTAAATCTTAGCTTTTTCATTTCTCTTTGTTTCTATTCTAGCTTAACAATGTTATTGTTCCTTTAGCTCCCTTTTCATAAGTCGACAGAAATGAGTTTGCACAATGTTTAAATTGGGGATTTTCATCGTTCATAGTTGGAATGTTGATGTTTGGCTAATAGAAAGGGTATTTTACAAAGCTTATAAACTTATTGTTATTAATTAATTGGTCCTTAACTTTTTACATGGACATGATGGTTGGAATGTGTTGGCAAAGGTGAACAACAAGCTCAAACACTTGGCATTTATTCGTTTTGTTTTTTTAATTGTAGCATTGGTGATGCAAGTGAAGATCATATTAGCAATGGTGGGTGGTTTTTTAAAGCTGAAGTGGAAGAGGTGTCACGTGGATATGACAATGACCAAACAAATGAAAGCTTGGTGAAGCTTTGGTGAGACAATTTTGGAAGAGGTATGAAACAACATTCAATGCAATGTGCTTGTAGCACTTATAGTAAAAATCTAACAAGTATGTATTATATTGTGTATTATTATTTGAACATAATTGAAATCATATTTGTTACAAGTTGTTTGTTTTGGGATTATTGACCAAAGATGTTTCTAAATGTTTTTTGTTTCACATCTTTTGTTTCTATTCATGATATTTTGCAACAAAGGGAAAAAAAACTTCAAACAAGGTCATGTTTAGATGCGTTATTTTGATGAAGTTTTTTGCAATATTGGTTGTGGTGTTGTTGAATACAACGAATTCATCTTGATGATGTATGAGTTGTTGATGACCTAAAATGAATTATAGACAAAATCTTCATGAGGTTATTGTTAATGTACATGGGGTGATGAAAGTTTTGCAATTAATTTGTTCTGGATGGGATTTTGCATGTTTCAAAGAAAGTTTCATATTCAACATGTTGGATAAATTTTTCATGTGTGTTGTTTGAACCACATCTTTCAACATTTGTTGGGAAATAATGGTTCAAAATCAAGAACATATCATCGAGGTTATAATTTTCACAATTATAATGGTAATGGTGTACAAGATGATATGATAGTGGTGCTCATGCAAAAGAGTTGTTTGTACTTGTGAATCTATGCAAACCATAAGAAAATTTTGAATAGCACCTTGAAAAATATTCATGACAAACTAAACAAAAAAAATCAATATATGAAAAGGACAAATGTTGTTGTGAGTTGTTGTTTGAAAATACTAATGATGTTAATCAAAGTTGATATAGGTGAGGCATATACAAGGTGAAATAGGTGTGGTTGTCATTTTGACAATTCTAGAAGATTAAAGGTTTTTTTTTAATGAAATTATGGTTCAAGAACTATTAGGTTTCAAACGATGCAATTGTTGTAATGAATAATTGATGGTTTTTTAATCACAAGGATTTTTCACCCATTAGATAGCCAACCTTCAATAATTTCTTACAATGTATATATGCATTCTTGAAGTATTTCAATGATTAAAGTTAGCATGCACACATATTCACCGATCTTCTTATGATTGTTGTTATTTCATGGATATCAATTGAAGAACATGTTTGAAATGTGATTGTACATGAATTGAAAATGTTGAATAACATGTTCATTGATCATTTAATTTTGGTTTATGAAATTGTGTTTTCTATAATGAATAAGAGGAGGGATGAAAGCTTGCAATTGTTTGGTATTTTTGAAATATATTATGGTACAAAATGTCCATGGTCATTCAAGGAAAAAAAAAAATCTTTACTTTTGTGAATACTTCATGATGTTTAAGAACAATATTGTAGATCAATCAACACATAAAATCAAATATATATTGTAAAGTTTGAACATCTTAGCCAAATCTCAAAGCTGCATTTGTTATAAAGTTGCCCAAAAAATTTTGTTTCAGTAATTATTACTTTCATACTATTAATCATTTTGCAACTATATAGTATAAAACAACATTTTCAATTCAACTAAAGTTTAACATGATTTTTCTTGTGGACATCTTTCATCTTAATTATAAATTATTTTTTTCCCATTTGTTGGTTTTCATTTTGATGTGTAAAGGATTGGTAGATTTATGTCATTGTAATGTTGCTTTCAAATTTGTGATGAAAATAAAAATTGTGTTGTTGTTTTGGTTGTTGCTAACATTTTATTGAAGATGTGAATGATTATTGTAAAAATACATTAATCATGCATTGCTTTAAACTCTTGAATTTTATATGGTCCCAAACTAATATTATTTTATAAATTTAGATATTAAAGTTTTTATTTTACTCACCATGTTTAACATTGGAAATTTCATGTTGATTTTGAGGTTGTAAACTTGGCATTTGTTGATCTTGCTTGTATCAGTTCAGGCTTAGGAATGTACTAAAATGCTCAAAGACTTTACTTTCTTATTTTTATATCATAAACAAAAATGTTACAAAACACATATTATCTAGTTATGTCATTTAGTCCCAACTCAAAAAATAAAGTCCCAACCCAACTTAAAGTCCTTGTCTTGTGCACATGGATTCATAATCGATGGTTCATATTTACATGAACTTCATCAATACTAGAAACCATGTATACCACATCTTCATCACACAATCATAAGCACCAAAAGAACAAGCTATAAGAAAATGACAACATGTCACCTACATGTGTTCAAGAATTTCACACCTTAAGAATTCCAAACCAAAGGTGAGATATGAATTCAAGTTTTTATCTTTTAATTTCATAATTGGCACCTTGTAAAATCAACTTGAACATCAACGTATGGGAGGAATCAACATTGTTGGTATCCCTATAACTTAAAAGAGCTCACAAAGCATACACACAAACTTGTATGATTTAAAGGGTGCACATGTATGTGCACATGTTAATTTTGGGATATGAAAACACGTTTGTGAATATTATGTATTTAAACTAATAGTCTTTTGATATACACACTTGTATTGCTCTTTAATCGAATCGAGTTAAAAAAACCCCAACTATCACACAAAATGTGCATTACCAATACTTAGATTTCAATCATATGAAAATCTTGGATTCCATAACGAAAACCCCAAGGCACTTGGATATTTATAAGATTCCCATTCCTTAGAGCATTTGTAACACAATACTTGTAAATTGTTTTTTTAAATTTTCTTTTTCCCTTGTACATTTTCTAGATTTGTGATGTGTTTATTAATAAAGTTTTGCAAGGTTAATACACAAGCAGATTCACAATAGAAACCAACCAAAATTAATGACATTGTGGTTCCCACCCCGACATTTGCATCATCAAAATTGGGCCGGCCCCATCATTTTTTAAACCCCACTCTAGCACCAACACAAATTGTATTGTCATCACCAAATGTTCAAGCATGATGAGCAAGAACAATTTTTGTTTTTATATATATAATTATTTTTAATTATTTTTTTAAAAAAATTAGAAATTTAAATTTAAATTTATTATTATTAAATTTTAATGCTTCTATTTGGAGATTTGGAGACTTGTGACTTGACCTCTACTACAATTTTTTGCACCATAGTTTCCTATTGCACAAGTAAATGCATGGGATTTGTCAAAAGAATTCCTTATATGTGTGATCTCTTACTATTATTGTCATTGGAGAAGTAATGCTTTGGAAGTCAACATGTAAACAAAAACTTTAGTCAAAAGATAGAACAATGAAACAATGACATGAGACTAGTTGGAGAACACTAGATGCATTGCCATAAGAACTTTGGGTGGGGACTACCAACTTTCAATACCATGAAGTTAGCCTATCGATGATAAATAAAATAAAGTTTTTGTCACACAACTCAATTGTCAATAAGAACAACTTTTAGGATCAATAGCTTCTCCTCCTCCTCCTATACTTGACAACACAAAAAATCAAACTAGGTTCAAAAAAGAGATGATTTTGAAATTGTTTGGTCCTATCTATAGCAACGTGTTAAGTTCCTAGTATATGAATTTTGTAGCAATTCAAACCATGAAGGTTTTGAGATCATTTGATGGGTTTAGGGTTTAGGTGCAGGGTGGAACACAACATTCTTGCTATTAGCTATGACCTACAAACTCCCAAATAACCTTATTCTTGCTAGGTTAGTTTGTAGGTCTAAGGTGGAAATGCTCTTATACCATTGTCCATGATTTAACAAAGTTTTTTTGTTTTTGTTTTTGTTTTTGTTTTGTTTTTTTTCTATTTGAATGAATATTCATTATTCATAACATAATGTTTTTTCAAAAACCCAAATGGACAAACATGGCTTGGTTCTCACATATGAATAGATAAGGAAAAACATCCAAAACTTTTTTGCACACCCTAAAGTTGGCACGCCATTGGTTATAGCAAAATTGTTGTATTGTACAAACTTTCATATAAATGACATATTATATATGCCACAAAAATCATGTCAATATTTGGTAGGTATTCATTTTATTCCATTAAACTGATATGAAATTATTATTAAAATTTAGGAAAAAAAAAATGAATAAATTTGTTGATTTTTTTTCCCATCTCCTAAATTTTTCAAATAATAATAATTAATAATTGAAGTAAAATAAGGCCAAATTTTCAAAAACATTTAATATTGTGTTGTTGTTGATGGGTTTTTCCCTTATCTTTTCTTTTTTTCTTTTTTTTTGGGTGCAAATGAAGCATTATGATAATAATTTAACAGACAAACAACTTTTTACATTATTTTCCTATCCTAATTTGCCCAAATGAAAATACCCTTGGGTGGACCACTAGGAACCACCTCAAGGATTCAAATTTTATCACATTCAAATTTTCATAACATTAACACAAAATTTGAATGCGATAAATCTTTGTGATACTCCCCCCCCCCCCATCCCCCTAAATATATTGCATCATTGGAGCTACTCTCTTGCTTAGCCTCAAAGTATATAATAAGTAGACATGAAAACACAATTTATTTTCACAAAGTATAATAAGAAGACCCAAAATGATGATGATCATCATAACAACTTTAATAACACCATAACTTATTATATTATCTCTTAAAGTAAGTCTATCCTTGATTTGCACATTTTTCGAACTTATAAAAGAAACATAATTTGGTAACCATGATCACTTTTCCAATGACAAAATACAAACAAAAATCAACCACCACCTGTCATGCATTCTTTAAGAATTCATGAGTGAGTATTCATTCATTCCTTCAATCAAAAACTTGTCATGCATTCTTTAAGAATTCATGAGTGAGTATTCATTGATTCATTCAATCAAAAACTTGGGACAAGAGAGTTGTGTGACTTGCATAACTAATTTGTAACCCCATGTGGTGGTGGCATAGATTGAGTCACACTATAATATAGGTATAACACTTGTTGTATCAAACACCCAATTCACTTTCTCTTGATATTATTATGTACACAATCCTATCTTGTGCACTAATATCCCCTCCCCCACCAACTTTTGTTGATGACTCTTCCTTATTAATACATGTCATTGACTTTCTTTTCCACAAGAGAGAAACAAAGAAGATGAAGTTTCCACAAGAGTTGAAACACTTTCCCCACCCAAAACATCAACTAAATTGCTTGAGTTGCATACAACATTTTTTTCAAAGAAAAATCAACACCCATCCTTCTTGAAGTTGTCTCAAATGGCAACATGTCGAGAATGGCCCATTATCTTGGGCAAGGATTTCTTAACCTGGGGTCCAAAGAGGTGCTTTTATTGGGGAGTGGCCCAATGTTCTCAAAATATCGATGATGGGCCAATCAAGGTGGCCCCCTTCAAAACAAAAAGGAAATTAGAGTTGTAATCACATCCATGAATGAACACTAAACTCCAAAAGCCAAGAAATCTTGAAAATTTGTTGATATATGGGCGATTTTAAAAAAATCTATAATATGATGATCCTCGGAGGATTCCAAAGACAATTCCAAAGACAATTCCTATCATATCATATGGTCGTCTCTAAACATTTCTAAAAACAATTCTAAAAACAACTAATTCATTTTCAAGCTTAAATTGTCTCATTTCTTTTTTAAGAACTATGTCCTTTCCTACTAACTTTCCTCATAAGTACCTCCCTCAATTCCTAATAATTACCTCCACCGTTACGACTACCTCACACTCCTTCTCCCTACTCATTAACATGGATATGAAAAAACAAATTAACATGTGTCGTTTCATGTCCATGAAATTTATATTAGTATTTAATTTGACATCAATATAAATAATTACAAATTATTGAAAACCATATGAAAACATTCATTATATTTATATTATTTATTTATTTATTTATTTATTTTTATCGTCATTGGTAGTGCACATAAGTAAGTGCCTAGAGCCCAAATTTATATGAATCACACTAATATACCTATCATACTTCAATAGTCCTTGGGGGGTAAAGACGCTCTAACCATGTCCCCTCTAACCATGTGCCCCACAATGGTCATGCCCTTACCATTAGGCTAGGCCAAAATAGGTGATGAACACAATTGGGAATAGAAATTCCGCTTGGCCAATGAGGAATTGCAACATGCACCCAATAGACCCAATTAGTTAGTTAGCTTTTCTTTTTTTTTAATTTTTAAATTTTTATATACATTTTTAAATTAATTAAATTTTTGGGGAGAGAGGAGAGGAGAGGAGGGTGAAGAAGTTTAATGGAAAGGAAAAGACCCCACCATTAATGGAGTACCTAGACCTATGAAGGGCCCTCCTTCTAGAGTAGGTATAGGTATAGCTTTTGAGGTCTAGTCTAGGGAAACTTTTGTTCAGGCACCTTCTAGTGACCTTTCGCTTGAGAAATTTCCAACACAAGAGGTCTTGAGTCTGAAGTTTTACCCTCTTTTTATTTATTTACAAAAAAAAAAGACAAACATATCACCCCCCAATATATACATATATATATATATATAATTAAATTAAATTTTAAAAATTAAAAAACAACCAAAATTTCAATCCTTTACAATCTTGATGCTTTTTGTTTCCTTTTTTTTTGCATTCTTTTTTTTCTTTTTTTTTAAATTTTAAAAAGAAAACTTGGATGTTTTCTTGGCTTGGCTTGGCTTGACTTGCTTTGCTTTGCTTTTGCTTTTGCTTTGCTTTGTTTTGCTTTGCTTTGCTTTTGCTTTTCCTTCATCCCTCTCTCCCTCCCTCCCCCCACCCACCACCCAAATGTTATTTATATCCCATTTCCCCTTCTTCATTTGCATTCATGCCGACACAACAACCTAATTTAATTGCATCCTTGTCTCACAAAAAGAGAGAGAGAGAGAGAGAGAGAGAGAGAGAGAGAGAGAGATT
>Ga0209611_10011348_pt1 | contig 12869 bp, 9 predicted proteins | sample S1TSphgellanicum_3_FD_187693 | JGI IMG/M metagenome (GOLD analysis project Ga0209611, IMG submission 187693) | Host-associated microbial communities from peat moss isolated from Minnesota, USA - S1T2_Fc - Sphagnum magellanicum MG (SPAdes) (version 2) | ecosystem: Host-associated > Plants > Peat...
TCTATGAGGAATCTCGGGCTCAATAGTGTGGCAACAGAAGTTGGTGCTGGAATGCACATCATGGCTTGGTCCGAAGATCATGTCATCGAATCCAGAAGCATCACTGCTGAAGGTGAAGTGGCATCTTCCGTACCTGTCGAGATCGATGACGAAGAAACGCAACTTGAGGTTGACGATGCTGAGTGTGGAAACATCGTGGCAGTTCGGATCAAAAAACTTCATCAACGCTGGCATTTTCCTAGCTATCATCAAGGCCGCTTGAGTATTTAGTAATCATTTAATATACATTGATTTTCTATACACATGTACATAATAATATATTGTGACATTTCATTACGTCATAAGAATTTGTTGAAAAGTTAAAAATGGGTTGCCAAACCCATTTGGTGAAAAAAATTATTACTAAATGACAAAAATTGTTGAATGTCAAAGGGTATGATACATGTTAAAGGAGGTTGTGGCATACGTTCAATGGAATATTTTGGGGTCATATTTTTTTCCTTTCATCTATTTATTTCTCTTAGTTCATTGCTTTTAACTAATATTTTAAAATCATTGAATAAGAGCCATTTTGGGGGTTAAAGGAAAATAAATTGCATTTTTATCTTAGTGTGTCAAAAGCAATTTTGCAATGGATTGTTCATACGTGCTTATTTAGATATGTGATTTGAAATTTTTTTCATCACAATTCATTAATTGATTGGTGTTTGGGCTGGTAACATTGATGGAACATTTCTTTCTTCATAATCCTTAGTTGATTCATCAATACAACAAAGCTTTGAAGAAAAAAATGCATTGTTGACCAAGTTGCTCTGGTAAAGTGAAGACTAAATGTACCTCTTTGCCTTCACCATTTGGTTATACTTGAGCCAAAACAAAGTGTAGCTATTTTGTGACAGTTTTGTATGCTTTTGTTTACAAATGGGTATGTCGATTTTGCTAATTAGTTAATAACATGCATACAAGATGAGGACTGTCTTAAAGGTGTGAAACACATATACAAAATGAAACAGGAATTGGAAGATTTGTTGAATCAATACAAGAAGAGAGGTGCATGAGACTAAGATGGTGCACCTTTGACAAAAAAAAAATTTTACTCTGTGAAGTAGAAGGAACAATATTTGTGCCATGAAAGCATATTAAAAAAATAGAAAAAAGTGGCAAAATCTACTCAACCTACTAAATTTTTAATGTAAAAATAAGGACTTTTAAAAAATTAATCCATCACACAAAGACATGGAAGTGGACATGACATTAAAGTGAATTTTTTAAATATTTGTATAAAGCAACCTTCAACTTGTAGACAAAGGAATCTTCTTAGACAATATCAACAAGTTACACAATAAAACTTTGGTACCAACAAAATTGTTCAAAACATCCCCCACCCAAGATTTTTACTTTCACACCAATTGTAATTTGTCAACCTTTTAAGTGTTGAACATTTCATACCTATCTTCTATTTGCAATTATCTTTAGAAGTGTTAAGATTGTTTATTGTTTGTGAACTCCTTCATCATAATATGATATGTTCAAACAAACATGACAAGGCAAAATTCATACATTTTGGATCATGTCAACACTGTGTCAAACTATTGGTCAAAATAAATGAGAATTTGACTTTGACTGTAATATATAATAGTTTTTTATTTTATTGTATACATTCTATTAGTACTATATAGGGTAATTTTGCGCAATTTATGAAAATAACTACAAAATTCGACCAAATAAATACATAATTAAAAGAAAAACATTTATTGGTTAATGTTCTACAAATTAAAATGAATATCTTAATTTATTGTGTGATAGGAAAATCAATACTTGCATTCAGAAATAAAATGAAGTAAATAATCTTATTCAAATTTCAATTTGTGATCAAAAACATAATGCATGCAACCAAAGGTCAATAAACATAAAATTAAATCTAATTTGGTGTTCAAGCAAAAACCTAATATAAGATTTTATTTTATTTTTTGATTTTAACACATGATGACTAATAACTACAGGAACAACATTAAAATCATCCATGAAAAATTCAAAGATAATATTTAATGAACTTGGGACCACCATCAGGAACATTATTGGGAACAAGTGGGGGCACAAAATCCCCAAGCCCAAGGAATATTCAGGTTTCTTTTCCATGTGTTTATTAATTAAGTATTTTACTTTCAATTGCACAAATAAATCCGTGATGTATTAAAGTTTTTGTAGATGTAAAAGATATTTTTTTATACATTTTCATTTAAATCAGGAATTTAAATTATTTTTATTTGAAATTCATTTTCAATCACATGTATTATGCTATCAGTTGCATATTACAATTACATTTGTTTCATTCTTGTCAATTTCATGGATTATTGATTGCATGTGATAAAATCAAGTTCTTTTCCAAAAGAAATTGGTTGTTTGAAATAATAGCATTTAAAATTGGTATTTCGTTTTAGTGGCATGCAATAAAATTTTGGTCACAAGTTAAAATTATTATTTTGATTTCATGTATTGAGGTTTTGGTTGTGTGTTTAAATTATTATTTGTCCTTTTCAATTCAGTTGCATGTAATAATATTTTGGTGGTATTTCAAAATTAAATGTTCATTCATATTTTTATATTTTCATATATTAGTGTTTTGGTTTCATGTTTGATAAAATCATCTTCCTTTTTTTGATGGCATGTTAAAATTAAGGATCACACATATTAATGTCTCAATAAAATGTTAACATTTGTTCTTTTAATTCCTTCTCTTAGTCCCATGGGGGTTTACACTTGAATGCTTGGGTCATGGCCTCTCAAACTTCATGGAGTACCTCATTTTTTAGATGAGACCATGAAAAGCCCCTGAGCCTTTGTTCTGAGTGTAAACCTAAAATGGACCGAAGAAAAGTTGATAGAAAACCTCATAATCACAACCGTAGTAATTTTGGAGGTGGGGAGAGGGGGGCAGCCACCAACAGTTCCTTCCAACTTAAACTTTCAAAATCAAAATCAAAATAAAATACTATGAATGATTCATTCTAAATTTTTTGTTGCTGTAGACTATCACTAATTCCATAAGTTCACCTCTCAAATGCAGGTACACCTAAAAACAATTTTGCTAAACAGTATCCTCCCCCGAAATTTGAGAGTCTATTAGTATTTAGTATATTCAAGGTGTTGGTTCCTCTTGTATACCCACTCATAAACCATAAAAAGTGAACTGAACAAGTTGATAAACCATTTAAATTTTATCACTGAGGTCAATCAATATATTTGGCCAAATTTAATCATTTTTTTTACTGACCTTATAAAAGGGTGCTCCTTCTTACATGGGCACATTTACCAACTGAAAGTAGTTTTACAGTCTTTATTACAATATTTCATCCAAAATACAGTAGAAAGGCCATACTATGTTATTAATAGCATTCAACATCATGCATTCAACAATCACACGTAGCGTGTAAACTTGCAAATTAAAATTGGATGAAAAAAAGTGAAAACATGCTGATTTGACGCATCGTAAAACACTGCCTGGATTTTTCCTTTGCATTTGCACCTCCGTACTTGCCTAAACAAACCTGTTTTCAGCAAGCGGGATCTGCTACGTGGAAGGTACCAGCTAGGTTGTATTAGGATCTTCTGACTAGCGGAAGGTACTAGCCAGCTTGTCACTATTTCTAAAAAGTGAAAAAATCCCAGCTTGACTTGTTCCCTTGGCGTACCGGCCTTGGGCACAGATCTCAAATCAGGGAAGGGCCTATGTTCAGGCGCTTCTCCTGTACAAAATGGTTTTGGCCTAGGATTTTTGCACATGTTACTGAGGTTGTTAAAATGCACAACAAATCCTGACACCTATCGTTTGTTGGCTAGATAGTTTGATTGGTCCAGGTAAGTTGCTATTAGCAGTCTTTCACCTATTTGCAATCCCAATTTTAGTTTTATGGATGGGGTTGGGAAAAAGTAAATAACTCAACTTTGATGTGAGAATATTTTTTTAGGGCCAATATTTAGCACCACTTGATATGCATAATGAAATCAGCACAAACATTGTACACATAATTGTGTATTAGCATGAGTAAAAAAGTTTGCATTTATCCATGAAAGTGTCATCAACAACATTGGTGAATTGAAACAAGTCCATCTTATCTTCCAATGTAAGTAACAATGTTTTTTTTATATATTTTTAATGTTGCACCCAAAGTGGTTACCCACCACAAGAGGATTTAGTTAAATTTAACTACAAAAAAAATACTGTTTAAAAAAAATAGGAATCTTGCTGTATTTTGATGACTTATTAGAGCCTACTACCTAAATCTAGCAATCTTATTGAAAGAAAGCTAAGCATATATTAAAATCAGCCAATTTTTTGATAATTTCATAAATTCTTTCCTAAAAATATGGTGTTATTTTTTATTTCAAAAAAAAACCTTTTACCATATTGTTACATTCTTTTTTTTTTGCAAAATGGCAAAAACTCGACATGAAAAAAACACTGATATTATGTACTATTGTTTAAAAAGTCCGGTTGGGTACAAAGAGTGTCATCATTAAAGTATCCCAACACAGTGGTTAGTATGTGAGCATGCAAAATAAAATTATGACATCTGAGTTTATTATTTACTTCTGAACCCCACTCATAAAACTAAAATTGGGACTGCAAATAGGTGGGACACTACTAATAACAAATAACCTAGACCTATCATTATGATTGACCAATAAAAAACAAGGAACATTAGTCAGGTCATATTTATTATCTTTGCTATGCCTTTTACCATCCTCAACATCATGTGAAAAAATGGTAGGCCGAAACCATTTTGCTGAGCCAAAACAACATGTTTTGACTTTTATTTTTTCATTTTTATTTTGGTAGGGACATTTTGAGTAGTTGTGGGCTATCTTAAGGCCTGTTTACACTAAAGATCGTGTGGGCCTAGGCCCATTGCAATCTCTAATCCCTGATTGGTCCAAAGTGATTTGGGGTGGGCCCTTTGGGTTTACATTGAGGTGTTTTGGATGAAAAGTCATGTTAAAATTTCACATGGCATGCTTTGGATAATGTCACTTGGGACTTTGTTCTATTTTTTTCAGGCCATTCTTTTGAAAGTGGGCCTAGTGAAAATAGTGAGGGTCCAATGGTTCCAAAAAAAAATCAACTGTTCATTTATGATTTTTATTTCAAAAGAGATTTTGTGCACCCCCCAAAAACCCATTTTTAACATAATTGCTTTTTTTCCCTTCTACTTAACTTTTGAAAAAAGTGTTCATCTATGATTTTTTTTTTGAAAGAGATTTGTGTCCCCTGAAAACCCCTTTATGACAATTATTTTCCCCCTCTACTTAACTTTTGAAAAAAGTGCTCATCTATGGTTTTTTTTTTTTTTTTTTTTTGTGCACCTCTGTCTACAAACCCCTGTTTAACATAAGATTTTTTTTCTCCCTCTATTTAGCTTTTGAAAAAAATTGTTCATCTATGATTTTTAATGTTTTGAAAAAAAAAAATTTGCACCCCTGTCTACAAACCCTCTTTTAACATAATAATTTTTTTCCCCCTCTACTTAACTTTGAAAAAGTGCTTATCTATAAAAAAAAAATTCAAAAAAGATTTTGTGCATGCCCTCTCTACAAACCCCCTTTTAACATAAGAATTTTTTCCTCCTCTACTTAACTTTTGAAAAAAGTGTTCATGTGCCCCTTTAAAAATCCCTTTTTAACATAAGAAAAATATTCCCCCTTTAGTTAACTTTTGAAAGAAGTGTTCCAGACCTTCTACCACTACAAAGTTAACTATTTTAACTATTTTTTTTCATATTCCGGTTGCGACAACCTCTAAGTTAACTAATTTTTTTCATCCTCAGGTTGTGACAACCTTTAAGTTAACTATTTTTTTTCATCCTCAGGTTGTGACAACCTCTAAGTTAACTATTTTTTTTCATCCTCAGGTTGTGACAACCTCTAAGTTAACTTTTTTTTTTCATCCTCGGGTTGTGACAACCTTTAAGTTAACTATTTTTTTCATCCTCAGGTTGTGACAACCTCTAAGTTAACTATTTTTTTTCATCCTCAGGTTGTGACAACCTTTAAGTTAACTATTTTTTTTCATCTTCAGGTTGTCACCATCTATTTTGTGCAATTGCAGTCTTATCAAGATGTTGAACTTTTTCCATACTTCACCCAAAAAAAGGGCTTTGTTAGCATGCATAACTCAGCAATCATGCTTCAAAGTTGGGCTCCTGATCCATCCTAATCCATGCAGTGATAAAAGGTTTTTCACTATTGTAGTACCTTTTATACTGCAATTTTGATACATATTTGTCAAGTAATTAATTAATTTTATTATTTTCATTTCAACAAATAGAAAATTCTCAAAGATTCAATATTTCCCTTCAAAAATGTTTGTTATTTGAATTCTTATTTGGAAAATTAAACATTTTTGAAAATAGTATAATTAGTGTTGAAGCTGCTAAAGTACTGGTTGGTACTTGTTAATTCAGCATCCAGCTTAAATGTTCTCTCTCTTCTCTTTGATAGTTGTTCCAGTGTAGCTTTATCATGCTCACCTCCCATTCACCAAGCCACAGTCTCAGCAGCCTCCATGATGCTCATCTCAAATTATACGCCCAATGCAATACTTTGAAGGAGAAAAAGTATGCAATACGAACTAGATCATAAGTGAGATAGACTACATTAAGCTGCCTTCAATTCTCTTGGCATCTTCCACCTGTGGATTTTAGATGTAACTTCACGTCACAACTCACACTAAATTCATATGTCCATCCATGCTGATTAAACCACTCAATATTTAGCTTGCACATGATGATTTGATGGAACCCATTTTCTTCCCCTTGTCACTTAGACAAATCTATAAATAATCTGTCTACTTATCCTTGTAGATGAAAGCAAGAAGCATCAAGGAATTCCAAATTAATATTTAGATTCTAGACTTGAAACTTTCTCTATTGTAAACTTAGGTACAAGTACTTTCAGATGTTGGTCTAGTATATACGAGCTTGCTCCTGTTATCAACCTTGGTATAGCAAGGACCTTACCAGTCTGGTATCAGCTGAGGCAATATCAGGCTTTCTATACCAGTACCAGCCTGGTAGGACTAAAAGAGTCAAGAACCTGAGGTAATACCAACCTTAACCTTTGTAGCTTGTAGATTTAGAGACGATGCAATGACTCATGGCATCAATGACAGCCGTACTAGAATAGCAGAACTTTGGATTCACAATGAAAAGCTGGTCCAAAGTCCAGTCTGTTAATCATGATTCTTCTTTAGAGGAGGAGGAGGATCTAATCAATCAAGATGATGTAAACTTTATGCAGTACAATTTCTTGTTGAAGATCATGAGAGGAGGAAATAGTCAATTACCAATGGCTACTACTAGCATGATCCTGAACACGAATGCATCTAGTTCCAAAATTCATGAAACCATAATGGCTTCCACAGGTGCTTTAGGATCTGCAGTAGGGTTCAAAGAGCCCAAATTCTCCTCCAAGAGATGCAATCCACGGTTCTGCAGAAACCTCAACCTTGTCATAAAGGAGTAGGAACAGAATACAGATCAAAGTGAGGGTATAGTTCACTACCAAGTTGGAGCTCAAACAGAGTGTGAAGATTTTGCAACTGGAATGGAATTTCAAATGGAATGCATGATGACTAAAAACAAAAGCTCATCTTCGTGTGAACGCACCTTGACTAGGAAGTGGTCATCTTCCACAGACCAGATTGACGTTTGCATGGCTACTGTAGCATCTGCTGAAGTGTTGAGTTCTAAGGAAGCGATTGCTACTGGCTTCCCACAACATTTTGCACATGAAGTATCCATCCCTCCATGCGTGAAGATGCCTATGGCTGCAGACATAGAAGTCAAAGATTTTACAAAGGAGTTAGAAGTTTAAAAACCTGCTACTATAGCCATCTCAAGTGAGGCTGGGACAGTGTTCATGAACAAGGGTTGCTAGCAAAAATTATTCTTCACGACATTGACAGCAGTTGAACAAAGCCAATTTCTGGTAGTGAGCAAGAAAGACAAGAGAATTGATGTGACATCCACAACCCCTAACATCTCTTCAGACAGGAGATTGTCATTGTCATCGTGAGTGTCTTCTTCTTCCTTTTCATCTTCTTCGCCTGCATCATATAGTGCCATTATTGGCCGCTTTGGAATGTTATTTTCCCAACTCAAATTCATTTTCTTGTCAAGCAGGACCACATCAGTTGGGTTTGTTGGGATGAGGTGCTTGTTGTCTTGAGGAACATATTGATCTCTACCAAGCCAGCACGCAGCGACGATCATTTTGGAGCCAGGACATTTGACAGGTTGCCCAGGTTGCATTCGAGTCCACCCGAGGATGGCTTGTTGGCCAGGATCGCCAGAGCAGCTTGCATGAGACATGGCATGCTTGTTTGACGAGCCCACCACTTGCATAGCTCGGCTGATTCCGACCACAACTCGATATTGGTTTCATCACCAATTCCTTTGAGGATTTGAATTTCGGCGTTCACCATTTGTGCTGCCGTCTCGAAACACTCGCCACTCCCATTAGCGTCCTTCTTGTCATCATCAACCACAATATCAAGAACTGCTGATAGCAACTCTAATGTCTTGACTCGCTTTGCCGGTCTCTCAAGTCGCCCAGCTGGGGTACTCCTTGCCATTTGCTGCTTCTTGAGCACAATGGCGCTGCAACGGTCTCCGCTAAACATCTGATTTTGTTCCATATGAATTGGTTCACGAACACAAATTGCTGCTTTTGTAGGCTCTCTTGTGTCCAGCCAACAGGAATATCAAGCCTATCAATGTTAGTCGCATTGATCAACTTCACTAGGATCTTTCCAGACGTCATTGGCGGATATAGCATACTCTGTGCATCGATTAAGTATAAGAACTTGAAATCGATTTCTTCCAAGACATTCTTCTATAGCATGGGCCGCCCAAGGTTATTGCCGTAGATCTTCTTGGGTTGATGAAGCGCCAATATCGAATGGTACCGTTTGACATAGCGTTCAGACATTGCCTTGCCAAGAAACTTCCGTGCTTCATGAGTGGCCAGTTGTAGTACGTCATGTGATCGCGACATTGGATAAGGGTCTTCAGAGCCAAGTTGACGACGTACCAGTATTATCAACTCGAGCGGCTTGCTTACATCGAGGACAGTAGTGTACAAAGAGTATAACATGACATACACATTGACAATGACAAATGCTTGCATGCCCTGTGCCTTGATCTGAACGGCCCGAACTGGCTCAATTAGTGAATAAAACTCGATGCACAATGTGCGGTCCATGTTGACCAGTGGAATTGGTCGATTGAGTTTGCGATACGCCTGCAAAAGAGGTTCCCAAGCTATTAGAATTCGCTCTAGTACAAGCGCTATGGATGACCATCAGTGTTGCGGCAAATTAAGTAATTTAAGGTACGTTTCCAAGAGTTCAAGCATGGCTTCCTTGAAGGCTCCCTGTAGGTACTCAGACTTGTTCACAGCTTCAATGACCTTCTTGATCCTCTGGAAGAAGCAGCGCACGTCCACATTCTTACTATTCTTAGGGTCGATCGAGGTGCCAAACGCTTCCGTGAGTGCCAGGTGGATTAGATTTGATATACACCATTCCCACCAAGCATCAATCAGAATGTCTAAGGTACGCTTTACATCGGATCCTGAATTTGAAGTGCTTGTCAACACATCGAGCATCACTTTAATGCCGAACTCCTCGAGGACACCTAAAGACCATTCGTGCAAGATTGTAGACAATTGTTCCGCTTGACGCTCATCAGTAGTCGGTGCAAATCGGCAGATGGCGAGATTGTAGCCAATATTGAACCTAGTTAACGTATTGAAGCACATTCGCAACGCCAAGTACTTCTGGTTGCTCATCTTGCTCTTTATCAGGTCCAGGTACAATGACAAGTACTTGATCGTAAAGAATGAGCGCGCCTCAGTGAATGACATAATGATGATCTTTTTGCACGTGGTGTACAGCTCGACGTGAAGCTTGCGAATGTTGATTGACTTCATTCCACCTTCCCCGACAAGTAGCTGACGACCGATTAGTTGCCATCTACAGGTCATGAACGCGTTGTACAAGATTGAGTGCTTGGCGGACCAGGCTCCCAATTGCACTTCAAACCAGCGCTTTGGGTCTTTTTTGAAAGCCGGGTCGGATAGATCGAGCTGCTTCTTGATATGTGCTAGCTTCTTGTTAGTTGCCATGGTCTTGGATGAGGTTATGCAATGTTTCTTGTCGAGGTGGGTGCAAGCGTTCGACGCTCCCGTCTTTGTGCACTTAATGACAACTGGCTTCTTGACATTGAAGCACGAGTCTAGCAAGTAGATGAACCACTTGACCGTATCCTTGTCAATCAGGCGCACGTCGCATTGATGAAGGAAAGACGTCGTCTTTTTGAGATCCTTGATTCCTCCCATAAACTAGCGACTTGTTGGAGCTTATTGTCTAAATGTGGCAATTCCACGCTTTTAAGGTTTGTCTGTTCCAATTACCGTTGGTCTAGCATCCCTAGCAAGTTGTCATGGTCGGTTGTCATGACCAAAAAACAAAGTTTTTCTTAATATTAAAATTATCATATGTATATTGCACATATCCATATGTGCATTGTTGGATTCATGACACGGAGCAAAGGGTGGGTGGGAAATATTGGTGGAAGAACCCTGGGTACAATTGAGTAATTGGGGGCATTGAAAACCGGCAGCCATTATTTGATTGTTGAGGCAGGTAGGTGCCTGTTCTCTTGTGAACCATTGCAAAATGGCCCACGGTTAGACAATAGTTAATTCCCGATTTGAAGCCTTTCGTGAAACTCACAATCCTAATTTCTCCTTGGACGAACCCGCACCTTGATCCTCCTGTCACACAATCACTGGCAAAACTAAAGATTTCACTCGGTGAATTGAGTGGGTGTAAGAACATGTAGCAGAAAGATGTATGTGGAAATTGCCTACTTTATAGAGAGGTGCAGGTGCTAGCTGCATTACAGCTTTATACAAGGCAAATGAATTGCATCAGCAACGTGCGAGGAAAGTCTGCTGTCGTCGTGTTCACTTAGTGCACGCGTTTTGCAGACGAAGAAAAGTGAGGCGATTTGGAGATTTCGGTGAACTTATTCATTTCTCCGACGGACACTAAAAGTAGCCAATTGTTGTGATCGTCCTGAACAATGTATCGTCCTGAACAATGCATAGGACATTTTATCAGTGGCACCTACCTACTATTCTTGTACTTGTTACGTGCTGCTGTGTTGTGTGGTTGTGGGAGAAACATCCGGGTTCTCTACCCGACACACAAACCAAGAGGGCGAGTTTTGAGGCAAGTGCAGTAGTAGACGAGTGCAGTAGTACTTGCCACCAGAGAAATGTTTGCGCGTGTTTGTAGTAGAAAGATGATGGGTCCCAGTCATGCATCAGACTTTCTAGCTACAACAAAAGTCCCTATTCAATTATGGAGCTCCCTGAACAGGTGCCTGGGCCAGTCGAGCCAAAGAGGGTACAACAGATGGGGCAAAGGGCATAAGAACCCACCAGTCCAGCCCACCATCCACTGGATGCCCATTATGACTCTGTGTGGTACAACAGATGGCCAAACTCAACCAGCACCCACCAGCGTACCATCCAGTGGATGCCCATGATGACTTTCAGTGGTATGACAATTCCTTCTAAGTAAAGCAGCATCGACCAGCGCACTATCCACTGGATGCCCATTATGACTCTGCTGTAGATGAACCTCAACACGAGTTAGTATCTGGTTTCATCGTGGTAACCCATTTTGTAAGAAGTAGATCCCTTATTAATTCCTATTAAGTAGGATCTAATAGGTAGTCACCTAGGTAAGTAGCTGGTTCATTTGGCTGGTGCTTTACGGTATTTAATGCCCATGGATGGGGGAAGAATGTTTTTTCTTCTGGCGGTTTATCGTCATTTTTCTACTTTAAAAAAACCCTGGCTACCAATACAAAGGGGGGTTTTCATTTAAAATCACCAAAATCCGACAGCAATTTTTTTTTGGGGGAGGCGGGGGGTTGAGGGTGTCATCACATTTATGCCTACTGGGTGCAATTTGAAGAGTTCCTTGAACTAATATCGCCCAACTTGACAAAATCTGTCTGAATCTGCCTATGGATGCTCACCACCCCGACTCCATCAGCAAATTGAACAGAAAAACACTGGTGAGGGACATTCTCAAAATGTGAGGCCAAGCTCCCCTATCATCTACTTGTAGGCCCCTTATTTTGAGTATACCTTAGGTGTGTAAAGCACAAATTTGTGTCCGTTATACAAGCTTGGAGCTCGTAATGGACCTTATAGTGCGTTACACACCCAAAACGTGTAAAATTAGAAACCCAAAATTTGTGTTTGGGCCACATCATCGGGCCAGGAGCAGACAAGAAAAAGAGCTTGACAGTCAGTACTAGTGTACTGGTGTACTGCCTGCAATAGAAACCTACGGCTGCTTTTTTTTTGCCAGTACTGGTGTACTGGTGTACTGCCTGGAATAGAGACCTACAGCTGCTTTTTTGTATTTTGGAACACAACGGCAGAACCGACCGACAATCTGTTGTCACCCCCAAGTCAAGCTCAGTGGCAAAGGGCTTACAAGACTTTCACCAGGACACCAGGTGAGACCCTAAATACACCCCCCCACCCCCCCCTTCCTTCGAGATCTATCCAGCGCTTGTTTTTCTTGTCTTCTTGCACATATTTTTGGCCCTGCATGGTTCTGCATAAAATCACGCAGCATGACATGTTTTTTTTAATTTTGCAAAAGACTAAACAATGTTTCTTTTAGATTAACGAGTGAGGGCAACCCATGGCTACGTCGCTCCAGTCATTCGTGACGCCTCGCCTGGTCCCTCGCAGCGGTTGTCCTTGCTTGTTTTTTCAAA
>Ga0209611_10011349_pt1 | contig 12869 bp, 11 predicted proteins | sample S1TSphgellanicum_3_FD_187693 | JGI IMG/M metagenome (GOLD analysis project Ga0209611, IMG submission 187693) | Host-associated microbial communities from peat moss isolated from Minnesota, USA - S1T2_Fc - Sphagnum magellanicum MG (SPAdes) (version 2) | ecosystem: Host-associated > Plants > Peat...
CTCCTCAAAACTCTGGCCACACCGCCCTTGTTGAACCTTGCTGCAGCTGCTTCGACAGACAGTGATTTCTTGTCAAATTTGTGTGAGTGTATGCATTTGTCAACATTTGTTGTCATGTACCGTAGCAATAATTTGTGAACTGCCCCCATGAGGATGATGACCAAGGCCATTGAGAAATGCACATACGTAATCCGAGGACATTGCAAGCAGAGTTGTTGAGAGTTCTTTTGCTTGAAATGATTGAAAGCAGAAGTGACAGTTCTTTCGCTTGAAATGGTTTTAGTTTTGAGACAGGCAGAATGAAGTTTTTGTTAGGGTTTCGGATTTCCAGTGCATACATCATGTTACGATAGAGATCTCATCTGCTTGAAAGGGTTGGCAAGCGGAAATGACAGCTCTTTTGCTTGAAATGGTTCTGGTATTAAGAGAGGAAAGAGGAAGGCCTTGTTAGGGTTTGAGATTTCCAGCGCATACAAATATCGTGTTACAATAGAGATGTGTTTGCAAATGATCAATCTCTCTATTGAAGTGAGCATGACTGAAAGCAAATCCCTTGCTCGTACGCTATTTGAGTTGCGGGGGAGCATCTTCTTGCCTTGTGATCATGGGCGAATATATATACTGACCAGAGGGCACTGGGGCCATGTTGAGTCTGCAGGTAAGGAATATCAATCGAACAGCATTGTTCTCATTTGTTGGCATCCCTCGCCCAGGAAAACCAGGAGACATCCGGATGGAGTTGATTGAGCAATGCAATGCATCAGCTAGGTGTACCTTCACAGACTGCACAGGGATCTCATGTGGCAAAAACCCACGAGTCGTCCTTTCTGCTTTCATGGACGCCGATTTCTGCTTGCAACCTAGGGGCAACACTCCAACGAGAAGATCAGCTTTTGACTCCATGATTGCTGGGTGCATACCCATATTCTTTCACAAAGATTCTGCATATCCACAGTATATGTGGTATTTGCCTGGGGATTCCGAGTCGTATTCTGTATTTATAGATGAGCAAGACATACAACGTGGAATGAAAGTAGAAGATACTCTGAAGAAATTCACGCAAGACCAGATCGTGTCATTACATGAGAGGGTTATCTCTCTCCTTCCAAACATTGTGTACTTGAATGTCTCGAGCCCTGGAGAGGTGAGCGACACACAAGATGCATTCAATCTCATTGTCAATGGGATGGCAGAAGAAGTTAATTCCTAGAAAATAAAGCAACATTTCTGTACTCATTGCTTCCTAGGTAACTTTGTAACCATTCCATCCATCACATTTGTAATTGTCATATTATTTCTGCTCAGTTCAGAGAAATCTTGCAAAGAGAAAAACAGAAGTAGAAGATCATGTTATCAGAAAACTGCACAATAGAGTTGAAGAATGGCTTCAATATAGGCTAATGTATGCGTGTGCCAACTGTTAAGAAACAATGACTGCTAAGTAAAAGTTTTGAAATGTGTTGTTCATCTGGAAAACAATGGATTGTGTACCTCTGCTCTTTTTTTCTGACTGAATGTTTCTTGGACCCTGGATGATGGAGCAGAGAGGAGGAGAATGGAAGGAGCTCAAGTCCAGAGGCAAGGAGAGGATGTGAAGGTCAAGTGGAGAGTGAACAAGGACAATAATCACTGACAGCAACAGATGTGAAAGCAATCACAGATATAGCAAGATCTGCAGGTAACAATAATCTCCAAGTCAAACGGAGGTTTCGGTTTTCTTTCTCACCAGAGTGCTCAACATCAAAAGTCACTTATAGGTTAAGCATAACTTACAGATTAGTGGATGATGCATGTCCACTGACTTCTGTTGATATCTTGAAAGATCAACTGTTGTTAGCAACTAAAAGGTTATAGAGGATTAGGTGCCTTTGAGCATGTCAAGCATTGCACTCTTTCAATTGAGCTTTCTATGTGTAGAGCCTGAGCTTTGCAGGGAACGTCTGTAGCCTAAAGAAAGTGCTCAAGTGTTAAAGCAATTCTTTTGTTGACATAGATAGTAGGAAGTGGGTTGTAAAAAAACATGACACAAAATAAGATGTGCTTATTAGGCAATGGGGACAACAACATTTACCATTCCCCAACAAATGTGCAAAAGATAAGAGCTTTTGTTGTGAAGGTCCAGGGCATTGAATGCCAACCCAAAAGAAAGCCTGTTTGTATGACATGTGGACTGCCACCATATCATTCACAAAACTGATGAGAGCATTTCCAATTGTAAACTTCTGGAAGGGGTTTTTGTGTAGGAATGAAAATTGTTCTTGCTAACAAGTATTTCCAGGGATGATGAAAGTAGAGCAAGTGCGATACATCAAGAACTGGAAGTAACACCTTTGTTCCACTGTACAACCCTGTATCCCAAGAGCGGTGTAAAAGTTGTTTTGCTACTGTGGCTTTACATTGGCCATGACCCAACTTAGATCAACTAAATCTGCTTGGGACACTGAATGTTGGCTGATGATGATGAGAACAACCCAATTTAGCAAAAACGCATGAGTCTGCTTTAAATGCCTATTGCTTGAAAATAAATACAAAAGCAGAATTTGGCAAAATCAAATGTAGATGTGGATTCTGTATTGAAGTTCATATCTGTGAATCAACTGTCTACTCTAGGAGTTTATGGACTATTTTTAGAGAAAATCTATCACAAGATATACATAGCTAAATTCACACATCCATTAGCAGAGCCAAATTTGGAGCAGATGTCCAGGTTTTGATAGATTCTTTCTTACACAAGGTTTTTTTAAGAGAATTCAGGGATGGCCTTATGGCCTCATCAACAAAACGTACCTATAAAGAAGCAGGCTTGAGAGAGACGAAGAAGAGCGTCGCGCTGTGGTCCGTGATGAGAAGAAGAGCTTGAGGGTTGACGGGTACGCGTAAAAAAGCAAGCAACTTGTGCAACAGTTCGCCGTCGGCCTGACCGATAAAAAGCCGGAAGCTGCTGCGACCTCGAACGGTCTGAGCTTTGGTATGATTGGAAACGCGTGGAGACCGTACTCGCCAAGGGACCCACCACTGGTACCGCCATAGGGGAGCTTGACAGATTATACGGTAATTTTGAAGAAGAAGAAGACGCAGATGCGGCAAACACGGGCAATCGACGGAGACTGCTCCCGCAGCTGTGGATGTGTTTCCACCATTTAGGAACTGTCAGTTTTGGCCTCTTTCACGCACTATATCCTCGGGCAAACATTCAGTTTTATGACGTGAGTCTTATTGCTGGCCCACAGCCTGCTTGCTTGCCGGCTGCAACCCAGCCTGTTAGGTTTTTGTCCGATCTTTGAGCATTTTGCATACTTGGGGTTTTTCTTTCGTAGGATCCGGGCTGCCTGGAAAGAAGGGGAAAACTGGCTGGGAAGGGGGCATAGTCCAATTTTGGGAATGCCCTTTAAACCCAAGGAAAGATTCCTCGTGAGAATGTGCCCTCCAGATACACTACAAAAATCTCATGTGAGTTCAATGCGAGAGGCTCTCCCAGCACAGGCTCGATCTTTTTTCTTAACTGTTGTTGCTGTGGCACATTTGACCTTTTCCCATGGTCCCTGTAGGCCCTATAGCATGGGGCGCCATGGGAAAATATTAGAGGGCCCAAGTGCAACAGGGAAGACAAAAAATTCAGGACCTTTGGTGGCACTATTTTTGTACTGCCAACGTTCCAGAACCTTGCCCGATTTCACGTTTTCCGAATTTTCATTGTGAATTCTCTTAGTTTTATTCATCCATCACAACATTTTATCCACTTGGAGTACAGTAGCCTTCACTGAAGAAGCAGACAGATTTTGTCTCATAAATTTAAGTCTCAACAAAACACCGTTTGTTTCATCAAATTCTATTGCAGAGGTTTGATGCAAACTCCACAGATTCGCATCACATTTCACTTCCATATTAATTTGCATCAGCAAATGCCTACAGAAGAAGGTCTTCAGGTTTTTAGATGATCCAAGGCAAGAGGAAAAAACACCAGTGCACAAGAAGGTTTCAGTCTCAAAATTGCAAGTGCATTTTCCACAGCTAGCAAAACCACCAGCACAGCCAGAGTGAACCAGGAACCACCAGCGCACCATCCACTGGATGGTCATTATGACTCCGTTGTGGATGAACCTCAACTGAGTTAATATCCGGTTTCACCTTGGTAACCTATCCTGTAAGAAGTACGTCATATACACATATAGGTAGATAGGGTTGGAAAATAGGGTTTTACTAGTTAAAGGCTGTTTTGACCACCTATTTACTAACACTCTGCTTGTGGGTTGTTAGTATGTAAGTAGTTTAAAAAGGCAACTGAGCTAACCACCATGGTTAAGTAGGAAATTGGAACCCAACTGAAAACTATTTCATCATCACTTACCATCCATCCTTCATGGTGCGTCGTGAGTGCTGGTTCACTTTGGCAGGTGCTCAACCGAGTCAATTCTCATGGCAATTCTTCTCCCAGAGAGGATCATGAGGGCCTGTTCTTATAGAACTGGCATGGACCCAGATTTGGAAGCGACCAACATCGGTTCAACCCAAAATTGGGCAAGTATAGTGACAGTTCTCAGGCACATATATAAGGATATCTGTGCCGCTCTCTTGCTATGGTTGTACTTTGCAAGCTGGTTCATACCAGTGTTGTGCTGATCTTGATTTTCAAGAGGAACCTTAAGTCCTGGTTCTTACTTTCTTTTTTTTTGTTTTGATGAATCCTCCGTTTTGGTGTTGAGATCATGTTTTGGATTTCTAAAACTTTCAGGTATGACTCATTTTCACAAAGAATTTAGAGCTGGTCCAGTTTAAGACAAGGTCTGGTTATATTTCCATTACGCATAACTAGATAAAATAAAATTGTGTAACATTAATTCAATGTTCAACTAGTCCACATAATTCAAAATAAAAATTATATGACATTTTTTATGTACAATTAATCAAATATAATATCTTGTCTAAAATGTAAGGTCAAGTTTATATTTTTAAAATAAAATTAAACTTATGTACGTGAAGAACCTAACCGTTTTAAAGCAAGGTAACACTTGGTTCAAGTTCTAATTCAATTTGAAAATAAAAATATTCTTTAGTTAGGTTATAGTGGTGGTTCCAAGCAAACTTGGAACCTCCAACCTGGTGACCCTAAAATGTAACTTATAACCTAGACTTGAACTTGGTGAAGTACAAGAACATGTTAACAGTAATTCAAACAAGAATTGGGCAAACATAATGATGATCTTCTAATACATATGTAAAAACTTATTTGTCAGGGTGTCAAGAAACCAATAAAATTGATATAAACTTAATACAATATTTATATGGCACCACTGTTTTTTTTCCAAACGATGTTTTTGGTTTTTTGGAACCAAAAATTGGGAATTATTAAAAAATTCTAATGTAAATTTGAGGTACTTTTCTCCTTTACAAAAATTTACCAATTTTTTTCTTCTCATATTTTTAATAATAATAATTATTATAATTATTATTATTATTATTATAAATAAAATAAAATAAATAATTTAAAAAAAAAAAAAAACCCATTCATGGTGCTTTTGTTGCCTCATATAGTGGTACAACAATGGATATTCGTCAAGCTTGATACATGAATAATCATTGAACATTCATATTGATCAATGTTTTTGTTTGGTGAATTTTATCAACTTAGTGAATTTTTTTCAAAAGATGAAAACAAACTACCAAAATGTGATTTTTAGGAATTTTGGTCATTTTTTAAATTAAAAAATTAGATTAGCCACATCTAAACCTAGGCACTTCTTTCATTGCCACTTGTAGCAGCATTTTTTTAAAAATGCTCCAACCAACCTAGGACATTCACCATTTAATTTTAATTAATAATGGGAATTCTCACCCTAGACCTACTTGAGGAATTTGAAAAAAAACCCTAATATGGATATGGGCATTGCCCCTTATAAACATTCCAATGTTTGCTGGGTATTGAGTTTGGACCTAGTTATCAAATCAAACTACAAGTTTATTATTAGCTTTTTGGATATTTGGTTAAATTGATAATTGCATGGTATTGAATTTAACCACATGATCAAGGGTCAAAGAGAAAAGGAAAATTGATCTGAATGGTTGTTTTTTGTTCACTTATTATGTTTCTTTTTAGTATGATGATACCATCTAGACTATGAATGCAAAAGATTGATCAAAAAATGAGGTGGGAAAATTATGGGTTGAGATTTGTTTTAATCCTTGCAATCCAAAACTTGGGATGTAATGCAGATGCAAGATGCAATGTGAGGATCAGGTTGAAATGCCAAAACCATGAAATTGAATAGATATGTATATGAAGATTTATTAGGGATGTTCAAAGACCCCATGATGCCAAATTCTACAAGTTGAATTTTCAAAAAATCGCCAAGGTAGAATTCATGTTGCACTTTGGCATGTCTTTCCATTTGAATTTGACAAATTGTACTCTTGGTAAAAAAGATCAAAAGGTTTATTCTTATGTGGTCTGAAAAGAATATGGTAAATTTAAATCAAATTGGCTTGTGAATCTAACATGGTCCATACTAACTTTGAGAGGTTTAGTACTCCACATTTCTATTCCCTTCACATGAAATGGCATGAATTTGAAGTGAAAAAAACATAAGGTTTCATTTTTTATGAATATAATGGTATGGATTAAATTATGATAAAAACCAACGTACTTTAATGTTATATTCCAACGCCTACATTTAGCCTTTCCAAAAAAGTTCATGGTCTTTTGGGAAACATTGTGGAGTTGAGCTATTAAGTTTTTTTTTTTTATCATGGTGTTGATATCTATTGGTTTCTTTGTAGGAATGTGAAGAGTTGATAGCTAAAAGTATTATTAGAATAGGTGAAGGATTTGATGTTCACGGAAATGATTAAATGGTTATGGGCCCATAATCTTCCCCCTACGAATTTTCGTAGTGTAGAGAAACAAACTTGGTCAAGGGTGATGATGTGTAATGGTTGCTATTGACTATGTGGGGACAATTGAAAACATTGAGTCATTTACAAGCTACATCCATGGTAGTTGAAAGGAGATTAAAGGATGGCCTTTGTTGTTATGGTCCTTATAGTGCAAATAATGATGACAATGTTGGAAAAACAAATGAAATTGAAAAGAAATGAAGGGGCCTTGGGCATCAGGTCATGGATTATTAACAAATGAATCAAATAAAAAAAATTGCAAACATAAATTAGATGGTGAAAATGAGGTACAAGACAATAGTGTTGTGTCAAGGTGAACAAGGAAGGAACAATTATGTTTATTCTTATAATAATTACAACTTTGGTTAGAGCCCAACAACGAGTGCTAGGTCATGCAAAAAATAGTAGCTTAAAAAAATCTTAGGGAAGGAAAAACAATGGTGCAACCCCTCTAGGATCTAATCATGGGGTTTGGAATGTCTACACAATACATAACCAAGTATGCCAAAAGCTCTGTAAACCTAGGTTTTTTCATGTTATTTATGAAAAAATTGTAATTTTATAAATAGAACACAACTTGAATTGGTTGATGAATTGAAAATAATGTAAGATGTGTAAGTTGAAGGATGTTAATGCATTTTTTGGAGCTGAAGGATAAATCCCGATGTGAAGAAAATGTGGATGGGATCCTTAAATGTAAACCTTCAACTTAGAAAGATGAAATTTGTTTCTATTATCAAAGAAGGAGGTCATTCCAATTAACACCTACCTTCAACAACAATATTTCTTTTGGCCTCAGCAAAATTAACATCCAATATGATTGAAACGAAAATTCCATCATCCAAGTTTGCATGATCTTTTGTGTAACAAATATGAAGATTAAACATCAAATGCGTTAGGTCATTAGGTTTAATATGTACGCCCCTTTTAGAGGAGGTTTTTTTGGTGATCTTGTTTAAGGATGTCCTCAAGGTGTGGTTCATGTAAGTTTTTGTGGCAAACCATTTTTCAATTCCATGTGTGATGCTTTTGAAATTGATGAAAAATTTCGTTACATCATGACAAAACCAATTGGCATCAACAACAAAAGATTTCAAACCTTCAAAATATATAATTTTTTGGGTTGAGTAGATTTGTAGTTATTGTTTTTAACCTTTTTACCAAAACATGAAATTTGACACATTTTCCTTCTTTGTTTCTTTGATTACAAGTTGACACTTCTTGATTGCAAAGCTTACAAGAGGTGTCCCATGGTATCATACTTTATTTAGTTCAACGAACAATAACATTACAAACAATTTCACATTTAGCAACAATTTGTGGCATCTTCTTCAACATTAACTAAAAGTTTTCAAACACAAAGGCAAGCCTAAGTTACACACCCCTTGAAGATTGAGCATCTATAGCATGGACCTTGGAAAATGTCCACAATGCCTTTGAATTGTGTTCGTGCATTATCGCCAACTTAATTTGCTCACTCAACGAGGTTAATTTCATGGTTTGAATTAGTGTGTGTCAAGATGACAGTCAACTAGAGTGGGAAAATAATCAAAGTTGGAATGTTTGATGTTACAAATTGAAGACAATAAACTAGTTTTCCCTTATGCATTTTAGACCTTTTCCAACATTTGTTCTTTTCACATGTGTTCGTTTCCTTTATTGGATCAAACGAAAACAAGGATTTAATACATCACCAAAGTTGGGCATCATTTAATTGCATGGTATTCATCTTGCCTTGCAAGATCCCAAATGGAAACAACAATATCACCTTCCTCCACCATAGAAATTTCAATGCTTCTAGTGTGTTCATCTTTGTGTTCATATTTTTGTTCACCTTCTTTATGTTCATCTTTGTGTTCACTTTTTTCGCGATCATCTTTGTGTTGGTTTTTGTTTGAACGAAACAAGAAACAAATCTTGCTCCCATCTTGTATTGAAAAAATAATGTGTGAAAAAAATGACATACAAACCACATGCCTTGAACTTGGAAATGCATTAATTCCTACCCAAGCCACTTGGGACTCTTGGTTCTTGTTAATATCACTCAACATTCCATCTCAGGACTTTTGATTCTCACCCAAGTTTTTGGGCCCATCCTTCGAAGACTTTCGATCATTGATTTATTTTTTTAATGGTGAATTTTTGTCATTTTGCAAAAATTTATAAGGCTTAGCAACATGGTCGAAAGGACTTTTGGGAACATATCCATAATTTGCCATATTTTTTATTGTAAACCTATGAAATTGCCATTTTAAAAAAAAGATTTGAACAAATTTTTAGCTGTCTTCCTTAAAAATAACCACATTTAAATAATAAATTCTAATAGGTTGCCACCATATCGTATGATTTTTTATTTTTTCTGGTTTTTTATTTGTTTTGTAACCACATTTAGCTCAATCCTTTTTTGGTTTATCACCACTTTGGGTGTGACATGAAAAAACAAAAAAAAAAAACACTATTTTTGACCCTCTTTAGACTTCGAACTCCATCCTTTGACCTTTGACCTTCCTTCTTGAAATATGCACCCATGATCATTGCAAGGTTGTTTTTCTTGCAAAAAGATACCAAACTTTTGTTCAATTCTTTAACATAATGTTTTGTATATGACTTTTAGACCTATTTCCTAAATACCATAGACACCTAGAAAAGAAAATATGGATGTTAATTGAAACGATTAACAATTTGTTTAACATATACACTTGTTGGTTAAACAAGTCAAAAATTTATATAAAATGTAATGTTATTCAAGACCATGATTAGACATAAGTTACACTTGCCTCTTCATGGAGAGCCACAAAAGGAACACTTTGGCATTCTTAAGGTTAATCATGTGTGAATTGCAACCCCTAAGTACCTCCAAAAATTTTGCATTTTAATTTAACTTTTGTTGAATGAGAGCAAACCTAAACTTATTTTTTAACAATGGAGTGTTTTGCAAGTTCAATTGTAACCAAGGATTGGTTTGCAAGCACTTAAAATTGCATCATAAATCATTTGATCCTCCTTGACTAGTTTACTTTTGGACAAGTTAACTATTTGGAGCATATTGTTCCCTTTAAATGCATGAAACAAACCAATGATGTGTTCTAGGGGTTGGGGGCTTGATACGAGTAGCAATATTCCCATGCAACATTGTAATGACAATTGTTGTATCAATTGGTTAATGCAAAACATATTTGCAACAATTTGCAAAGTCCTAGGCTCTAGAGCAACATCGAACATTAACATTGTGAGTCTTGTTGGCTTGGAAGCCTTTAGCCAAATTGTGTAAAAACACATCTAGCAATCTATTTAAATTGTCAATGTTCCACATGTCATTAGGAAAGTCTAGCCACTTAAATTTGGTGTTCTTCATCAACATATCAAACAACCCTACTCCTTGCCAACTATGCTCATGAATCATTGTCCCCTTGAACTTCAAGCTTTCCAAGACCTAGTTAAATTTCAAAACCTTGAACAACTTTTTAGCAAAATGTTGCCTAGTCCTTGAAGAGTGCAAGTTGGAGCATTAACATCCACCTCAAGAGACTTCAAACTCTTGCTTCCAGCAATAGCAATTCCTAATTCTTGTTGATCATGAAGACTACGATTCTCCAGATCTTCTGTATCCTATCGGAAATAATGAAAATCAATCTCGAGGGTTTCTAGCACACAACCCGGTGACATAAGTTCTGTTATTAGATCCTCCACACCACTTTGCTTGTTGATGATAAAGCATTCCCCATCCTGCTCAGCCGATGAATTTCCTAGTGAGGCAATCACTCTCTTCACAAATCACACTGTAACTAATAAAGCTTAAACTACGTGCCTAGTACTGGATATCTCATTACATCCTACTTCTCTTCAAATGCACACTACCAATGTATGAGGAGCAGAGCTACCTGACTCTCACATGCACCAGGTCCTTAATTGTTTCCGCGTTTTGTGAACAGAGGAGGCAGAGGCAGAATTGATGAGAGCAGTAAGTTGTCTGACCCAGTTTGGGCCTACATACAAAAGAAAAAGTTAAAAAATGTGCGAAGTGTTGATCAACACCTTGTAGAAATGTGTTCATTTTCTTATGCATGTTGCTTTTATATCCATGGAAAGAGAGATACAGGCCAATTGCTGGAGATTGGCAAAGAGTTTGACATAATTTAGATCTTCTTATGGGATTAAATATAAGGTGACGGCATTGTTAAGTTCCATAATTATTCGCCACATTCACATAAACAATAATGTTAATGCCCACGATAAATGTTCATCATGCCATTAACAGGGCCCCCATAACAAGTTGCAGCTGGTCACACATCTGTCTTAAGATACTTGCAAAGGGCCAGACTGAACCAGCACCCACCAGCACATCATTCACTGGATGTCCTTATGACTCAGTTGTGGATGAACCTCAAGGGAGTTACCTATCTGGTTTCACGTCAGTAACCCATTCTGTAAGAAGTAGGTCCTACATGTAACTAGGTAGGTACAAAAATAGGTATCTACTAGGTAAGTAGATGGTTTATACATTGGTAAGTAAGGGCTGCTGTTACTACGTACTCACTAACAACACACTTGTAGGTAGGTATGCAGTTAAGAAAGTAACTAAGCTGACCACCTTTGTGTGCTAGTGAACTGGAACCCAATGGAAAATTGTTTCCTCACCATTCACCATCCATCTTTCATGGTGCCCTGGGACAGGCTGTTCAGTGCTGGTTCTGTCTGGCCCAAGCTTGCAAAGCATACATATATATAAGAGGCTGACTTTAACCAATTTTTGAAGTTAGCACCCAACCATGTCTTCATACCGATTTTTGGGAAATTGTTAAGTAGGGCAAGGTTTTTGAATGCTGGCAGAATAAATTGTACTGCTAGCACAGGCCCTGTATTTTTCTTTACTGTTGCCCTCGGCCCATTAAGGCCCACTAGGATGGCATGTTACAGGGCCAGGGGAAATTAGTAAGAGGGGCCAAGGGCAACAAGGAACAAAGAAAAACAGGGCCTGTGCTGGCAGTATTTTTTGTACCACCAACATTCAAGAACCCTTTTTTTGTTGATTTAACAGTGTCCCAAATTTTGCTGTGGCTTTGTTTCAGTTTTATTCATCCATCACAACAATATTTCATCCACTTAGAATGCTGTAGCCTTCATTGAACAAGCAAAGAGATTTTGTCTTGTGACTTGAAGTTTCTTCAAAATAGGTTTGTTTCAAAAAATTCTATCCCAGAGGTGTCAAACTGTTCACATCTAGAGAAGAGAACAACTTTTAGGAAAACATATATGAAATGATCCAAAGGATCATGAAATACACAAGCACTGCACATGTTGAACAAATTAAGTGCAATGCTAATGTCAATGCTATTACATGACAAGTTCCCTTCAGGAAGTGGGGCCAATTTCCTTTGATTTTTATCCGTTATGCAACTTCTTGATATAAGTTAGCTTCCTTAGATTTTAATACATTTTACAATTTTAGAGATGCCTTCTCAGAGGAAGTGGGGGTTAACTCAGATTTGTTGTGGGAAAGTTGTAATTGAATTGAAAAGACTAAAAATTTTAGCTGGCCTTTCTTTCATGTTGGACATGGAGCAAGCTTGTGAGTCAGAATTCCATAATAAAATTACAAATTTTGTGTTGGATTCAAAGGCTGAGTGCGGTTATGTTCCATGGAAGTCAAGTTTCATAAATAAAAATATGGCATTTTTTCAAACTATTGTTTTTGGTTGTTTCATTGTCATGTTGTGGGCACATGAAACACAGTTGTGCTTGTAACTTAGTGTGTAACTTGATGTAATTACGCAATTACTTAGGTAATTATTTAAAGGGGTAAGTTGAGTTGCACCATGTGATATTGTTTTCTTTGTGATTATTGTGGAATCACACAGGGAACCATGTGATATTGTTTCCTTGTGATTAATTGTGGAATCACATGGGGAACCATGTGATATTGTTTCCTTGTGATTAATTGTGGAATCACATGGGAAACCATGTGATATTGTTTCCTT
>Ga0209611_10011351_pt1 | contig 12866 bp, 14 predicted proteins | sample S1TSphgellanicum_3_FD_187693 | JGI IMG/M metagenome (GOLD analysis project Ga0209611, IMG submission 187693) | Host-associated microbial communities from peat moss isolated from Minnesota, USA - S1T2_Fc - Sphagnum magellanicum MG (SPAdes) (version 2) | ecosystem: Host-associated > Plants > Peat...
ACATGAGTTATGATATGAGCTCAGCTGTTGAGGATATTCCTGTGTTGATGGGGTAGGTCAGAGCAACAATAACTAAAAATATCACTTATGTCCTGCAGGCGGCAGCAGTGTCCAGGACTTGCCAGTTGACTCAATCGACACATATGACTGTAAGGACACCAAGCAGCAAGTGCCAGGGTGACCAACCTCATGAGACAGAGAGCTACCCATCATCAAGTCAATACTAGCAGCACCACTCTACAACTGCAACATGTATAGCCTTCCATCACCCACTTTTGAATGCTGCACTTCATCTTGTCATCTCTGGTACAAATCTCCTCCAAATCAGCCCACTGAGGTTCTCTTTTTGTTAAAACTGTACTCTCATAAATTCTTGCTTGGCATCATCATCTTTGTGGCCTTAACTCCTTTTGTATGAGAGCTTAAGAGAAAGATCTAGCAATATCTGCCACCTAGAGTAAACCCGATCAACAGCTTTGTATCCCCTTCTCTGTGCATTTGGTAGAATATGAGCTGCTGTCGTTCTACTTCTAGGGTACCATGTTAGTTAGTTCTTGACAAGCTTTCAAAGATGGAGGGTTGTTTTTCTTTTTGTCTTTTTTCGGCCGTGGTGTTTGTACATAGCATATGAGTATTTCAGAACAACATTTGACAAGGTGGACACGACTGACTGTCTGTCAAACTGAAGACCCCCATTTTGTAAGCACAGATTTCTCAGCCTGGCTCTTTTTCTACGGTTGTGTATTCTGGCTAGGTCTGTAATATGTATATATGTATGCATGTACTATTCTGTAATGTCAGTTTGCACTTTCAAAATGTTGAGATAGGTGGGCTACAGAATCATTGGGGCAATGAGAGCTGCTGTGGGTACCTTGGACAGAGTAGTAGGCCACTAATGGAATGCAAGGCCATTATGTGATGCCGAGGTGTTGAAATGACAATCCTAGTTAATGGCAGGCTACAGTATGAATATTTTCCCATTAATACTCGGTGGGAAAATATTCTTACTATATAGCCTGCCATTAACTAGGCATGACTTGATCAACTTGAACCCATCACAGGTGGTTGACAAGAACTCTAAGAACAAAAAAATGGTGCTATTCAATCAATAGCTAGCACTGGCTTTTTATTCTTTTCTGGGAGGCATGCTTATGTGTATAAGATTGCCCTCGAAATACACTCAAAACTTTTACTCCCAATGCTTTATGTGTAGAGTTATGCCCCAATTGTGGGTCAATGCACAAATTAAAGGGCCTAGGTGAGGTAATAGCCAAGCCTAGTCTTGCATTTCAGAATGCCCACACCCATGGACATTAGACTGGTGTTCATTACAAAACAAATCATTAATTAATCATTCAATAATCACCCAGTGGCAAATGTTTTTCAAAAAATTGGAAAAAAAACACACAAAAAATGATGTTATCAAAGGTTTATTTTCACTATTTTTTGAAAGGAATTTGAAAAAAATTGCACCAAATATGAGGATGCCAAGAAATCCCCAGTTTGTGTTCTTTATTGAGAGGGCAAGCATGGCTTGCATAACACATCAGCAAACGTATGTAGCTTGTGATTCTATACAGCCACAAGTGGTTTTGAATGGAAGAGAGGACCGTTAAAAATATTGTTGTTTTGGCCAAAGATTGAAAGCAGGGAACAAAGGAATGGGAAGTTCCCTCCAGGGAGTTTTATTACCGCATGTTATTGTGACCAGAAATTGTCAGATAGGTACTGCTGAAATCCATCTTCTGCTGATAAGAGTCGCAACTTTTCAAGAGCTCCCTTCTGCACAGCTTCACAAAACTTAACATCATGATAGAAGTTGAAGGATAAGGGACCAATCATCCACAACTGTTGAACAGGAGACGGTTACTGACAAATATGGCAATTTGTAGCTGTGCAAAATTCAGGATGATATAATGCTTGTGTGTTTGGTGATGTTCCTTGCGGACTTGCACAAAGAAAATACAAATATAGAACTTATGTCTGTTTCTGGAAAGGTGTGAGCAGGTGTGCCAGAATTAACAAGCACTTTAAACATTTCCTGTTGGATCGTGCAATTAAGAAGACACAGCCTCACTCCTCACTTCCAGCAGAATTTTACAATTCCTGAACATCAAAACATAAGACATAATGAAAGTTCCCAACAAACAGAATTGCATACCTCATCAGTTCGGATAGTCTGGGTGGTCACTCCTAGCAGATCTGATACCTGATTCATATGTAACAAGCACATCAGTTATGTATGTAAAGATGATTGAATCCTAGAAGTGTAAGCTCTGATGGCAGCATTCAATACCTCTCTGCACAGTTGTCATTGACTCTGATAATTACATGGCTTTGGGAGTTTTAACTCTTGGCAACTAGCTTGAGGTTAAGCTAGTCAATTGTCAGCTGTGACAATGTTTCAACAACAGCCATAAACTTCAGGCTTCTCCAGAACTTTGCAGGATCCAACACCACGTTCAGACAAATCGTATCAGGAGTTTTTTTTCATTTTTCATTAGTGACAGCAATGGTTCATGTCCAGCATTATAACCTAGTTGAGTAATAGGATAGTGAGCTCGTGTCAGCGCACAAATTGTATTGTGGCAAATAGAGTTTAAGCACAGAGAGTTGAATACCTCATGTCTTGAAAGAGGAGGTTTCCCATCCAGGCCATACCGCAATTGCATCACCTAGATAAAACATGAGCACAGAGTTTTGCATCATTATTTATCACATCCAAAGACTTTCTGGTCACGTTATATATTCTGCCATTTTTACTTTGGCATCAGTAGGCTGGACTTTAAATACTTTGAGAGAGGTATTATTGGAAGGGGGAAACTTTGCCCACTATAAAATTCCAACTCAAATCGAGATGTTTGTCTCTCTCACCTTACTTGGATTTTGGACATGGTAGTTTGATAGTTAATCTACTCAAAAGGTCTGGCTCACCACATGCTTAGTATAAATTGGCCCGATGATCCAAAGTCTTTCATATGCAAAAGTCTTTTAACCAAGTCATTGGTCCTCAACCTTGAATCACTTTAGTTAAGAAGTCCACAACATTTTGAGATACCTCATATATAAAAGTAACTGACCATGAGCTTTTGTTCAAACACTTCTTACTGTCAATTCCCTACCTGTTGCTCTCGTGATTTGAGACTGTTTAGAGCAGCAACCACCTCCTTCCTCAGCTCAGACTCTCTCATAAACTGCAACCAATAGAAGTTGAATCACTTGGTAAGCCTGTCTTTGAAATGCACAATGGAGAGTGTCCTACATATCTGATTTGCAGTGCTTTCTGGGCACAAAGCTCTTACACAGTCCTTCAAATTTGTGGTCAGGTTGGCAAGTTTAATCTCCAATTGGCAACATCAGTTGCTACTACTCTGCAGGACCTCAAGGTGGATTTGAGGCATAGAAACCTGCCCCAATCCACTGCATATAGAAGAAAAAAAGGTGGTGTTTTACTTCCTTACAACCCATCAGAAACAACAAAATCAACTTAGGCACACACACAACACTGGGGCCAAGAACATGTACAACAGGGAGAGAATAAGTACAAGCCATGGATGAACTGCTCGAGATGCATCAGACAACTGCCTGCAGTCATGATTTTTTCCATCACCAGTCTCTTCTGAAGCAATCACTACATCCAGTGACTTCACTGGTGTTGTGATCCGTAGCACATCTCGTATCTGTAGGTGTCCAGTGTAATTTTAGAGAAAGAATAGCATTTTACAAATGGTGAAGAAGCCAAACAAAACAATACAAAATAATTAGAGAAGTTTTCACCAACATAGGCTTCTCAAGAAGATGGAAAGTGCAGAAAAATGCTACCAACTACACTGCAACCAGCAGACCTTCTCAGGATCCACATTGGTGACTGCAGCAAGCTCCTGGCATGTGGGTGGTCGATTGTGCTGCTCTTGAAATAACTGACAGGTCCAGCAAAAAATTCAAAACCTTTTGGTGGTATCAAACAGAAGAAAGGAAGATCTGCTAAGGACTATATCACCTGGTCAGATTTGTAAGCTTGTTGTTTAAGTGTAATTATGATTGCCTGACCAGACCTAAACAGCAAGCTTACACACTTCTAAACAGTGTGCAAGAAATCCAGGAACTTACATCTTTCTGTTGCAATATCAATGATGCAGTCTGATACACAGGTCGACCAATTCTTAGTACGTGTCGAAATTTCTTTGCTGCTGCAGCCATCCGCTGCAAAGTTACAAATTGTGGTGTAAGATCTTGGATGCAATGAGTGAAAACCTCAGTTGTGGAGTGAAAAAGGATGACTCAAGTCATGATTCTGGCTAGCACTAAAGAGATATTATAGCATCAAAAAAAATTGAGCACCCTCATTCAAGCTGCAATAAGCTTGTGAGGATAAGCTTCGTTCCATTTTGCTTTGTCCCTGAACAAGCAAACACCTAAGCTCAAAGGCATAGAGACAAAAGACTCCCACAATTTGGGGAAACACTGAGCAATGAATACCCCAAAAGGAAAAGCACCCACCTCTTGGATCCAGAAGAAAGCATAGGAGGAAAACTTGGTTCTGCGATTGCCATCAAACTTTTCGGTGCTCTTCAGGAGACCAAAAGCACCCTCCTGCATGACCCCCATAGCTTGGTAGTATCAGTCCCAAGAAGATATATCATATGATTTCTGAGAAGAAACACATTCTCACATCATCATCCCAGATTGAGTGAGCTGCAATGCACCTGGCAAAGCTCCCAATGAGAGAGTCCTCGGCCATGAAACTTTCGGGCCACTGATTCAACTAACCGAAGGTTTGCAGCCACCATCTTTCTCTTGGCTGCTCTTCCCTTTCCAACCCTGCACACAGGAAACGGAGTTGCAATTCAAGCCTAAGGATCATAAGTCTTCATGTAAGTGTAATTCCTCACACCATTGCCAGATGGTACAGAAGAGAAGAAGAAGAAGATTCTTGAGTACAACTGACAACACATTTAAATGCATGATGTTATTTTTCATAAGCAGATTGCATTACAGAACCTGGATTCACAATTGTCCTGTTTTCTCAATCCTCTCTCAATTGTCCTCTCTCAACTCAAGGATCTGTTGTGTTCAGAATTGGTTACAAGGGATGTGTGTTCAACCTGGCATAGAGCTTAACAAGAGAAATTCCAACAGAATCAGCCCATTCTTGGTCAGTTGGAATGCGTTCAATATGCTTCTCAAGCTCATTGCGCTTCTCCTGGAGACTCAGCAGGTCCTGTGGGGTGGGGCAAGAACACTATCACAGTTATCATGCCACAAAGCGTGCACATTCTGAAACCTTGTGGCGGCTGCAAAGCAGAAGCTGTACAAGAATCATTGCAGGTATGGTGCCAGACAGACCTGGATATCTAAAGCATGAGCAATCTCTTCCTCAGGAGTAAGAGGAGGACGAGAACCGGCAATGCTTGACCACGACGAAGCCGATGCTCCTGTGTCGTCGCCTTCATCATCAGTCTTCTCGTCATTCTCACGATCCTTCTTCTTACTTTTTTTCTGCTTTCCAAAAAGGCAAGAAGAAAACAAAGTTGTTGATGTTCTTCTCTTGCAGACATAATACAACTGCATTGTTGTTGCAAGAAGGCAAACAGAACGAAGGAAGAAACACACTTGCATGTCGTTCAAGCTTTTCATCGCTTCATTTCAGAACAAAACCAAAACAACGAGGAAGAAATCGATCAACATACTGCTCTCAGCACTCTACTGCAAAACACAGAGCACAGCAAAGAGTCCACATTGTGATTGCAAACCTGCGATGATGATTTCTCAGCAAGGCGACGAGATTGCGGTCTGATGTATCGCCTATGTTCGCTCCTTCTTTCATGCCACGAGCTCTCTCCTGTCTCGACAAAGCGACTCCTCTCCTCACAAACTGACACCTCTCCGGACTCATGAAGAGCACAGCTGCAGCTTCTTGTTGACGAGCCGTTCTCCCTCGGTGCTGACACCGTCGAACTTGAGAAGCTCACCCGACTCTGCGGCCGTTTACTCCTCGAGCAAACAATCTCGTTGCTCCTTCTGCCCCCGACCCGATCATTGAAGAAGGTTGGGGAAAAACCACGCGTGTCAACAAAGAGCATGGATGCGGCGACCTGTGTGTTCGCAGTTGGTGTCGAGGCGAAAATGTGCACGTAAGAAGGGAGTTGCATCGCGTGGAAAAGCAGGTGCTGGCGATGCAAAGGATCCGACAAAAGAGGGGATGCGGATGATATGAATCCAACAGAAGACAGTATGCGAATACTATGGATCCGGCCAGAAGAACCACACGACGAGCGGGATGCGGATCATGAGGCGGAAGAACTCTTTGGTCATCGCGTCACTGGATCAATGAACTAAGGAATCATCTGCACAAAGAAGGAACTCGGCTCTTGTACCTCAAGCCCTACATGTCTTTGCAGCAGCAGCAGCAACCTAAGGGGAACTCCTTGTCTCCTCCAATATAGACTCTCAGACGCCTGCAGTTCCGCCTCTGAGTGGAGCGGAAGCCCGGCTGTCACGGCGCCTTTGCGTTGCCGCTGAGCGGACGTTTCCCTGTGCATGTGCGCAGGCCTTCCGTCTTCTCCACAGGGAGATGGTGGCGGATCCAAGTGCGCCTTCTTTAGGACTCCCGGCACCCACCAGTAGAGACGGCTTCTTAGAGTTGACTTCAAAAGCAAGCCGCCAACTCTCGACGCAAGCTTCTTCTTCACACCCAAGCCGCCATCTCTCGGCAGGTAGGTGCCTAACCAGTGGCTTCCTGAGGAGAGTGCTGTCTTAGGCTGCTTCATTTGTTAGGATTTCTGTTGGCAGATTGGCTTTCTTCAAGTTGCAAACGTCCTCCTGCTAGCTGCCTTCTGTTGCAAATCCAAGATGGCTAGCTCCTTCCTTCCTTCCTCCATGTTTTCTTTTCTTTTGAGGTGGGAGAAGCTGTTAGAAACTACGACTCTGTAGCTCCTCTGGTATTGTTTCTGGCTTCAAACCTTTTTTCCAATCTGATCTGATCAAATCTTTCACTCACAGAACTTTGTGATTACTGACACAGCTTTTCGTTTTTTCTTCTTCTGTTTTTCAGCATCTGCAGGGTCTTTTCTACATCCAAAAGAAATTTCTGAAGGAAGATCTCTTCTTCTGCTTCAACATGTTCCTACTAGGTACACAAGTCTTCTGCACTCTCAAGGATTGCAGAATCTCCTCCATATTATTGCTAGTAATTCCAATACTTGTTAAGCAGGTTTTGACTGGAGATAACAGTGAATAGAGGAAGAGATTCTGATCTGTGATTGTAATGCAACAAGTTTCTTTATGCTTTGTATCCAGCAAGAATTTCACATCTTCTTGGTCTTCATGGCTCATCAAATTTCAAGTTGCAGGAAACACTGTACTTGCACCATCAAAACCTGGATCATTCTTGTTTTTGGGTTCTGTCAATAGCAACTGATTTGTTGTTCACAGATGGATCGTGCAACATGAAGATTGCTAAGAGGAGGGTTGCTGCTCAATCAACCACATCAACAGTTAGGCACAGAAAGCTGCATTAGCATCTCATCAAGGTCAGGTGCTGCTCAATCAACCACATCGACAATCAGGCACGGAAAGCTGCATTATCATCTCTTCATGGTCAGGTGAGCCTGTTGCAGTACACCTCCCTGTTTCAAAGTTCCCAATTGTGATCATTTGAATTGTACACAATAGTCCTTATGAAAAGTTACCAGTAGTTGTGCAATCCCTTACCATGAATGACTTGGAATCAGATATATCACCTCAAACCATATCTCCTTCCTCCAATAATCAGTATGTCCAGGCACAAAACCAGAACTTCCACCCATCACCCACAGGCTGCAACTTGAACCTAAGTGCCATTTATCACTAAATTCACCACAAAAACTACCCTACCTTCCCTTGGAATTGAGCCAATAGGTATGTCTTCCACACAAACCTTTCAAGAACAAAGTGGCTGATTGCATCATGGCTCTACCACTTATGCCAAGTTCAAACAAGCAACAGTTAAAAGAAGGAAATGTTCAATGAACTTCCCAAAAAATGAACTCCTGTTTTGCAGTAAAACCCAGTGAGTGAGCTTTCTTCAAAATCTGGGACCAAATGAGAATTACATCGTTCCATACTCTCTCCCTTACAGGCAAAGCCAATAAAGTAAATACCTAGCACATCCTCAAAGAACTCAGAAATTGGCTTACTTAAAACATCATCAAACAAGCTGCCACATCCAACAAAAACTCACACAAAGCAGATACAAATTGACTGGCAATCAAGGAATTCTAGGTTGCACCGGGCATGCAAAGGTAGTAGACAAATAAAGTGCTGACAGATTCAAAATAACTCAGTGTCTGATAATGGTCTAGAAGAGTACACAAACACCACACAACAGGAGGCTGACAAAGAATGAAGTGCAGTGTTCAAAATGTCTCATAGAGCCTTCCTATTCAAACAACAACACTTCTGTTGGACCTGGTGTACCTGGAAAATAGACCAAAAGGTGTCCAACCCATCCCTCCACTACTCCATCTTGCTCCAAGGAACAAGCTTGATTATCTTCAGTAACCTCACATATCACAACCAGTTTTTACATGTAAACACCAATGAAACACATGCTCTGATGCTGCAGCTCTGAGTGAATAGTCAGCTACCACTTCCACTCATCTTTTTTGGACTTAGTATAAGCTCACTGTATGGAAATATCTCTTTTGGACATCATACAAATCTCTCCTAGTTTGTCTGCATAGCCTCTGCATGATAATTTTCCAAATCAGCATCCAGATCTTCCACACTCTTTTCTGGAGCTAGTGATCCTCGACCACGTCCAGTGCCTTGACCTCTCCCACGTCCCCGATAGGTGCTGGCACCACCACCACCACCACGTCTGCCTCCCACACTCCCACGCCCTCGAGCTGCAGGTCTGCATACCCAACTCAAATTTGTTTACCAGGAACCTCACTGGCCATAATGTCTGTGTATTCAGTATTCTGTTGGAAGTTATCAGGTTACAGGAGACAAGTCTAGACTTACATAAGTTGCAAGATCACTACTCAATTTCTCCACCTGACTGGCTATGCCAAGAGCCTTGTAGTCACATTGACTGCAGCTGACAACAATTTCATTGGTATATATTCACCTCAAGCAACTTGTCCTCTTCTTTCAGGTATCCAAAACCAGGTGCAATTCCAGAGTGACCGCTTCATTCTATACTCTACAAGCTGCGCTCTGACAGGAATTTAAAAACCTATAAATGCTTTGTAGTTTCCACAACCAACTGGGACTTTGTTATAGGTATCTGCACCAGGGTTGTTAACTGAGGCCACATTCCCTCAAAAATGACATAATCTTTCAATACACATCTGCCCCAAAATCCAGAAAACCATGCACAAATTCATAAGTCAGGTAGAGACCCATACACTGCCATGACAAGAGGCCGCACTTGGCCAGGGTTGACAGCAACTGCCCCATTTGAAACTCGAGCCACAGTTGCTGGGACAGGAGTAGTCAGATTGGTACCAATTAGCTCAATCTTCATTGGCTTCCCATCCAGCTGGACATTGTTATATCGCTTCAATGCAGCAATAGCGTCAGCTTTCCTTGAGAGCACCACCTCTGCTGTACCCTGAGGTGACAATACAGGTGATAGACCAAAGGTCAAGATGTGCCAGATTTACCCTAACATAAAACAACTAATCTACCAGTTTCAAGCTGAAAAAAAGATCATCAGGAAAGCAAGTTCATAGCAGGGTGGGATGTTTGATTAGAAAGTCCTTTCACTGAATTGGCACTGCAGGGCACAGTTGCTGTCTCATGATAAGTATAACTGCAATTCACAACTTCAAACTTAGGCAATCTATGTGACCCCTGAAAGGCATCCAGGGACTGGGAAAACCAAATGGCAAAACACTCATTTGCTGACTAATTTGATCGAGATGCCTTAGCACAAGGAATGCACTCCATCAAAGAACAGCACCAAGTACCTACTGTAGAGAAAGTTGAGTTAAACTGCAAACACTAACCAACCTTGGATCGACCACTGCGGTCATAGTTTATGGAGCAACGCTTCAGATCACCTACTTCTGAGAACAGCTCCTGATAGCACACACCAAACATGTTCAATGGATGTTTTCAATTTGCAGCCAAATCCTTCATAGAAGAATTAGCAACAAGAAATCTAACAGATCACCCCTGACTGGTATGCAAACAGGCTATCTAGATGGTCAGGTATAAGTTGTCATCGTATGAGACAAATGATGAAGAATCTAGTGAGGGTGATGCCATGCAACCTTCTGAGAGACATTTAAGAGTGTGCATATGGAACTGGAAACAAGTATAGAAAATGGCCTTCTCAGCACATTTTCAGCTTAATTGTGAGGAATATTTCTGTTGTCATAACATAGAACTCTCCAACTGTCACTTAGTACAACTGCTGAACACAGAATTCAAATGTGCTACACAGGCTGCACTCAAATTTGAAACTGATTAATGCAAGGGGCCCATAAGGAAATAGCTAATGTGCCTCTTGCAATCTAAATACCAATTCAATCAGTGAAAATGCCTGAAGAGTGATGAGGCTGACCTTTATGTCATCATTGGAGACTCCATAATCAAGATTGGAGATGTAGAGCTTGGTCCCTGTTTCAATTCCCAAAGACCTGGATGATGGGACAACAGCTGCAGCCTCATCATACAAATCGTGCTGCCATGCACCATCTATTGGTGCACGGTGCACAGCCTGCTCTCACCACCCAAACACATAGGCACCAGGCACATGACCATCAGTCACAATCCAACATTCATTTTGACAACGAATATATCATAGAGACAACACAGAATCAGAGCTGAGGATGCAGCCACATTATCCAAAACTTCAGCTCCACATCCTCTTTCCAGTATATGTGAACATGGCAGAGACTCAGTACTGCGTTCACATGTGCAAGAATCAACTAATCTAACTCTATTCACAGTTAACCAGTTGTCTAAATTGTAATACTTCAGGGCTTCTTAATCTCTTTGTGGAAAAACTAAACAACCATGTTGCCACCTCTGGAAGGGGCCAGTAGCCATAAGGATTGATACAAAGGCCATGAATAGAGGCATAGTAAAACACCACATCCTTCCCAAGGTAGCTGCATAGCATGTCCAGATACCTTCCATGCATTGTTGGCTTCACTTCACAAGTCAAGAGAAAAACTATGTTCCCTTGGAGCATGGTACATTTCATTAGTGTGGGCTGGCCCACACCATTCCACACATAAGTTCAATGGCTAGAATTGAAATGACACACCACAAAACCTGACTTCCCCTAGATGCAGCACTATTTCAGGAATACAGCCTTATAATCCACATCTCCTAAAAAACAACCTGGGTCTTTCACATTGTGAGGAGAAGATGCACACAAACACCTCACCCCACCTACATTCACATACACTGAGTGACGACTAAAACTTCAAATGTACTTCCACAGAATCTGTACCTTAGAGCAGGCTTTTCTTCCAGTTTCCATTATGTCTCTGTGACTATTTTTCCTTTCTAGCAGTGTAGACCTCGGCTAAACAAAATAGTAGCTCAAGTTATTAGCTCAAAGGCTGGAGATACAACACACAGCATATGCATCCACAGAGACATTCTTCTTGTTCTCCTTTCCCACACACAAGAATGGTCACATTTAAGATGCTGTATCCTTTTCCTTTTCCTGTTGTTTTCACTACAACAAAGTATGGCTCAGGTTAGACTCATTCTTCTCCTACTATGCAAAACCATGAACAGCGTGTCTTTAAACTATTCCATCGAGCCATTCTTCTTCTTTCAGTAGATAGCAAATGGCAAAGAATGATCTAGAGTTAGAAGCCACATAATTCTTCTGTTCCACATCACCGAGAAGCATTCAAGTTGAGCCACTGCATTATTCTGTCTCTCATGACCCTGGCCATAATTGGCCAGGGTTGGCTTCACATCCTCCTTCTCCACCTGTGGCCCTTAGGTTCTTTTCAACTGCACAGGAATGAGGAAGATAGGTGAAATGGAAAGAAGGATGGCAGAGGCTTACCTTGGCTGTGACGTATGGCCTGGACTAGGGCTACGCCACAGCACCTTTCTTCTTGGTCTGATTTCCTCTTTGCCAACAGCGAAAGATTTGATTAGGATTCATGGAACAAATGGAAAGATAATCCACATGAGATACCCAAAAAAAAAAAAAAAACATATTTTCTTGATTTTCTCCTGCAGTTCTTTTTTCTTCTTCTTTGTTGGCAATACAAATGAGTCAGAATAGGATCAAAGACATGAAAAGATCAATGTGGTTGTTCATCTTTTCCTCCCAAATATGCACTAAGGTTGAGCCACTGCAACGTGGTTTCATCTCTTATTTTCAAGATAATCAAAGCACAATGTCTAAGGTGCTAAAACTGCCCCCTTTCTCAACGCCAAAAAAAGAAAAAAAAAACCGCTAGGGTTTAACCAAGCGATGATGCAACTTAACCTAAGACAGCTACGGCGTATGGCTATGGCACAAGCTGCAATCCTCCTCCTCCTCCTCCTCGTTCTTTTTCGTCTTCCCTCTTGCACCCGAATGGCTACTAGTTGTATGAAACTTCGGACAGGATACAACATGTTTACCTTGGTTGTGGCGTAAGGAGTAGGTCGAGCAGCAGATCGCGCGACTTGCCTCCGAGAAGGGCCCATGTTACCACCACCACCATAGCCAGCGCCATTGTTAGCCGTGCTTCGCCGGACTCCACCACCTCGGCCTCCTCTACCTCCCGCTCCTCCTCCTCCTCCTCCTCCTCCTCCACGCCCCACCTGCTTATTGTTCTTGATTAGATCATCCAAGGACATGTCCAGTGCGCTCGTCATGGCTGCTGCTGCTCCTCCTCCTCCTCCACCACCAC